>ERZ1026882.180-NODE-180-length-46769-cov-38.646530_pt1 | contig 46769 bp, 41 predicted proteins | sample MGYA00380171_ERZ1026882 | MGnify/ENA primary metagenome ERZ1026882 (study PRJEB33269, sample SAMEA4719807) | human gut metagenome | biome: human-associated habitat; feature: organic feature; material: feces | place: Cameroon | collected 2013-10 ...
TTGAAACAAGAAAGAAATGTAGATTATAATAAATTACTATAATTTACGGAACTATAACATTATAGGTGCAGATAATTTGATTGAAGTTGCTAAAAAGAAAGAGATATTTGGCGTTATAAAATCAATAATAGATAATGTTGTTGAAAATTACGGAAAGCAGACAAAATCTGGTAAACTGATTGGCATTCAAATAACCGAGGAGGATGTTTATTATATACTGGATGACCATGGTACTTATAATTTTGCGTCTTGCGTAGGCGGTATTCCTGAATAAGAAAAAAAAGAGAGATGGCAATTGAAACCATCTTTTTTTGTACTTCAGAACCACTTATCATGTGCACAAGAAGCATGTTTTGATAGGCGTTGCTCAGACTAAAAAAATTATAAATATAACTTTAAATATCTTTAGTATTATATTTGAAAACATTATATTCTTACAAAGAAATAAGAAGTTCTGATGTCAAACAAAGCGAAGATTGCCATAATATTGATTGTGATAGCCTTGTTCTGGGGGTTCGGCTTTTGGCTTGGAAGAAAACAGGCAAAGGTGATTACTAAAACCAAGGTAGAATATGTAAATAGTCCCAAGATAACCGGAGTTATCGTCAAACCTCAACCCATAAGGGAGATAAAGCCAATAGATACATTAAGGATAGTTGAGGAATGCATTGCAAAAGGCATTTATGCTGAATTGTTTCCCCAAAGGGAGGTGATTAAATATGTATCCGATAAGTCAGACTCAACGGCGATAATGAAGGATTGGGCGACCATTAGGGAATATCGGGACACATTGTTTAATAATGATACGACAGGGACGTTTGTGTTGTCATCAAGGATTCAATATAACAGAATAGAAAAATATCTATATGAATATTCAACGATTACAAAGATTGTCACTAATACAGAACGTGTTGTCAAGGGTTTCAGCCCGTTCGCAGGAATTGGGTATATATCTGATGGCTTTGGGATTGTTAACGGGGGATTCTATATAAAGGAAAAATATGGTTTCTCCGGCATATATGAAAGGGACTTCATAAATGGGAGAAACCATTACGGGGGGATGATATCTATTAAATTTTAGTTTCTAAGTATTGGATATTTCATAAGCCACGGTCAAGGAAACCCCCCCCTTTAGGGGGGGGGGGGGGGTAGTTGACAATGCCATTATTATTAATTACTTATAATTTTGACTATTTTTTGGGGTAAAATCTGTTTATTATTAATTTTGTTTATACTATATTATTTTTGATAAAATGTTGCTCAACTATTTATCAAGAAACAGGATAAGAAAATGGCATTGACCCAGAAATATGGAATAAAATATCCATTCACATCAGATAACAATGAGGAGGTCTTCCTTGATTTGAACAAGACTTATGAGGAACAGGTCAAATCAGAAGTTCTTCATGTAATATTTACTCCAAAGGGGCAGAGGTTGAGGAAGCCGGATTTCGGTACAAATTTGATTAAGTATATATTTAATCCCAATGACGGAAGTACATTGGAAGGGCTAAAATCAGAGATAAGGGAGTCCATAGGAAAATATGTGCCGGGAGTGGTATTTGATGACGTGTCGGTGTATGATGACGATAAATCAAATTCAAACGGTAAGATAGTAATGGTACATTACCGGGTTGTTAAGGGTGCTACAGAGACTAAGGAGACCGTAGCGGTCAAGATATAAAATTTTTGATTAAAGATGGAAAAGGGAATATCATATCTTAATAGGACATTCAGTGACTACAAGAATGCCTTGATAGAATACACGAAGAAATATTATCCAGACTTGGCTATCAATTATGATGATGCCTCGATTATGCAATATCTGATCGAATTGAATGCAGATATTGCTGATAATCTTTCATATCATATTGACAGGGTTTATCAAGAGACAAACATCAACTCTGCTCAAGAAAACTCTTCATTGTATGATATAGCGAGGAATAATGGGTTCAGGATTCCAGGTCCCAAAGGGGCTATGGCAGAGGTGGCATTGTCTTGCACGTTGCCGGTTAATGGCAATAATCCAGATTGGGTTTATGCTCCTGTAGTCAAAGTTGGGACAAAGATTGCTTCATCAACTCAGCAATTTGAGATAATGGAGGATGTGGATTTCAGCAAGCAGTTCAACGAGGATGGTTATAGTGACAGGACGATTTCGCCGAATTATAATTCAAACGGCTTGATAGTTTCATATAAGATAACAAAATTAGCCGTTGTTGTGGCTGGCGATTCAAGGGTGTATCGCCAGGCTGTTTACGCCAATGATATTAAGCCATTTATGGAGATTCTTATACCATTGGAGAATGTGATGACTATAGAATCTATTGTGACGGTACCTGGAACCTCAATACAGACAACACCTCCTTATGGGGCATTTTATAGTGAGGATGAAAATGTATGCAAGGATAACAAGAAATACACTAGGTTTTTTGAAGTAGAGAATTTAGCTCAAGGAAACAGATGGAGAACAAAGACAGATGACGGGGGAGCCGTCAGATATGAGTATACCTATCCAGGTGTAGAAGGAAAGCCGTCTTACAGCATCGCCAAGGGAGAATGGGTTCCGGTCGAGCATAAATTCATCACGGAATATACAGACAAAGGCTATCTGAAAGTCATATTCGGTAGTGGTAACGGGGAAATGGTGTCATCTGAATTGTCAGGGGCAAGCGCGTTTGCCAAATATCAAATAGAGAGAATGATGAACAATGATAACATGGGGGTATTGCCTGAGCCGGACAGTACAGTATTCATATTGTATCGGGTAGGTGGCGGAAAAGCGAGTAATGTGGCAAAAGGTGCCATCAACCGCATAGCGACATTGAATGTAGAAATGAGGGGGACAGATGCTACGGTTAAATCAGCCGTGAGGTCATCTATAGAAGTGACAAATACTACGCCGTCGGTGTCGGGTAAAGATATGCCGTCAAATGAGGAATTGAAGTATATGATCAAATATCACAATTCTGCCCAAAACAGATGTGTTACCGTAAAGGATTACGAGGACAGGATTTTGTTGCTTCCTCCTAAATATGGCACTCCGTTTAGGGTTGGCGTTATGGAGGAGAACAACAAGATTATGGTTTATCTTTTAGGATTGGATTATCAAGGAAAACTTGATACATTGTTGCCAGTGACGTTGATTGAAAATATAAAGGATTGGTTATCAGCATATAAAATGGTTAATGATTATGTGGAGATAAAATCCGGGAGAATTATCAATCTTGCTTTTGATGTGGATCTTATAATGGATAAGAACTATAACAAAAGCGATGTGGTCAGAACCGTAATTGAGACTATAAGGGATTATATGGATATCAACAAGCATCGAATGGGCGAGGAGATTTATATTGGTGATTTGGAGAAGGAGATTTCCAAGATTGATGGGATTATCAATATGATTGCGTTGAGGGTTTATAACATTCACGGCACTGTTAACGACAAAAAGTATTCCGATACCCTCATCGGGCAGGAGATAACGACAATTGATACCACTTGCGATATTAACGAGGCGATTGATTATCTTGGAGGCACCAATAAAGACTTGGTAGATTTGGATGCCACAGATGGGATCCTTTACAATGACGGTGATCAAATGATGGAAATAAAATATCCGGAGGAGGATATTATTGTGAGGGTTAAAACAAGATAGGTTGTTATGGCTTGCGCTTGTAAGGTTAATCAAGAGATTGAGTATTTGCAGAAGAAGTATGGGCATAATATGCCTAAGAGCAAATCAAGTAATATCAGAGGCATGGTATCGGGATTTTGTAAGCAAATTGGAGTATTGATACTATCCGTGCCGTTTTTACCTTTGATGGTGATTGGAATATTGGTTCACTTACTTGTAAAAAGAGAAAAACCTATAAGAATTGATAAAATTTTTAAATTGAGTAAAACATAATGTCCGAAAATAATTTGTCATATAGAATACGAACCGTTGTTGGCAACGATAATCCTGATTATGTGGGGAATTTGAATGTCCTCCTTGATCAGGATTATGATACATTTGAGATAATGTCATTGAAGATAAAAAGCACTGATACCTACAGGCTTCATAACTCAAACAACGGTGTCATTGCAGGGCGTGTCATAGCCAATAATGGATTTGGCATTCCTAACGCTAAAATCAGCCTTTTCGTCGAGGCAGATGCATCAGATAATGAGGAATTGAGGCATTTATATCCTTATACAACAACCGCGAGCAAAAATAGTAACAAGATAAGATACAATCTGTTGCCAGATAACAAGGTCGATGATTGTCACCAGGTAGTTGGCACATTTCCAAACAAGTCTTATATGCTAGAGAATGATGTGCTTCTTGAGATATATGACAAATATTATAAATACACTACAAGGACGAACAATTCTGGTGATTATATGCTTATAGGTGTTCCTACCGGAAATCATACCTTGCATATGGATTTGGATTTATCAGATTGTGGGATATTATCTCAAAGACCGAGGGATTTTGTTTATAAGGGCTATACCATAGAGCAGTTCGAGAACCCTAATAAGTTCAAGACAGGAACTAATTTGGATAATCTCTCACAGATATTTTCGCAGGATTTATCGGTGACGGTCAATCCGTTTTGGGGTAACAGTGAGTTGGGCAATACTGTGGGGATAACAAGGGCGGACATCAATGTTGCATTTAAGTTTGAGCCTACTTGTGTTTTTATTGGGAGCGTTGTGAGCGACAATGCGTCTAACGGTATCAGCAAGAAATGTGTCCCTACGAATCAGATGGGATCAATGGAGGATCTAACCACCGGTGAGGGCAGAATTGAGATGATTCGGAAGACCCCTGGGGGAGATGTTGAGGAATTTCAAATAAAGGGAACCCAGTTGATTGACGGGAACGGCATATGGTGTTATCAAATTCCTATGAATCTGGACTATATGAGGACTGATGAGTATGGTAATATGGTTCCTACGGATGATCCGGAAAAAGGTGTTGCCACAAGGACAAGGGTCAGATTCAGGATATCAATGCAGGATTCCGAGTTGAACAAGGATAACTATTTCAGAGCTAAGGTTTTGGTTCCAAATAATCCTCAGAATACTAAGATGGGGCATGAGGATTATGACTACAATTTCGGCACGAAGACCAATGAGACATCATATAGGGATTTATTCTGGAATAATGTATATACTGTAAAGTCATACATACCGAGGTTCTCAAGATCACAGAGATGGAAAAACGAAAGGTTCACGGGAATCAAGCATTGCAATATAGCGGGGAACAACAATCCTATCCCATATAATAATATCAGGATTAAACTGCCGTTGATGTTCACATTGATATGCGCTTTGATCAAGTGCTATGTGTTCATTGTGGGGCTTTTGAATTATTTTATAAGCCGGGTTGGAAATACATTAGCTGATATATGTAATGTTGATTTGATTGAAGTATTATTACCACTGATAGGTACTGCTTTAAAAAAATTATTAGGAATAAAAACTGGCTTGAAACCATTTAAACCTATTTTTGGGAAATTTGTTAAAAATTTAAAATTGGTTACACTTAAAGAGGGGTTATGCCCTGATTTAGATACATGGTATTTTGCCCCTATGAAGCCAATGAAAAAAAATTATACTGTTGGCGATTATGATATTTTAGAACAAACATTGAAGTTTTTACAAAAAGATTATGATATTGATGATGGAGAAGAAAACGCATTAAATAACAATACTCAGCCAGATAGTAAATCAATTGATTATCAAAATGGAGAATGGTTTAACGATGACGGAGAAAGCAATGATGAAGCCGAGAAAATTTGTTTGACCAAGAATACTGATTATTTGATTGCTTGTATTGAAATGGCATTGGCTCAAGAATATAAGGTCATTAATTTTGATTTTTACAATGATTGGATCAATGGCTTGCTTTACATTCCGAGATGGGTAAGGGAAGTCAAAAAGAAACGTAAATATTGGATATTCGGGAAACGCCAGACTAAGGTAAAAGGTTGTATGAATGATGCAACCATATTTGGGCGTACAAGGAAATATATGCAGTTGTGTTCATTGCCATATGAAAGGACTGTAACAAAAATAGATGATAAGACAATAATAACGAAAATAAATCAGGTGGTAAAGAAAACCACTGCCGAGAGCCAAAAATTTCATAAAAATTCTGGTAAGAAAAAATATAACATATTTGGTAAGAATGGAGGTATTGTTCATGAAGCTACCACAATAGAAAACCAACATGTTTATTATTTGAAGCCATGTGAATGGAATGGAAACGGAGCAAGTTCAAAGAAAGTCAATTTGTTTGCTACGGATATTGTTTTGTTGGGTTCATTAAATAATTGCGATATCTATGGGGTGCCACAATTGTTCAAATATTTGCCGACTTCTTCATATAGAATGCCAACTAATTTGGCTTTGACTAATATGGAGACAGAAGGTCCATTATATGCCGACGAGGACAATACCAAATGTACTGATTCTGGGATAAAAAAAGGCGTAAAAGAAATAACAGGCGACGCTATGACCTTATCCGCAGAATTGGAATATTATAATGGTGAAGATAACAAGAAATTAAGCGGCAGTAATGATGGTAATTATGAAAGATTGGAATATGAGGCGAATGAAGGTAGTGATACAATTCCAGTGACAGAAGCCGCCGGAGTTGCTTGGAACTATACAGGACCTGGGCAAGGGTCGTCAAAAAATTATAAGAAAACCCTATATATGCCAGGAGGGCATTTTTTGGGCATATCTTGCATAAACTCTCAAACGAATAAAAAATCTTGTGTAAATCTTGAGAGAATGTGCGAGTTAGGATCCTCTATATCGCAACGCCATGAGAATGTGAGGAAGGTTTTAGGAAACGAGGACGGTACAGGCATAGAGTTTAAATATGTATATAATGTTCCGACTGGATTAATTGCTGATGACGAAATCATTGATACAGATGCACGATCTATGTTCGCTACGTTGAATCAACGAAGACTTATAGCCACAAAAACCAATTTTGAGACGGGCTATAAATATTATAATTTCGCTTATCGTAGACCAAAGGGATTTGGCGGTGAAATGGGAAAGTTCGTGGAGAATGAGGGTGAATATAATACTATGGTTTCTATAAAAGATGAGGATTTGACCTTATTCAACATTGCTGAAGGAAGAAAAAATCCCGACTATGATCCAGAAGAGGCATCATACACTCAACGAAGAACAATAGAGGATTTGAACCTTGATTATTATTTGTTCAGAATGGGTCTTGAATATGATGATCTTAAGGAAGAAAGCAATGTATCAAGAAAATTTCTTAAAAACATAAATTATACATATTATTTGCCTCAATATGAGAACAGTTATTATTTCTATTTTGGCTTAAAGGATGGTGCAACCGCATTGGATGAGTTTAATAAACAATTTTTTGCGGCTTGTGATTCGTCAAGCTTAATTAAAAGAGTGAAGGATATTACTGTGACCGAGGAAAAAAATATATGCGAGGATACGGGAGATATTATAGTTACGTTAAATAATCTTGAACCGGAATATACAATTAGGCTAACAAGGATAAATGAAGGTATATATACTAATGTTGATACTATTCCTGTAAAAGTTGCTGATGATGTATACAAGTTTTCAAACTTAGAGTTTGGCACTTACCGGGTAGAGGTTATTGACGCATTAGAGAACTATTTTGAAAAAGAAATTGTACTTGACGTTGTTATTAGTGCAAATGTCAGGATAGATCATATAAATGCATATAAGATATATAACCGTTCCGAAAAAGATTGGTGGGATGGTGGTTTAATAAAGGTTTCCGATATACAGGTTGATGGGAAATCCGTTAAAGATGGCATGGACTTTCGGGTTTGTATTGACAAAGACTGGGATAATGGGGGTTTTGGCGGAACCGTGGAAATGGATTTAGATGTATATGAGGCAGGAACATATCAGTTATGGCTTAAATATAGATGTAAAGATAGCGTCAAATATAATGAAAGATTAATAGGTACTTATCAGGTAAAAGATACTACTGGTGTATCTTTGTTCATGGGTGATGACAATGATATACAAATTATCGGCGGCGGTAATGAGGAAATTAAGAACTGGTTTGATACTGGATGGTGGGCTGATTTGCATAAGGCTTTGCGAGATGATTTAAGCATTCAGGAAAAAGAGGAAAAAAAATGGGCATTGAAACATTATCTATTTGCACAGAATGATGTTGAGGAAGGCACCGAAAGCTTTGATTCTAAAATAACAACAACATTTTCAAGGGTATTATATGGACAGGCTCAAAATAAGACAGGTTTTAGTCCTGAGATATATAAACAGGGAGACTATACGGGCGAACATGTCTTGACAGATAAGATAGGTTATTGGCAAACATTGGATCAGAACGGGCAGAATGCCAGACCTTATGGTACTATGGCTTATGATGGTAACATTGTAGGCGGCGAGTATTGCGGATATTATCACTATGGATTCGTTAATGACAGGAAGATTACGTGGAAACAGGCCAATCCTCAAAAAGTAAATGTTAATGGTAAGGATCTTATTGGTTTGATTGCAAAAAGCAGGAATACCAAAGAAATAATATATGCAAAAATCGAGGGTGGAGATAAGATTAAATTTGATGACCCAGATTGCTATCTTGAGGATTGGGTTCTTTTCCCCTTGTTCAGATATCCATCAATATATAGACCATTCTATGCTACGATGTTTTTCTTTGCGCATAGTGACAAGATTATTGATGTTGTTTCCGACAATAATTCAAATATATCTCCGGTAGTTGATTTTACTAATGACAATAGCAAGTTAATTGGCGAAATATATAATGGCATAACTTATAGCCATCGTTCAAATGATGAAGTGATTGAACACTGGGGAGATATGCAGATATGTGGTTTGCCTCTTGGATACAAGTTATCAGGAGACACTGCATCAGATATTAATGGAATAACAACTACTGCCGCAGGATTTGCCAAGACAGTATTCCGCCCGCAGAAAATAGGCTTGGGGAAGAACGATAATGTGAGTCCTTGGATTATTGAATCTGGGGTAACTGAATATTCATTCTTGTTAAATGAGGGAACACCAGACTCTAAGGCAAACAAGGCTGCTCAAATTGAAGATACATTGTCAGCGGCTTTTTGGGATAATATTACATATGTGGCAAATAATGGGGTTGGAAAGTTCTACGGAATAGGGAACGGAGAAGACGAGGATATTATTTACTATCTAATTCCAAAAACTTATTTAATAGGAACGGATAAGTTGATGATTGACGGAAATGCTCAGACGTTGGACCAACGAATTCCATTATTCTATGAGGATGAGAATCTTTTGTATGTTTTGGGAAAATATAATGAAAACGCTCCGCAAGATCAGAAGGGAGGGACGGTATTTGCTATTTTAACAGGGAATGAGGCAAAATTCTCTAAAACAGGCACCAATGGAAAGACTATTGAGAAGATAAGCGTGGATTCTGTTGAAGATATTATTGCCAACCCTAATTTATTGATGTTAAACTCTTATCAGAAATTTTATGACAAGGGCATGACACTACAGGCAACTTGCCCTACATTGGTTAAAGCAGAAGCAGAGGAAGATGATGCTAAAATTAGGGAGGCTTGGGCAAAAGCATATGAGATTGTAAAATCTGGAGAAGATAAAATGATAAATCAGTATGGCTGTAAGATAGCGAAGATTGATGGAAAGCATTTTCAGTTATTTGACCCAGAAAAAGAAACAATTATTGGAATATATAGGAAAAATACTGGATATAGGGGACGTTCGGGAATAGTTATGCTTTATCCTTATTTTGAGAAATCCTCACAGTATGACTTGGGTAAAAATGAATTTTATATCATTGCTTCTCCTAATCCATTAATATTTGCAGAAAGTGGAGGGACCAAGACAATAACTATTGTTGCGAATGTTGATTGGGAGATTGTGAATATTCCTGATTGGGTTTCCATTGATTCAAGCCAATTGACAGGCAAGACAGGAAGCACCGTGGTGTCTATGACAGTCAATACGGCTAATAATCCTGATTCAACTCTTTTAATCAGAGGTGTTAATGATAATAGCATAAGCGAAACACTGGCAATCAAGCAGACAACAGGAGGAGAAACCCCAGGAGATACAATATCAAAGTTGATTGACAATAGATGTATTGATGATACGATTGTGGTCACATCAGTATTGGAAGAGATAAGTGTTGCGCCAAAGACTACAGGGTCTATCAAAATGAGGAAGAGTGAATTTCTCCGTTTTAAAGTGACAGTATATGAGAAACCTTGGTATATCTATGGCGTAATCAGCAGTGGGGAAGTCACAAAAATACAGACTGTGACAACAAATACTACTGTAACAATGACATATAATTCTATTGAGAAATATACGGGCTTCATCATTTCTAATGAGAACATTTGGAAAGGCAAAATTGTGATAGATAATAAATCAACCGGTCAAGTAACAATTCAAAGAACCAGCGGCTTTGAAGAGGGAAGTGTCACAACAATTGGCGCAGGTGTTGAGAATGTCTCATACATTGTTTATCAAGATAATGTTATCCTTATAAAATGCACCGCACAGATAGGCAATGGTGGATGGAATATATATAATAAGAAAGATGAAATTATTAATCATGGCGAGGGAGACCAAGGTGTGTTCTTTAATGGCTACATATTATTACGTGATGTTGTCGGAGAAGAGAATTTGTATACAAACTTGAAGATAAGAGATGCAAAAGAAAATAAATCATGAGAGAAATCTTTTTAGATGAGAATAGGTCAGTGTTTTCGCAAAGTCAGGAGCATAGTGTGGATGTGAGCCTGACTGCGAAAACGCGTTCCCTCCCATATAATAATCTTATGGGGGAACTATCAGCATTTCAATTATATAATAACGAGCGGGATGCTTCTACAAAATTCAGAATGGTTTTCACCGTCAATCCGGTTTGCACTAATGTTCTTTTTAATATGAAGACGGAGGTGATGAAGGACGAGGGGTCTGATAACTGCAAGGTTTGGTTTGATGATTCTCAGCAAAATAATATAAAGGAATTTAAAAATGCAGGAAATAAGACAGGAGTTGACCGTTATCAAGCCATCAGGGACACAGAATATAGCCATGAAGAAATCGGTGGATTGACATATCATTGCGGGCTAGATATATTCAATAACCATATGCTTCGGAATGATGGATTTGTCCATGTTAACAAGAATAAAGGCGACGAAAAGACGGAGGTATACAACACTCTTGGGGATTATTTGAGAGATTGTGATGGCAATAATGTAATAGAGAAAGTTGGGGTCAAGTATCAGAATTTAAGCCCGACCCCGGTTCATTTGTACCAGCATGATTCGGTACTGTCATTCTACGAGGCGTATATCAACCGGATAAAGGAGAAGAACGGGTGGTACGGTTTCACCAATCCGGGGAACATTGATATTCCCAACAATAATGGTTACCATATAAACAAGATGTTGAACGGGAATAAGCCTTGCGAATTTATTGACATGTATCCGGATAGATCATTGTACTCGTTTATTCCAAAATACAATAAATATAGAAACAGGGTTGAAAAGAATTGGAATTATGCGATAACATATTCTTATGAATCAGACAAGAATAAGGTAAAGGAAATAAATGGTCTTGATGTTAATGATCCGAATGCAATCCGTTGTTTCTGGAAAAGATGCTATGATTCCAATGGAAATGACACATTACAATGTCGAACCTTGTTCAGACATACACTGTCTAAAAACGATAGGGTTCGTTTCTATTATGGTAATGCGAAGCAACGTATGGAGGCATCGGTTAGAGTGATATCAATTGGGGATTCGGAAGGAAACAACACGAATAGGCTTTTCAGTGTAAGATATGAAAATATTGCAATGTTTATTGATGATTTCAAGGATGGGTTGTGGTATAGAAAGGAGACCAATGGTATAGAATGCGAGTATTATTTCAAAAAATTGAAGAAGTATTTGAAGACTGATGGTACCGAGCCTAAAAGTGATTTAAATAAAGGCGCTTTTGCCGAGAGCATCTATGGCGATGGTATCGCCCAAGTGGTTTTCACTGATGATATTGATGTAGATGGGTTGAATGATGATTTAGGGAGACCAGTAAGCACGTTATATTTCACGGTCATTAAGAACAATGCTGGTTATGAGAAATGGTATGAGAAAGATAATTTCACAGATGATGATATAGAGTATTCCCATTGCTTCGGAAAATTAACCGGAGGTCTTGATTTGGGTACAAAAGAGGATTTGGAAGTGGTGGACGAAGAAAGCGGTGAAAGGATATGGCAAGGAATACCAAATAACAATACTGATTTTCTCAGAGATTATAATACCCGATATATTCACAACGCTCCTAATATAGATTCATCAATAGAAGAGTACTGGGGGGGAGAGATTGCGAATAAACCGAAAGCCTTGTATGGTATCAAGGAGGGAAATGGTGAAGAAACCGGTATAACGATTAATGATGATGAGTTTTGGGGTGATGTAATAGAATTCAATCCATCAGATTATTCAGAGAATACTATTGAAAAGACTTATTATCGTTTCAATACCGCTCAAAGGGAAACATCTAACCCCTATTATAAGTCAATTAAATATGATGAGATAATTTATGATGATTATGATTTAATCGGAGAGTCGCCAGCCAAATTCAAGCTCAATGAGAAACCCTATTATGCCAATGGCAAAGAAGAAGAATTGACAATAGGGAATATATGCCCTGAAGGTTATTTTTATTATCCGAATATGAGCATAATGATACGTGATCTAAGCGAGAAGAAATCTGTTGACGGAATTCCGGTAAAGATTACTAATTTGCAATTTATCCCTTATGCAGAAAACCATCAATATACGGAGGTTAACATTGATGGAAAAAATATGGCAGTTGATTATAAGTTTATCAAAGAGGATATAGTCGGCTTTTTCAACATTAAGGATAACTCAATGGTTTGGGGAAGCGTAATAAAGGTTTATGGCGGCAATAATGCAACGATACTTATAGATAAAGATTTTACCGAGATGAATAATGTTTCAGAGGACTTGCTGGTTGTGCTTTCGGAAGATTCAGTTCCGGCTTATTGCCGCTATGTTCCAGCGACGGGTAAACTTGTCTGGAGAAGCATAATTCCACCGTCAGAATTACCTAATACCAGTGATATATACGACACTCCGTTTGCAAATGGTTGCTTTTATATCGAGACGGGATTTAATATTTTTGTCAGAAGGCAGGATCCGAACAACGCGTTCAAACTCCAATGGGGGACAGGAAAAAAGAGAAATCCTATGAAGAAATACTATGTCAACGGCAGCGACCCTATCGATATGTCAGCAATCCGTTATATTATAGATAAGATTAAAAACATTTGTTATTAGAACATGTCTAACAATACGATAAAAATACCGCTTTATAAACCGATATACGGGGAGAAACCATTAGAGATTAATGGTAATATTACTATTAATTCTGATGGGAATACCGTTGTTTCCGTTTCCAAAAAGGACAGCAAAGAAATATCCAAAGGCACTCCCTTAACGTTCAGGCGGTATGCCGACAGGGGTAACAGGGTAAAAGCAGTATCGGGAACAATGAAAGTCCTTGAGGTCATTCCCAAAGGGAATTTTTGTGATATTGTGTTGGAAGGGAAAGTGGAGCCGGAAAAACTTTATCCGGTTGATCCCGTTTATCATGAAATGATAGATGGAAAGTGGTCATTGGTTGATAGGGAATTGACCGATGCCGAGATAAATGATGGATTAATGAATGGAACTTTAACGATATATGAGAGTCCATATTATCCGGTTTCTGATTTGGAAGGGAACTATTTGGGAACTGCGGTAAGATTCACAGCCGATCATAATATATTTTTACAGGATTTGTCTGATATAACTGATATAAAATTGAATGCATATGATGCTCAAGACCGGTTAATAAGAAGCCTTGGTACCATACCCGTAAAGATATTGAAAGAAGATGGCTATAGTATTGCGGTTTGTGATGATTTAGTTATAAGGTCAACAGAGATCAATTGCCGTGATGAGGAGAAGGTTGATGAGATTTATACTTATTTGCCCGAGAGTTTTCTTACTGATACAATTCTCCTGGAAGGCAAATCAGAAGCAGATTTAGTAAATGTGGCTTATTTTAAGGCTACAGAGAATCCATTTTTCGGAAAAGACGGCAGTTTTTGGGGACCAGGATGCGGAATTGACGTTTTTAATGAGCCTACGGTTTTTCTTAATCGTGACTATGGATTTTGGAATGTTCCGGTTCAGATTATGACAGACGAAGATTCGTCATCGTTGGGGTTGTCTGACTTACAAGAGGATAAACTGGTTAATGACGAAATAAACAGAAACATTCCTCCTATCATCAATATGGAGAAATGTAAATTTGCACCCATGTTCAAGGATGAAAATGACAACCTGAGAATGATTACGGAAATCGAGATAAATATGCATTTCAGGAAACGTGCGCCGATGACCGGTGATACCGGAGTAGACATAGGTCAATTCGGGGACAAGATAGATATCCCGTTCAAGGACGGATGGTATATTGATCCGGATAACGAGAGCAAGACCGGATGGTTCGAGAATGAGGAAAAAGAGTCTGATTTGTTGGGATATCTGGGTTTTGATGACAACGATATATTTTACCAAAAATCAAAGATAAGTAAGAGTTTTATCAGACTGTCATATTATAACAATCCCGATCCCCTTAATCAATCGTTACTTAATTATTCCACTGTGTTCTTTAATTCCGGCGAGATTTATGGCAAATATTTGAGGCAGAAGGAATTTATTGAAAGTTTGCCATCTGATGAAAAATGGAATCATGCAGTAGGATTATATCCAAAGGGAATTAGGGTTGACAGCAAACTATTGATAACAAATGAATTTGACAAATCAAAATGTGCTGAAGGATTCAATGTATATCTTTTTGCTGATGATGTTCCGGGGGAAAATGAGGAGAAACCTATTTATTTGAAAGTTGAGTTCAACCACGCCAAAACCGGAAAGACAATACCATTAATTCCTAATGGTGCCGAATCGGGCATAAGGGTTGATGAATATTTGAATTCACTTTATATTAAGGTACAAACTGGCTATAATGTTGAACAGAAAGCCTATTATTACCTGATCCCTAATGCAACGATTGTTGGTACCAAGATGATACTTACATTGTTTGAACCAAAATTAAAGAAAGGAGAATGATTATAAGAAAGTTGGGATATATGGACAGCGCAAGGAGCCACGTTCAGGGGCTTCTTCCTTATGCGTTATCCGACGGTAAGCATAATGTTGCAAAGGAAGATTATGACGGCAATTTTGGGAAATATGTATGTGACTTTGGAAAGAAAAATAATAATGACCGTTTCAGATTCCTTGATCTTAATAAGTCTTATATTTATGCAAAAAAACAAATCAGAGAAGGTATTTTGGTGAAATATTTGGGAAGACATGAGGTGAAGACTGGATTGAAATGCGACGGTTCTCCCGAAATGGCAGAAAAAGAAATCTGGTCATATAAGTTTGAAGGGACTCCTGAACCTTATAAGTATAAACCATTCAATTATTACGGCAAAGATGAGAATGAGCATAGAACCGTAGAGAATTATTCTAAAGAGGGCGATTACGGGTTGATTTTTACGAACGGGAATACAGAAGATAAGCCAATCGTAGGGGTGGGGGAATATGTTCTGCTTGTAGGGGCTTCAATGGATGAAAACGGGACGATATATCCAAATCAAGACAAAGTATATAAAAGGAATGAAGAAAATGATCTTGATTCCGTTTACTGGGAGTATCCTGATGTCGCAAGAAAAATAAAATCAGATTCGAAAAAATGGGTCGATTTTGGGGTAGGTTTTTTCGGTGATGAATATTGGGCGGTATGCAAGGATATGGAGGAAAAATTCATCGGTTATCTGAACATACCACAGAAAATTGAAGGAGATTTAGTTCCGGATAGGATATCATATTCAGATATTCCCGAGTGGATAGATTGGTTTAGGAAGCATACCAAAGACTCTTGTTGCTATGAGAAGGTTGTTGATGGCGATAATAGTAATGTAGGTAATGTGGTTGATAAGGAATGGACAGACAGGGGCGGTGATGAGATGAAAGAATTTCTTGAAAAGAATGAGGGTTTATTAGAACAAGCTCTTATGTCTATCAAAAATATGAATTGTGGCTTCCTTGTTCCGAATATGGAATTTCCTTTATTGTTGACCAACGAATATAAGGATACCGGATTGTGGACGGAATATGAAGATGAAAGCAAGGAAACCCAAAAACAACCAATATACGAAGCGTTGAAAGGTGAATGGGAGAAATTGGAGTCTAAGAACTTGATGATCGAGTCACAATTGCAGTCGGTTCGCTCAAGTGTTTATCATTCGGATGATAACGGGGTATTGCCCGGATTGTTTGATGAGGACGGAGGATATTACAAATGCCGTTACCGTAATTATTGGGAATATAAAGAATATCAGAACCCAACCGATACTGAAAAAGATGAGGCGGTTCTAAAGGATTCAATTCCGCCTACAGGATCAACCCAATTTGATGATTTTATTATCAAAGTGGGGGAAGGGGATAATGAAAAGTATTATAAAGAAGAAAATATAGTTTTTACTGAAGTTTTTGGGATTGATGCCCCTTCAGAATGCCATGATGATTATACTGCGGCGAATGATGACTCTTGTTACTTCACAGTCACAGTTGTTGAGGAAGCCGTTCCGATATTAAATACACTGGTTCCGTTAAAGGAGGGTAGAGGTCTGGTAGATTTGGACTTTATCAATTTATTGGCAAAGTTCAAGACCCCGTTGAAGATTCCTTATATAAAAGGCGAAGTTCATAATTTTTATAAGGACGAGAGTGGAGAATGCTTTGGGGATTATGTGACTGATGTCAGAAAATCCGGAGGGCAAATAACGATTACATATAATATCGGAGGAAAATGCAATCTGGACGGCACTTATGCTCCGAACAGTAATTATGGCATTCTATTAAGAGATATCTATAATTATAGTTCAAATCATTCGTATAATTGCAGTTTTGAGGATTATCCAACCACAATCAACGGCGAATATATTGATTTCGACAACAGTCCGAATACAATAGAAGTGGGAAACTATGATTTAGGAACAGCCGAAACCAAGGAGAACAGTGAAGACGCATTTGTTCCTAAAACAAGGAAATGCAATCAAGCACAGATATTGGGCATGAGACTTATGGATGCCCTTGATGGCTCGGCACCGAAGGTGATGTTCAAACAGCCAGAAACAGAAGGAATTGAGTTCCCCATCAAATCAGATGTTGATATTGAGTTGAACAGGGGAGCATCTGCCGCATTTGAAAACTATTTCAAACTTAGTGAATGCAATACAATGCAGGATCTTGAGAATTATCAAAATAATTGGTTCAATTTATAGAATAAATGGCAACAGGGATTTTTGGCTCCATCAGAGGAGCGAGTATTGATATATCAAGGGATGTTGAGATATATTATTATTATCGTCCAACAAGAAGCACAGAGGATGATGAATTCAAGAATTTCAAAACGTTACAAGCAAGTGAATGCTTGACCAAGGCGACAAATGAGAGTGGCAAAGAAATCATTGGGGCATTCAATTTAAGGCTTCCTTTGGATAAGTTCAATTCCAAGGGTTTTTATACTGTATATATTACGCCGAAGGAATTGACAACAAGTATCATTGATGTGTCGGTTCTTGCAGCGTTTCCTGATGTCAAGGGAATAGTTTTGAATAAACTTAATGGTATAACGGACTTAACTGGTTACAGGATTGAGTACCCTGATGGAACCATTCGGTTGGTAACATCATGCTCCAATTGTGAGCCGGTGGTGGTGAACATAGGGGATTCATATCCAAAGACAACCAGATATAAGTTAACTGACGGCTCATCAAATCTTCTTTTTTGCACTTTGACCCCAAGTTCGACATTATCATTCAAACCGGATGCCTCTCCTTATATAGGAAAGGCTGGTGAGGATATAAAAATATATAACACTTTTTTCAGCCCGAAAATGCTTGAGATTGAGATGGTTGATCATGACATTGATACGGTTTCCACCATGCTGGAGGGCGATCAGGTTAGAGACAGGGATCACGGGATCATCACAACATATAATCCGGACAAGCAGATATATATACAGAATAATTACTATACAATCAAGAGCAGGAATGGAGTTCCGCTTTATGACGTAAAAACAAAGAGAGAAAATATAGACAGTAGTCAAGACTATGATACTGTTATTGGCTAAATAATTGGTTTACAATGACAAGAAAAGATAATAGAATAATAACAAAAGCCGACTATACATTATCCAAAAGGCATGTGTTGACCCCCAAGGGATCCATCTATGAACATGACCATGTTACAATACAAAAACTGGATGATGATGAGCAAACATTCTCCGATTCCAATTTCAGATTCAGGATAAGACCTGGGGGGAATCCGAGAAAAAGACATAGCCGGGGCAAATGGGCAGAATGGTTCAGCAATGGCAAATCTGACAATAAGTGGACTTTGGATACAGTGGATGACACTGTTTCCGAAGAGACAAAGATAGTGATGAAGCCGGATTACTCATCATTGAGGGATTTTGCCTGTTACGGGTCGGCTATTGATCTTATCAAGGCTTCAATCAATGATATCGTATTGAACTTTCCGGGTTCAATCATATTGACCGAAAAGTGCATCAACGAGGTTACTGATGAGGAAGGAAAAACTGTCATTAAGCCAATATATGATTTAACTACCGGTAACCCTTTAACTGGAAGAATATATGAGGTATCTAATGAGACTATGGTCGATATTGATACAGCGTGTAATGTTACGCTGGACGATAGTCAGAACAAATTAAAGTTTCTCCAAATCAGTATTGCTGATTATGCAAAGGGGGATGGGGTATCAGATATCACAGTCACCACTACAGCAAAAGCAGACGGACCTTGGTGCGACGGAACAGTTGTTGCCCATGTCAATGTAGATGGCAATGATATTCTTGTCTATTATAGGGAAAATAAGAAATATCTGTTGTCAGAGAATCCGGGTAAAAAAGTGCTGGCGAGGATAAAGGAAAGAAAACTTAATGAATACTTTGATTCGTTAGATGATTTCGAGAGAGTATTGCTCGACAGAACATCAACCCCTATATATACGGCTAAATTCGAGACACCTTATACGGATTCGCATGGATACCATTATAGGGTGGAGACTTACAGGTTCCCTACGGTAAGAGATGGCTTTACTCCAGATTTATCATCGAGCGCATATTCAATGTATATTGAAAAGCTTATCCAACTTGCGGATTTCCATGACAATTATGATACCGACAACATCTGGAGGATGATGACCCACGAGGCTATAAAAAACCTAGATTGGACGTTTGTCCGAGACAAGGATGGCGAGGTGGATGATGCGTCGGATATTGATATTACAAGGATTGAGATGATACTGAAATTATATGGAAGACAATATGACGATATACTCCGTATGATAGAGGGAATCAAATCGACCAACAGGATAACATATGACGAGAAAAATAATGTGCCGGATTATTTCCTTTCCGACCAGAACGAGATTGGAGGATGGGAACTGACAAACGTATCACCTACGACGGATAATACATTGACAGTGAAAATCGGGGTGAAGAATGGAGAAAACAACAAGGAGTACAAAGATAAATATTATCAAGAATATAACGGGGTTGATGCCAATACCGGATTTTTAAGAAGACTTAAACTTAATTCCAATTATATCAACTCGATGAAAGGCACCAAACGGGGAATAGAGACCTTATTGGGGCTTTTCGGGATGATATCCGAAGAAAGGGCAAATAAAATAAATAAGACGGCTGATTATTCATTGACGGAGTATATCAGGACAGCATCGGGCGAGCCAAGTTATAATGATATTGTCAAATTTAACGCCAGAAAAGACGTCGAGACCGGTGACGGCATCGACATTGACCCGTTATCAGGATTGCCATTGGCTTTGACAAACGAGGGAAATGTCATTCCGTGGTTTAATTCCAAAATGGAATATGACGGTGAACTTTATTATCAAATGAAAGGCGGATGGGGCAGGATGCCATCAAAGAAGATTTCATTGGATATCACGGAAGCGAAGGAATTGAAGGAAAAGGATAATGTCAGAATATATTCGGAGACCCTGCCTTATCTGAAATTCGCCGACAGCATATCAGGAATGCTTGAATTCAAATACAGTGATGTTAAATCAGGCGATGTATGCTATGTGACGAATATATCTGATTTGTCGGATTATAAAATAGGAGGCAAAGATAAGGTGAATGCGAATTTCTCCAACGCTTCACATTATTTTATATTGAACAGCAGGGAGCATTCCACAACATTGGGATATGATCAGGAATCCGGATGCTATGGATGGAGAATAATCGCCGAGGATGAATTTAACGGCAAATCAGACCCTACCGATGACGGAATGAAAGTATTGTACCTCGAATCCCTAAAAAGTGACGAGAAGGGAAATAATCCTCATTGCGGTTACGGAGATTATGATGACGGGGAAGAATATATCGAAAGGCTTGCCCAGCCGTTCAAATATGCCATTGACAATAACTGGTTCTCATCATTAAATAAGGATGAGAAGGATACTGTTAAAGGGCTTAAATTCGATATTAGCGAGGACACAGAGGATGCCAAGATAGAGTTTTTCAAAGATAGAACCGAAACTGGAAGCCTGAGCCCAAAACGGGTAACAAAGAACAATGATGAAAAACTTGATAAACAAGATGATGAAAAACCAGATAAGTTCGAGCAAGAGGCTGATATGATTGTCAATGTTAAAACATTCGTTTTAAAATTCAATGAAATCGGTGGCGATGAACAGTTCAAGAATGATCGCCATGATTATATACAGAATGTCATCATACCTTTTGTTGAGCAGATGATTCCGTCAACTGCAATATTTAGATATCAGATAGGTGATACGACAAACGCAACCAAGTCGAAGAGGAAGAATATCGGAAAAGCAATCAAAGTTCAGAAGAAGGCGATTACACCGATGGACAAAGTTAAAAATAATACAGTAAAGCCAATATCAACTGTCAATTATTTTGAAAAGGATTTTGGAGAAATAATTTAAAGCCAACAAGTTATGGAAAGAATTATCAGTTGGGAGTTGCCTGATGGATATTATGCATATATGGGGCAAAACCGAAAGAGGCATATAAAAACGGAGATGCTGACCGCCGAGGAATTATCCTCGGCAGCCAAAAGGGTCGCCCAGTATTCCGATGAGGAGTACGCCACGGAATATAAACAACTTGCCAGTGAGGTGGAGGAAAAATTCCCTGATGCCAAGATGCCTGAATTAACAGAGAACCAGCAAGTCAATACAACAATATTAACACTTGATTCAGAAGGATTAGTGACAAAGAAGGATATTGACTTGATATTCAATGAGAAATTGACGGCTTTGGTAAAAAGTTACAAGGATTCTATTAATACCTACATTGGTGGAAAAGTGACAGAATTGAAAGATATCTTGTCAACAAGCAGGGAAGAAGTCCAAGGAATCAAGGATGCCGTCTCCAAGAATAAAGTTGAAATCAAATCCGATATTGAACGAGCGGTTAATATTGCCAAAGACTCAACGATTAGTGTGGCAAAGGTCGGGACGGAAATGAAGGCTTATGAACCAGTTTTGAAATGGTATGAAAAAAACCATAGATTATCCGAAGAGGAAATGATGAAGAAGATATCCGACCTTGGCTCAGAAATACTTAAATTGGTTGGTGAAAATGAACAATTAAGGGAGTCATTAAAGTCATATGCAACCAAGGCAGACATTGATGAAAAAGTCAAAGGCATCAATACAATCGAGAACGGAGATTTTGGGGTAAGGATAGATGAAAATGGCATTTGGCTTAAATTCAGCAAAATGGAGGGTTACAAACAGCTTGGTATTGATGATGAGGAAAAAATATATTTGAAATAACGGAAAAATACAGTTTTTATGATTATTTATATCTGTATTTAGAACTAAACAAAAAAAAATAAATCATATAAATTAATAAAATAATATGACATACACAAGAAAACAAACAGTTATTCACATTCATGGTAATGTTAAAGACAATGTTCCAGCATCAAATCTTAAAAAAGGTGAAATTATTGTTCTCCACCCACAAAGCGGCGCGGCAGAATTTGGTACTCTTGATTATTCTGGGAAGAATATAGTTTGGTTCCAAGATTATGCGTCAACCCAAACGTATATTAATACTAAGGTTGGAGAAGTAAGTGATAGGGTTACTCAACTGGAGGGTTTAACAGGAACCACTCAGTCCGCTTTACAGGAAATCACAAAAGGATCCGATGGAAGTTATGTAACCACCACCATAGGGAAAAAGACAGGGGATAAAAAGCAATCCGTAGGAGTCGCTGTAACGGTACAAGAAGTTTCTGGTGCAACAGACGATAATAAAGGTCTTGCGGAAGCGCTTGATGTCAAGAATTATGTTAATGGTGCAAAAAATGCCGTTCAGGGCGAAATTGATGCTGTTAATGCGAAAATCGGAGACGGTTTTAGCGAGACATCAACCGTAGCCGGTCAATTAAGTGCAGTTAAAACTACGGCTGATAGCGCAGTACAAACAGTAGAAGGAACTAATACAGTCAAAGCCACTACAGAAGCCAACAAGGTTTCCCTTTCACTTGCCACAAGTGATAAAGGTAATGTGAAGTTCTCTCAAGATACTGACGGACTTTCAGCAAACGTAAACATTCCTGTTGCTACTGTAACCGGTGTTAAAGCAGATGACAAGGTTCTTTCGTTGACAGACAAACTGGTTTCCGCCACGGTAAGCCTTGAGTATGGCGACGCTGTATCTGAGGCATTGAAAGGCAAGAAAGCCATCAAACTTCTCGGCAAAAAGGGCACGTTGATATCAGAAATCGATGCCTCAGAGTTCATCAAGGACGGAATGCTTGACACTGTAGAGTTGGTTAAGAATCCAGAAGGACAGACAGCAGGCACATACCTTAAACTGACGTGGAACACTGACAGCGGCAAGGGTGAGCCGATGTTTATCAATGTTGCTGACTTGATTGATGTTTACACTGCCGGTACAGGACTGAATCTCAACGGAAAAGAGTTCTCTGTTGATACTGATACGATTGCCACGGTTGAGGCACTTGATAACGCGAAGACCGAATTGAAAGGTAACGCCGCCAGCGCCGCCGACAGTGAAACGATTGCCGGTGCGAAGAAGTACGCTGACAGCCTCAAGACCACAATAGATGGGTATACTGTTAACGGCATAAAGATTTCAGAAAAACCTGTATTAGACGGTTCTGTTATTGCCGTAGGCGGAACAGGGGTTCACAAGGGTAAAAAACTTGACGCTACAGTCGAAGATATTTATACGCAGATTGGAAATGCAGCTACGTCTGGAGTGACTTCATTTGGTGGGAAAACCGGTAAAATCACGATAAATGGCAATGGTACAGGTAATTACAAGGTAAAACTTGCAATGACCGAAAATGAACTCGGAGCCACAATCGAGGGTCTTGGAACCGCTGCCGCAAAAAATATAGCAGATTTTGCATCTGCTGATCAAGGCAGAAAAGCCGATACCGCTGTTCAAACAGTAACAGTAGCAAGTACGGAGACAAATAAGATAACAGCAACGAAGGCTGAAAATTCAACAGAGGTGGTACTTGACTTTGATGGTATGGTTATAGACTGCGGTGAATTTTAACAAAATTATTTAAAAACGAAAAAAGGAGGGTTAATTACCCTCCTTTTTTTTTGCTTTATAAGTATTAATTTGATTTCTTTCCTTTTGTTCTGAGTGCTTTTTTTCTTTCAGCCTCTTCTTTCTTGTCTTGTTCTATCTTTGCGATTATATGCTGGCCAAGAAGGGCGGCTTCCACTACGGTACCCTTGAATTTTTCGCAAAGCCCTACCGGAACAGTGATAGACGGACAGCCTATGGAAATCTTATCCTTTTCTGTATCAACCACAACCTTTTCCATTTCGGTTCTGAGCCACATGTATTTTGTTTTTCTGGCTTTTTCCCTTTCCTCCTCGGTCGAGGTCTGGGTTGTGATGGCGTCAAACGCGTCCTCATATACAAGGACGAAGATAAGCCCTTCCCTTTGGGATGCATACTCGGCAAGTTCATTTGCCTTCACTACTTTACATACGGTTTTTGATTTGTTGATGCACAATGGCTGGAAATCAACGCCAAGATGGACAAGACCAAGCTCGTTGGCGATGTCGTTGACGAGTTCTTGGATTTCTGTAGATGCTTCAGTAAATTTACTCATTATTGTAACTATTTATTAATAAACATTTTTTTTTGTTAAAGCATTGCAAATGTAGCAATATTTTTCTGAAAATCCAAGAGAATGGCGTTAAAAAAGAAAAGAAAAGTCGGAAGACCTAAAAAACGTGGTCCTAAAAAGAAACATAAATATACATATGTGAAGATTGCCGACAGAAATAAAAAGAAAAAATATCGGACCATTGATTGGAAAATAATATCCTGTTGTAATGGAGTCCAAGACGGGAGGGTCGGATGTTATCAGAAAGTGGAGGAAGCATATGCGGTATTCAATCGGTTAAAAGAGGTTAGTGATAAGGTCGAATTTCCGCAGATAGTCAACAACAGCACAAGAACCGGACACAGGGAATTAGTTCACGAATATCTTATTTTGCAGAAGAATCGTGACGGAAGCAAAGAGAATGCATCATCAAGGAATGAATTCGGAAAGATTGTTCCTCAGAAGATAATAAAAAGTTTTAGCAATAAGAATTGGGTGATATTTGATCAGTTTAGGTATAACGTGGAGGAGACATTTTGGATATGGGGATATAACCCGAAAACAGAAAGAAAAACTTTCAGGTGGATATATGACAATATCATTTTTTCCGGATTGGACATCAGTTATACATATAAACGAGTGCTAAAATACAAGAACAAAGTGCTGGTGAAAAATGATGACGGCATTTATGACATCATATTCTGCAAGACCACGGGTGATGCCGTGAGGTTCTATAATCTGGTAATGGAACTAGTCAAGAAAGACAAACAAAAAAGAATATATTTTATGGGGTCATATGACCAACTGTCGGAAAGAAGAAGGCAACTGGAAGACGAGTTGATTATACAGACCGGATTGTCAAAAACAAGGATTCAGATGAAGGGAACCCGATATAATCGATAATCAAAGAAAATATATTTTACGCAACTATTTATTATTGATGATATTTTTTTTATATTTTTAGAAATATTTAATTGAAATGGCAGCAGTAAAGAAAACAAGCAAGAAAGAGACAAAGCCAGTAACTAAGGCAAAAACCAATAACATTGAGGAAGCTTGTATGGCGAGTGAAAACGTTGAAACCACAATCCTTGAGCCGGAAACGCCAGAAGAGCCAGTAGAAGGGGAGAATGCCAACTACATCGAAGATGTCAAGGAGGCTATCAATAATGTTGACACAACAATCCTTGAGCCGGAAACGCCAGAAGAGCCAGTAGAATGGGAGAATGAGGTGTTAGCAAAAGCCGAAGCTCACATTGAGGAGATGGGCAAGGAGATGGAGAATCTTCAGAATCGTCAACAAACATTGCAGAAGGAATTGGAGAATAATCCAGACAATGCTGAAAAATTGCTTAAAGAGGAACTGGCAAAAGCCAAGGAGGCTTTTAAGAAAATTACTTACAGCAATGCCTATTACACCAATATATGGAATGGGCAAAGTTGTTATTAATAAGCCAAAAAGGAAATGACACAGAGAGAGATAGACAGGCAAATCCTTAATACCATAAGGGAAATGAACAGGGTTTGCACCGAGAATAAAAGAAAGCAGATGTTAAACGAGGCGGAAGCCAAGGAGGAGAAGGCTAAGGCAATCGCAATCACCGATGATATTAAATTCGGCGACCATGTATTGTCCAATCAGATAAATGAATTCCGCAGCTCCGTTCACGGGGGTGCCGAGTTCGCGACACCTGATCCGGAAAAACCGGCTGAATGCCCTTTGATCTATCTTCCTAAAAATGGCAATATTGTTTTTAGCGGCACGATGCCTTCGTTAAATAATCTTGAATTCCAATTCGTATTGAAAACAACCACAGGTAATGGCTGTTTCATATGGTCTGATGGGCTGATATTGAGTAAGGAGAACATGAAGATTCTTGTGAAACTACAAGGTTATTATGAAAACTGGAAAGATTCATGGTATCAGGCGGCAAGGGAACTTGAATCACTGAAAAACATGGAGTCTTGACAATGGAAAAGGTAATTCCAACCTTGACAGGAAAAGCGGCGGAAAGATTTCTCAAGATGGCGGAAATGAATTATAAGCGCCGTCAAACTGTGGACTTTAGAAGGGAATATATTGAAAGTCAAATGATTATCAAAAAATCGAGGCTTCTCTAACACACCATATATACAAAAAGCGTCTGGTCAAAACAGTTTTCTTAACTTTGACCAGACGTTTTCCTTTTTAACATTTTGAGTTTGGGGTTTTGATAGAAAATCAATCATCTCATCGCCTAATCCGTTTTTTAACCGCTCCGCGAAGGCATTTCTCCCGTGTTCAAGGTTTTGTTCTGATATTTTCACATCATTGTAAAAACCGTTGATTTCGTTTTTTATTTTTTGTTCCATTAGTTTGACTGTTTAGTGATATCGTCAACCTCAACCGGGATTTCGGCGGAATCAGGCTCCTTTTCGCCATTTTCACCAAGATTCTCGAAAAAGGTTTCTATATTATGGATAAGCCAGACAATGCCGGATGTGAATACAGAATCAAAACACATGGCAAGCCACCATAGATTAGTACCCTCAAACAAGATATTGAAAGGCGTGAACGGTTTGGAAACAAAAAACCAATTAAACAATGAACAGAGCAGCCCTATATTCGCCGGAAGGCACATCATGCAGCTGAACAATAAATGAAAATGCTCGCTTATACTGTATGCCCATTCACGCAGTCTCTCGAATATCTTGAACGGACCGCTGCCGAACACAATGATGTTTGAGAAACCATAAATGGCAATCGAATATATAAAAATTATCAATCCGGTAGACATCGCAAACTATTTTTTTCTTTTGTTTGACTTAGGTTGGGCTTTTTGATTTTCAGGTGTTTCGCTTATCGCTTGTTGCTCGGAAACAGATTCGGGCATAACCTTGTATTCTTCCAATTCTTCTTTTTCTTTTTTCCTTTCAAGATAGTCATTGTATCTCTCCAAAAGATTCTTTTGCGGCTTGGAATCAGGAGTGGACTCCACAGTAGCAGGTGGAGTTGTAGCAATAGGAAGGGTTTGATTATATGAGAAAGTCAAAGTCTTGAGTTTCTCCAAAGGTATGGATTCATCACCGAATAGGGCTTGCAACTCGTTCACCTTTGTTCTGAACAGTTCCGCCCTTTCTTGGGCTTGTTTCATCTTTTTGATGTTGTATTCTATTGCGTCAAATATAGTCTCAAACCCTTTGGTTAACTCACACGCAAAATAATAATCGTAGTTGTCACCCTTAACCACCGTAACCCCAAATTTTGTGGTTATCTCATCGGCAATTATCCAGTTATCCGGAAAAGCGACAGTGACGTATATGAGGCTGTTTCCCGAATTATCATTGGCTACCTGCATTCCTTGGAAAAAATGTCCTAAGGCGGCGATTCTTTTCTCAATTCCCTCGTTCATCACTTAAACATTTAAGCCTGTTATGATTATGGTTATTATGAAAGATAAGGCAAAGCCTATACCCCATAATCTGGGAGTTGTCATATTCTTTTCCCCGATCTTGAAAGCTTTGTAGAACATAAAGCATTCCTTGACAAGAAACAGAACAGCGAAGACTAAAACAAATACTATCAGTTTGTAAAACATAAAAAAAGATTTTTTTCTTGTTAACTGATAATAATATAGTGAAATAAGAGATAGTTGTCAATAATTTTGAAAGAAAAGGAATCAATAGGAAACTATTTATCTTTATAAATCAAATCATTAGGGATGAAAACAATAAAGATAAATGAGCGCGAGTTAAGGAAGATAATAAGGGAATCGGTATATCGTATATTGGATGAGGTCAGAGGGGCATTGGATGAGCGCATGAGAGGATTGGCGGAGACGATATGGAATCGAATCGAAGGAGGTGAGACCGATTTTGTAATTGACACCCAAACCATAGACAAATGTCAAGATTATTTCAAGGCGACCAAACCAATTGAGGTCAAAACATTTAACCAAAAAGAAACAGAGATTGGCAATACGGCAAAATCAGAAATCAAAATAGAGCCAAATAAATATATCTTATATATCAATTTGTTTTATGTTGGGGCATCATTGGAACCAATACCAATGGTAATGCATGAATTGACTCACATGGTTAATGTTGAGAAATATAAACCTAAAAATGCGTATGCGGTTAATGAAGAATTTATAAACGAATACTATTATTATTTTCGTGACACAGAATGCAACGCCCGTGTCTGTGAATTTAGTTATTATCTTGATGAGCAGATAAAGCAAGGGAAAGCAATAAGTCCTGATGTAAATTGTAAAGAGTACTCGGAAATTCACAAATTGGATAAGATGCTTGGCATTATAAGGACAATTTGGGTGACAGACTTATATACAAATCCTAATTATGTAATAGCCATAGGTAGATTGGAGAATATGTTACCATCGGACAGGAATGAGTGGACAAGGTTATTCCTGAAAGTTAAGAAGAAGATATACTACAGGTTATGCAGTATATATAAACGTTATTTTCAGAAAATTACTAAGGTATTAAGATATGCGATAGAAAAACAAAAATAGTTCTTATTAATACCCAAGCCAGTTGGTTAAAACCATCCCGTTAGTGTCAACAAAAAAAGCACATGAATGTTTTTTAACCTTGTCAACTATTTTTTGAGTATTTTCAGGAGTAATTCCAAACAATTCAATGTCATCCTTGGAGAATGATTCTGCAATAATAACCGGTTTTTCCCCGTCTTTTTCGATGAAATTGTATCCCTTGTCCTCAAGTTGTTTTTTGAAGTAGAGTTCCGCTTCGGTCAATTTGTATTTCGCCATATATTTGTTTTTACTTATAAATATCAGAAAAAAAGACTATTTATTGATATATTGTTAATTGCATTGTTTATGGCGAATCGAAAAATAATACTTAGCGAGGCTCAGATCCGTAGATTAATATCTGAAGGCATAATGACTGAAATTGCGTCTGATGATATTGACGGAAAAATAGCTAAGGCGCTGAAAAACAATAAGGATTTGAACAAGATGGTAAAAAAGATAATATCGAAATCTATCAATACATTGTTCAAGACCTTATGGCAGAGAAGTGGATTTTTCGAGAATGAGATTGAGAAATAAAATGAATATAACTAAAAAGAACAAGAAAGGAGAGGAGATGACCAGATATGCCTTCATATCACATATGGAGGATTTTATGAAGAAACTCCTTACAGACCCTCAAAAAGCCGAGCCGGATGACTTCCTTAAGTCATTTGGTTTGGAGGGTCCGGTTTGTTTAGAACTTCTTTTGAAGCGAAACGGGGAGAATGACCCTGAAAGCGCGATCATCACCAGAAAGGAACGCATAGCCAAGGGTGAACCAGATGAGGAGGGAAACCCCGGCAAGGACATGTTTTCCATTAAATACAGGGTTCCGAGAAAGGATTATACAAGGAAAATGAGGAATGCATATATCAGCCTTTTTGAAAATTATACCTGCGACAATAAAATCATCAAAGAAAATATGAATAAGAACATACCTGATTATTCAAATATATTGAATGAGATAAATGCAAACCGTTTGCCTGAATTGTCAAAAATTAAGACAGAGAAAAACGGTAACAAAATCAAATTTATATTCGGAAAAAATATGTGGGGCTTGACTGATGAATTAGGTAAAATCAGCAAGGAAATAAAAAATTTATCCAAGACCAATAATGTGTATCTTGTGGATTCAAATTTAGATCCACTTGATGATGTGTATGATTTAACTGTTCGTTTGGATCCGATTGACAAGAAGGAAGAAGAAATTGAAAATAAAAAACGTTTGGAAAAGCAGAAAAAAGAAATAAATAAGGACATCAATGAGGACTGTGAGGTATCTGGAGGAGCCACAAGTGCTGATGCGTCAGGGCAGTATTCGCAACCGTTATCTAAAGAACCGGTTCGTAAGAAATTATATATAACGCAGGAGCAATACAATTACATCAAGAAAAAACTTATGGAGGATTGTCCGGCTGAAATAAACACAATATTTGGTGATTTTGGATATGATGCTCCTGGGCTTGACATAGACAAGAATGATCCGGCTTTTGATCATAAAAATATGATGGACAGGAGTTGGAACGAGAAAAAAAAGAATAAGAACAAGCTTGAAGAGTCTCAGGGGTTAAAGAGCAAAAAACTTTTTGATATATTTAAGAAATACGGCAGAGCATATAAAGATTCTTCCGAGGCTATGGATTTGCATAATGTTACAGATGATGATGTTATCGGAGTATTTACAAGTCATGATATGCCTGAATATGACGAAGGTAAAACGGCTATGGCGTGGGCGAACTCCAAAGGCTATCAGATGAATCCCAATGATGGTCTTCGATTCATAGAATTAGCGAAACATATAGACGGCGATATCATTTATGTTGTAGTCATTAACAGAAATGCCAGATATGACTCTTATCCGGATGGCAAATACAATGGAGGATTCAAGGATTATTCATTAAAGCAACAACAGAGGGAAAGAAACCGGATTCAGGATGGCTCAAAGGATTATCAGTGGAAAAATAATGATTTTCCTTGGTTAAGTCTCAAGAATCCTTTTTATAAGGAATGGTCACCGGAATCCAAGAAGAATTTCTGGAATAGAGTGAATCAGGCATATAAAAAATAAAAGTTCAAAAAGAAAAAAAATAATAATATGAAGAAAACTATATACACCGTAGGCGATTTGAGAAGGTTTGTCACCGAAAGCGCGAATGAGTTCAAAGCCAAGATAGGCGACGGGGTGGAATCTACCGAAAAGGAGCAGAACGAGAAGGCGTATTCTGACGCAAAGAAGAGAGCCAAGGACTATGACGGAGGCTTGACCAAAGAGATGGGTGGCAGTGACGCCAAGTTCGAGAAAGAGGATGGCAATATGACTCTTATCGACTATAACATTGCCGGAGCCGATGACAAGTACAAATCAAGGGTTAAGACCCAGATGCTGGGATATACCTCAGATCTTGAACAGAACAATGGCATTGAGAAACAGGGGGATTACTCCGGAAACAAGAAAATCTATGACACATTAGCCAAGCATGGTGAGGAGAAACATAAAGCCAAGAAGGAATTGAACAAATCCGGCTTACAAGCGAGGGAATGGGATGACAAGGATTTCCGTGAGGACAAGGATCAGATGTATGAAAACCGAATCAAAGTGGCAAAATTCAAAAAAACCAAATTTCTCAGCGAAGCGCACATGAAGGACTATATTCCGGAATCGTTCAAGAAACCTGGGCAGAAGTTTAAGATGAAGGACTGCGTAGACAATACCTATCTTTGTGAATGGGCTGGTCGCGATGTTGTCATTCTTGGACATAATGACCCGAATGGTTTAAACGAGGCTGTCACAAGAATGCAGGAATTGATGAATTACAATCCGGGGCAAAGACGTAGGGTATCAACCCCCGCCCAGAGGATAGAGGAAAACAAAAGCGTCTCCAATATCCTTGGAACGCTCAGAAAAATAAGCGCATTATAATACAAAGGACATATTATGGAAGATTATAACGCAAACTATGGCGGAGGCTACGGAGGTGACGGCGACAATGAGGTGTTCGACAATGCCGAGAAGGCAATGAATATTTTTGAGCGTTTAAATCATTATATTGAAAAACACGGAATAAAAAACACCATCATAACGGCAATGGTAACTTTTCTTGTCTGTTTTTTGGTTTATTGTTTTATCAACCCTAAGCCTATAATGGAAAGAATCGACAAGATTAGGGCAGAGAATGTGGCAAAACAAGTTGAGGAACGAATCAAGGTTGATCCGGCAATCAGGGCGGATCTGATAACATTAAGAGAGACATTGAATGCCGACAGGGCATTTATCTTCGAGATGCACAATGGTAACACCAATATATCCGGATTGCATTTCATCTATGTTGATATGACTTATGATGAACCCACTAAAGATTACGAAAAAGTAATGATGGAGTATCTCAACATGAGAACAAGTAATTATCCGTGGATTGGCGAGATATACAAAAGGCATTATTGGTTCGGGAAGACAACGGATTTTGAGGAGTGGGACCCCGAGATTTATTTCAGGTTGATGAAAGAAGGAATCAAATATGTAGGGCTTATTATGATTGATGACAACTCTGCGCCAAACGGGATTTTAGGGATATCATATTATACCGACGAAGGGATTCCTCAATATGATGACATAAGACGTATGATGAACAAGTATGCGATAATAATGGCTCCACAAATATCGGTAAAGAAAAAATAAGATATAAAAAAAACAGATTGAACAATGAATATTTCTGAAAATCAATTGAAATCGATAATCAAAGAATCCGTATATAGGATTCTGAACGAGTATCATGAAATGAATGAGTCAGACGATATGCTTCATCGTGGCGATAACGTTATATTGAGAGGAAAATATCCGGCAATTGTAAGCATAGATGAAGAGATGCCTGATGAGGAAGGAGTTATACCATGGATTAAGTTGACAACTCCTGATGCATTCGATACACCAGAGGAGGAAAACTACTCTGATTGGTATCCTAAAGATGAGATAGAAAAACAAGATTTCTAAAAAATCAACTATTTTTAGTAGAAATAGATTTTTTCGGTTCCGCAGTGATGCGCAACCGTTTTTTTATATATATAAGAGAAAAACCGGATAACCCAAAAGGAAACCCGGTTTTCCATAATTGAAAACTTATGCTATTCAGCGGCGTTCTTTAAATTGTTCATCCTGTTATACAGGTTATTGAAATATTTATTCGTGAAATTTTGTTTCTGATATTCCAATGACCTTTGATAAACATCTTCCATTCCTATCATTTTGGCGACATCAAGACCGGTTATATTTACCTGTTTTGGCTGATAACCAGATGATTCCTGAATAAATCCATTGCTGCTTAATTGCTGATAGAGCTTATTGATGATGAAGGTGGACACTGAAGCCACATCATTGAATACCTTGGCGGCATTGTTCTCATCCATTCCCCAAATTCCCATATAGTTTGTCGCTGTAGGCATATCGTAATTGAACTCCTTCATTACGATCCATGCGGTCAATTCGGCTTGCTGCTCAACGGCTCTTCTACCTTGGGAGGTTCCAATAAAATATTGAGAATAATCCTTGTTCTGCTTGAGATATTTCTGATGAAGAAGTTCATGGGCGAATTCGTGGACAATGGTGATGATGGTTCCTGATGATTTTGTGCCAGTCTTGAGGATATCAATGTTTCCTGATTTTGAAACGCCTCTTGCGCCATTTAGGTCATCCACAAAACCAAGTTTGATTCCAGTTGATTCAATCACTTGAAGCAAAGAATCATAAAGATGAGCGGTATTCTCATTATTTTCACCATCAGAGAACCAATCAATATCCGCATTTGGATTACCCGTAACATCTTCTGTTCCTTCAATTTGCTTAGTATATCTGATATCGTAGAAGAATGGTTGCAACGCAAACATTCCGGAACTGCTGTTCCCTAGCAATCTTACACGAAGTTCATCCTTTTCGCCTGGAGTCAATTCATCATAAGATTGCTTGTTGACTGATTTGATAAAATCCGCCTGTATTTGTTCCTTTTGATTTTTCGTTAATTTGTTTGCGCCGAGAGGGCACCAGAGATAAATTGCCGGAGAGCCGGGAATAACGGTCTTATTATAATAGTCTTTCCAAACTCGTCCGGATTTGACCAGTCTTGCTTTAGGATCTTGAATCAAAACCAGAATACAGTTGAGGATTGAGAAACTATGACCTTGCGCTTGGCGGAATTTTATAATTGGCTCCAGTCGTTTTTTAAATTCTTCGCTTGATGTGATTTTGACCAGTTCTTGCTTATAGGCTGCAAGATGCTCTTTTACCTCATTTGCCGTAGGAATATTTGTATTGGAGGAAACCGGCGTGGAAATAACCTGATCAATTTGTTTGATAATCTGACCTTTCAGATTATTGGTCACATCCTCCGGATTACGCCCGCCTTGTCCGTTATCCTCTATTTGGGTTATCTTGTCGATAAGCGGACGGACAAACTTGTCAATGATATAGTTGTTTTTAGAATCATCATTGCTCAAGAAAATGTACCATTGCTTATTGTTTCCATCAAAACGGAATCCGTTCTGCTTGATGATATCCTTTATCTGGTATGTGTTCTCGTTGGCATCGCCTACCAGATATAGTTTTTTTCCTTGTGAACCGTCTTTCTTTTGGAACGGTTCAATCCTGAAATCATAACGTTCATTAAGTATCTTTTTTTGTGGTTTCATAGTTATAATATATTGTATTTTAATTATTTACATTATATATTAATCAGTTACCGGCTCAACTTCATCTTTTTTCTCCAAGTAAAAAGGAAAATTAAAAATTTGTTGATTTATAATTCTGTCAAAGTACCAATTTGCGCATAATACCCGATAATCATCGTAGTTGTATATTTCGGATTGTACAAAGAAATGAGACAGTGCAGATTCTTTGATGAATTCTTCTATAGGTTCAAGATTAATATAATAGCCCATATCCATCAATTCATTGTATGTGCAATTTCCTTCAAAACCAAAACACATATAAATAGTTACTCCATCTTGTTTAACTTGATTTTTACGCTCCAAGGCATAACGTTCTCCAATAGCTTTCCCATCCTTATCATAGACATATGACAAATCATTGAAAATGGCGGTTGGAATATGCTCCCAACAATCTTTTAGTTTTGAATAATCAAATTCGGTCATATCTAAGTATTTTATAATAAGCAATTTACTGCCTCGCATCTCATTTTTACTAAGGCTTTTTCTTTTATCTGCCTTACTCTTTCTTTAGTAAGGTTTAGTTCATTTCCTATTTCTTCAAGTGATTTAGGCTTTTTATTGTTTAGCCCAAAATAATCCTGTATAATTTTTCTTTCTCTTTTTGTCAACTCATCTAATAATTGCTCAACGGTTTCATGGTTATCCATCATCTCCTCGTTGATGTTTTTTTTCTCGACGAATTCCAAACCGATATCTTTTACATCAAAGTCATCATCATCAGACTCGATATTCAAAGGTAAATCCTCACTGATTAGCCCGTTTCTTTTTTCAAGCGCCTCTAAGATACTTTGCTTAATCCACCATACAGCATAGGTCAATATTTTTGTTCCCATAGTACCGTCAAAATGCTCAATACCTTTGATAAGCCCTATGTTCCCCTCTGATATCAAATCGGCAAACGATAAGCCTCTGCCGATATAATGTTCAGCCACTTTTATCACATATTTCAAATTGGCATTTACCAATTGGTTTCTAATATTTATATCTTTTGTTTGGTTATATTTGCCCCATAAAGCATATTCTTCACGTTTGCTTAATGGTTTGCTATTCTTTATTTCCTTGAAATATAGTTGATTACTGTTTTCAAAATTGTTGATTTTGTTTATAGAATTACCCATTCAAACTTTTTCATTTTTTTCCTTATTTTTAGAATGCAAGCGGATTAGTTTGTTTTAGAGAATTACAAGCTAATCTACTTGCAAGATACTTATGGCTGGACAATAGATGATATATTGTTTATTTTTTGAACTGTCACGATGCTGTCATGCCAATCAACGATATCGGCGAGGTGAGTAATGTGAAGAATAAAATCATATGATGTGGCTATCTTATCATATAGTTTCTTCATATTGTCATAACTTGATTTTCCTACGGTTCCAAGCACTTCATCAAGTAACAGGAATGGTGGTCTCGACAATCTTGACATTTTGCCCAGAACAACCCTTAAAGCCAATGAAGCCTCGGTTCTTTCCAAACCAGATGCCGCCGATAGTCTTGTTTTAATATTGTCACGTAGCAGCCAAAACTCTATATCATTTTTATCATTAATGGATATTTCGATATCGAAATCAGCCACATCATCAAGTAATCGGTCAAGTTCGCCATTTATGATAGGCAATGAATTTCTTAAAACCATTTTCGATATACCGTCCTTACCAATCATTTGAAGATAAACTTTCCAGTTCTTTTCTATTTTTCTTTCCTCCTCGATCTTCATTATCAACGACTTTTTATCATTGATTTTCTGAATATTGCTTTCAATATCTTTTTTGAGATAGGCGATTTGATATGTGGCGTTATTAACAATACCTTCTTCTGCTCTTATGCTTTCATTGACTGAATAAAGCATTGCATCTATCTTATTGTTTTGCTCAATAGCCTCTTTGTTTTTGATGAGGCTGTCCATTGTTCTTTTTTTCTCGGTGTATTCAGCCCTTTGATTTGCGATTTCGGCATTAAGTGCAGATAATTTGATTTCAATCCGGTTCTTTTCCTGAAGCCGTTGTCTATCGGATTCGATAGCCCTCATTTGTTCCTCAACAGTATTTTTCCTGTCCCTCAGATTCTTACCAGCAATGACCTTTGCTTCTATTTGCTCATTATTTTCTTTTATTTTGCCTGAATTGTCAACATTGTCGAACTTTCTCCCGCAGGTAGGGCAATACTCCGCATTAGCCAATGTCTTATTTGTTGACTGAAGGTTTTTAATCTCGGCGTTCAAAGAAGCCATTTGGGATATAATATTTTCATTTTCCTTACGGAGATCGGAATATTCGTTTTCCTTTACGTTTATTTCGCCGTAAGATTCAATTTGGCTTTTTAATGTGGCGATTGTGTTTTTTGAATTATTACCCTCGGCTATAATTCTATCAATTGACTTTTGTAATGTTGTTATGTCAATCTTAGTCAATGATGGATCAACCGACTGCCTTGCCTCCATCAATTTTGAGCGATTTTTTTCATATTCACTGATTCGGTTCTTGGAATCAGTTATCTTGCTTTCCTCTCCCGTTATCTCTTTTTCATGTTCTGTATTTACTCCAGTTAGTTCAATTATTTCATTATTAAGTGTTTCTGTATTATAAATATCACAGAAACGCTTTTTGGAAACTTCCTTGTTCCATTTCTCCCTTGCCAAAGCATCCTTGTCCTCAAGAATGGAAAGACCAATCCATTTTGACAATAGCCTTCCGCGCTCAGTATCTTTCATACTGATAAGCGAGTCAAGATCTTTTGAATTAGCACTGATAATCCGGTCAAAGTCAGCCTCGTTTCCTAAAGCCTCCTTGATGATTTGGCTTGTCTTCCTTGATGAATGCTCTTGTAAATTGGTCGTGTCCTCAAGCTCTTCTTTCGAGCCATCCTGATTCAGTTGATAATACTCAACCTTAGCCGAAACCGCCCGGTTCTTCGTTTTTTTTGAAAGTGCCGGTCTTGTGAGAGTTCGTTTGATTATGTAATCATTCCCGTCAAGTTCGATACATCCCTCAACGATAACATTGGTTGCTTCAGGAAGATAATTGTTGAACAAATCCTTCTGGGTGTTTGCCTTGTCGGTTTGGGTTTTCCCAAACAAAAGGAAATGGAGCAGATCATAAGCAAATGTTGACTTTCCGCTTTCATTCTCGGGGATTCCGTTTAGAAGAATCAAACCGTGGAGTTTTTCAAAATCAAAGAAATTTCCCTCTCCGTATGAAAGGAAATTGTCCCACTTAACCCATTTGATTTTGTATGATTTGGATTTCTCATAAGAATCATAATCAATTAACGAATTGATTTGAGAATCTATCTTTATAATCTCATCAAAATCATAACCCTCTATTTTGTTCTCTTCAAGATATCTCTTAAACAGTTCCTGCTGGAATTGCGGGTCGTGAATGCTTTCGATGTTTTCCGAATTCAAAACATCCTTTTTTTGGCCCTCTGCAAGATATTCAGGACTGACGATGATATTTTTCTTGTCTATCCCATATTTCGCAGCCATGGCGGCGATGATGTTTTTTTTTCCTTCTTCGGAATAATCGGTCGGTTTTACTTTCCAAACCACGCAGATTTTTGACTTTTTCCCTATTTCCATGACTTATGCAAGTTTTCGTTTTTTACTTTTGTGCTCTCTGGCTTTTTGGGTATAATCATTTCCGTTCACGTTTATCTCAACGGAAAATGTTTGGTTGTCTTCGGTATTTGGAATATCCTCTCCGAAAACCCAAGGGGATTTTTTTTCGGGAATTGGGGTATCCATAGTTTCCTTATCCTGCGTTTTATGATAATCCATGAACGGGGTATCGCCGAATTTAGCAAGGATAAGAGTTATTTCCAAAGCATCTTTGCAGAACTCTGTGATTTTCAAATTATTAATTGAACAATATGATTTCAAATCATCATAAAGTTTATCGTCTATCGTTATTTTATGCATTATAACCTCATATTTTTTCACAAAGGAAAGAAAAAAAAAACAAATTTCCAAGAAAAAGGTTTATTTTTTGATTTTAGATGATTAAATTTCTGCAAAAGATTTATTTTTTGCTATGTCGAAAAACGAGAGAGTGATTTTAGGTTTGGATATAAGCACAAGTTGCATAGGCGCCAGCATATTGATAGACAGGGGTGAGGGGGTTCCTGAGATAAGGATATTGACGCACAGATCCCCTAAAATACCTCAGAAGATGAAAGGTATCGAAGCGATGTTTCTTCGGAAAATGATATTCGAGACAGAATTTTTATCATCTTTGAAAAACGCAAGGATAACAGATGTGATTATCGAGGAGCCCTTGCTGTCATCGAACAATGTCAACACTATAGCCACATTGCTTAAGTTCAACGGAATGGTGGCGGAATCTGTCTATCATACACTGGGGGTTGTGCCGAATTTCATCTCATCCTACGATGCGAGGCTTTACTCATTCCCTGAATTGGCGGCGTTGAGAAAATATAACAAGAAAGGAGTTGAATATCCGATAAAGCATATCAGAGAGGCAATCAAGAATGACTCTTTGTCGTTGTTTGGCTCTTATCCATTCGATGTGGACAAAAAAAAGGTTATGATGGAAATGGTCAACACGGTTTATCCGGATATTCCGTGGATGTACAACACCAAGGGGGAGTTGAGAAAAGAAAATTTTGATGCCTGTGATTCTTTGGTTTGCGCATTGGCTTTTATAAACCTCAACAGAAACGGATTGGACAAGCCAGTTTTGGGAAAGTCCAAGGTTGAGCCTTTAAAAGACGGATATCTAGTGACATACGAAACTAAAATTTGGGATAGGATTTATTCAAAAACGCTTGAGATAAATGCTTAGTTGAATTGTTGCTTGTTTTGTTGTTTTCCGGTTTGAAGTTTTTTACCTCAGACCGGTTTATTTTATACAACGAGGAACTATTTATTCAAAGATAATATTTTAGTTTATATATTATTTTTTATTATATATAATTATTATTAATATTATTTATATATATTATAATATATTAATATTTAATTAATTATATTATCTTACTATAATAATTAGTTATTAAGATACTAGGAATTCACTATGGCATATTTAGGAGATTTACGGGAAGGCAGATTCGGACCGAACGGAGAAATATGGGAGATGGACAACCGTGTGGAGAAACGTTATTATTGGAACGGAGCCTACACGGATTTATGCGATATGGAGCCGGAGGAAGCCATGAAACGTGTTGTAAATGTGAAAGTTGTTGATGATGACTTCACTAAAAGCACAAACAAGATTAACATTTCTGTTAGTACAGATTCTGGCGGAAAATACGTACTTAAGGCAGCCTCGTCCAAGGCGGTTGCAAGTGATGTTACTGTGGTCGCAGACTATACGGTTGTGGATGACAATGGAAACACAATTTCAGGAAAGGTCGTGATAAAGATACCTACAGGTCAAAAAGAAGCATCGGCTGTCATAGAAAATGTTGCGTCGATGAAATCTATGAAGGCGAACGTGACTGTTGGGTCGAGTGAATCCGGAGCAACGGGAAAAACTTATACTGACGATACCTACAATTACACAGTAAGTGACTTTTCAAAAACTGAAGCAACAACAATCCCTCTTTATTGGGGAATATATCCGTATAGAAGCAATATGGATGATTTGGTCATCAACAAATTGGAAAATAAGGCAGACAAAGAATCATACAAGGATTTTCCTACAGTTTTTAGGCTTCCGGGGATAGATAAAGATTTGAATTCAGCAGAGGAGGTGAAAGACGCTTCTTATAGGCTTATCTATGCCATTCCTGAAGAGTATTCTGAAAAAATGAAGATTGTCGATGATGTTGTTAATGCTGACGCTGGGGACTCGTTTGTAAAAGATAATAGAGCCTTAATTGTTGATGGAAAAACATTTGCATTGCTTGTTAGGGAGGAGATAGATGGACAATTGGCATCATTGAAAAATGAGGTATTTGAAATACCTTATAAGATAACATTAAGTAAATAATTGATATGGCTACAGTTAAGTACAGTAATCAATTGGAATATGTCGCAGCCGGTCCTTTGGATAAGAAAAATCAACCGGTTGATAATGTTGAGAAATTAAATGAAATTCCCAAGAGGGAACGTTATCCGGGAATGACTGTTACTGTTATGGATGATGGAACAGGCATCCAAAGTGAATATTGGCTGGTGGGTGCTGACGGGTATAGCAGTGTTTGGGAAAAGAAAACCACAAGTGCAGAAATAAGCATAGGTGGAGATGATGTTGAAAAATAAAATATTAAAACAAACGAAAAAATATGGCTTTAAACGTTTTTAAAGGAATTGAACAAGTTACCGAAGCAACTTATTTAGGTCTTGCTAGTTCAGACAAAATCGGTAAACTTTATCTTGTAAAGAGAACAGATGGGTACGGAGACATTTATTTCGGAACCCGTCATTACGGGCATTTCAGTCAAAACGAGATTGATAAGCTGGCACAGGCTGTCAATGATATTGACGCAAACAAAACTGCGATAGCTAAAAATACTTCAGGTATTACGCAGCAGAGAACGGATTTTGATAAATTGGTTTCTCTTGTTGACAGCATGGTGAAGTATGAATACAAGGAAACTGCTAACGTTCCCGAAGGAGTAACTCCAGTATCTAAAGACGAAGTACCATCAACTGTAGGAAAAACAGACCCGGAATACATTACCGTAAATGGTAAAAATTATCATAAAGAAGTAGTATCTACATCAGAGGTTCTTGATTCTTTGAAAAAGATGATCAATGACGTGGATGCTAAATTTGAAAGTTATAAGGTTAAAACAGTTGCTGAAGGCGATAAAGTATTATCTGTCAATGAGCAAGGTGTGCTTTCATCAACAATGAGCCTTAAGTACGATTCAACAAACAAGAAGATTACTCTCTATGGTGGAAGCGAGGATCCTGATCATAAAATAGGGGAAGTTGATACTACCGACTTCATTAAGGATGGAATGCTTGAAACCGCAGAACTTGTTACTGTTAGAACAGAAGGCAATAAATTGGTTTATGGCGAAGGCGCAGGCAATCCAGTACCAGAAAGCGTAACAAAGCCAGGAAAGTATATCAGGCTTCATTTCAACGCTGATAAACCAAAAAATGATATATTCCTTTCGGTTAATGATCTTGTTGATGTTTACAAGGGAGGGAAGGATATCACAGTGAAAGAAAACAATACGATTGATATTGCTTTGGATGAGGACATCACTGTGGCAGGGCTTAGTGATACTTATGGTTGCGGATTGATTAAAAACGGAAATACAATAAAAGCGGGGACATCATTGTCTGAGGTATTGAAGATGATGCTCTCGAAAGAACTTAATCCGGCAGCCCCGACAAAGCCTTCTATTTCAATAGCAAAAGCAAGCGCGGCTTCGGGTTTACATGAAATTGGAGAAATAATTAATGTAGGAACTGCAAACATTAGTAAAACTGCTGGAAAGTTTAACAATAATGGGTGGACTAGTCCAGCGCAGCCTATTCCAGCATTTGAATGGAGCAATGAGAAGATGTCATCAACAATAACAATTGGTGCTACTGGATATGCAGCCCAAACCAATGTTGCAACAATTGGACAAGGGACAGCCACAACTGTGAAAGGGTCTAATAAGATTACAATTTCTGCTTCCGCAGATTACTCTGCGCCGACAAATAAGCCAACAACAAACCTTAAAAAAGAGTATGATGGATCCGAAGCTACATGGGTTGCTGGAACCGCATCTAACACTGCAACAATAGATTGGACTGGAGTTTATCCATGTTTTACTAATATTGACGGATTAGGAAACGATCCAGGAAAAAGAGTAAATCTTCAGACATCCAAAACGTTTCATTTCACAGTAGGAGTACATAATACTGGCGGTGATGATTTCAGATTTGCCTATCCAGACGGCTGGACAATTAGTTCGTTCAAAGTTAAATCTTTGGATGGGAAATATTATGAATATGCTGCTTCTTATAATAAAAATGCAGGTACAATTGAGAAAACTATACAGAATAATCCTGTAACATATCATTATTTGACTGTTAGTAACGGCGCAGCAGATTATGAAATTGTTCTAGACAAGAATCTCGATGCATAAAAAAAAATAATAATGATAAAAGAAAAAAAATAAATAATATATGGCTATTATAAAAGGCGCAATATCGTTCGGATCCAATTTTAATATTGGTGCAAAAGGTCCGATTGACTCAAGAATGAGAGTCGAAACAAAGGCTGACTTGACTACAGTATGGACGGCAGAGATTCCTGCATTCGAAGGTATGTCTGTTGTTACGATGGACACTGGAAAAATTTGGGTTTTGGTGGGCAAAGATTATACCGTTGAATCCAACTGGAAAGAACCAAGCCCAAAGCCGGTAATAGATGCTACTAATTATACGGACGCAATAGGCAAAGCCACCACAGAAAATATTGGTCAGATTGTCAATATTTCAAATGAGGAAAGTGTTGGTGATGTTACATATTCTGCCGGATTGTATATCGTGACGGGCGCAGGTTCTGTTGCGAAACTTGGCACGACCACGGCATCTGGTGACTTGACAGGAGATGTAGAAAAATTAAAAGGAGATGTTAATAGTTTGCAAAGCACCGTGGGCAAACTTGACGGTGATGAAAATACCGAAGGCTCCGTAAAGAAATTAGTAAAAGATGGCGACGAAGCTGTAAAAACACAACTTTCTAATGATAAGAAAGAACTAGAAGGCAAAATTACTGCTGTTGAGACTGCCGCTAAAGCCTCTCATACTGTAGTATCTGATAAAACCGAAGGGCATGTCAAGGTTTCGACGGCGACTGATGATACGGGAAAGAAAACTGTAACTATATCTGAGGAGGATATTGCATCTAAATCTGCACTTGATGCGTTAACAAATAAAGTCGGTACAGAGGCTACGACTGGGGAAACAGCCACTCCTGCTACCGGATTATACAAGTATGTTGATGAAAAGGTTGCCAATGTTCCTAAGTATAAAGTTGTAAAGAATGACAATGGCGGATTCAATCTTGTAGTAAATGAACAAGCAATAACAGACTCTGCGGAGATTTCCTTTGCTGACTACATGGTTAGGGAAGGAAAGGTGGTGAAAGGAACCTGGAACGAGAATGGGACAGCATTCACAGAGAATACTGACGAATCTTCAACCGGAACAGACACAGCAATCAAACTTGTTTTGAATACAAAGAGTGCTACAGGAGAAGACACATCAGAGACCATCTATATTGATGCAAGATCATTGGTTGACGTTTATACCGTAGCAGAGGGTAGTACAGAATATATTACCATCAACGGCTATAAAATTGCAATTACAGATTCGTTCAAAACAATAATTGGCAAGGTTTCCACAATTGAGACCGGTCTTGGGGAACTTGAAATAAAAGTAGAGACCTTAGAAACTGATAGCCTTAAAGAAATAACCGTTAATGGTAATAAAATCAACAAGGACAACAAGTCAGCCGATATTGTAACAAGCCAGATTAAAACCGGCGCGGACATCAAATTGAATGAAGCCGATGAAACTCCGATAGTAGGGTCGGGAAAAACCATTGATGATGTTGTAAAAGGTATATATACCAAAATCAACGAACTGAATGGCTCAAAAATAGAGAGCGTAACAGCGGTTGACAAGAGTGGAGTAAAAGTAGATAATACAGATAAAAAAAATCCTAAAGTTAGCCTTGTATTTGAAGCTCCTACTGATGACACAATAGGAAAAGGGCATTTAGCCGTAAAGGTTAATGATAGTGGAGAACTTTATGCGGAGATGTATTATATTACATCAGATCCCGAATAAGTTTTGAAAAATATAGGGGAGGAATTTACTTCACCTCCCCTATTTAAGATAAAAAGATAATTCAAACGGAAAAAGATGGCAGAAAACGTTAATCATATAGTAAGACATTGGATAGGAAGCCTTGAGTCTTATAATAAAATTAAGGCACAGGGGCTTTTGGATCAATGGACTCGTTATACTGTAAAAGTTGCTGCCGAAAATTATTCTACGACAGGTTCGGACGGAAATCCGATTACAGTTCCGGTAGACACATATGTTGAGTATTATGGGGAAAATCGCATAACCCCATATTATCCTGGAGAATTGTTGCCAGTTAAGGATATAGTTTCAGAGTTACCTAAAAACCTTGGAATAGGGTCAAGATATTTGGTAGGCCCGAAAGATGCGTTTGACGCGAACGGCAATTTACTTTATGAGGAAGAACAACCAGGTTCCGACGCATGGTATATAGTAACCATTCAAGGAAAGGTGAATAACGAGTATTTGGAATTGGTAGAACCGGACATAAAAAAATTAGGCAATTTTTCTGTAAGGGTCGAATCTTATGGGCTTAAGGCTTATGTATTAGTAAACAACAAATTGAAGACATATGATGATATAGACTGCGGAACGTTTTAGAATATAAAGCAGCATTAAAGAAAAAGAAAGGGATTGATTTACTTTTCAGTCCCTTTCTTTTGTATTTATTATTTTCTTGCTATATTTGCCGATAATATGCAACGTGTTTATAACATATTAGTGGGAATCCTCGGTGAGAGCAAGCAGGGTCATTATGACAGGCAATGCTCGCAGTATCAGTTTAATTGCCCTAATTGCCGAGATTATAATGGGGGTATTCCGGATAACAAGTATAATCTGGAAATATCTTTGGCATTAGGTAAATACCATTGTTGGAAATGTGACATCAAGGGTCCGTTGTCTTATTTGATACGAAAATATGGCGGCAATGAGGCGTTCAATAATTATAAATTCCTGATAAATGATATCAGGGAAAGCAGTTATTATGATTTGTCATCATTTAAAGACAACCCGGCTAACCTTGACAATTATTTGAGGCTTCCGATTACATTTAAAAAAATAGATGGTTTTGCCCCAAGAAAATTGCTGGATTATATGGAGAAACGCAATATCGGTTTAGACCTTGTGGAGAAATATAATCTGGGATACACGACATGGGATGAACAGAATTGGCAGATGAGGAATAGATTGGTCATTCCGTCATATGATGCATTCGGGGATTTGAACTATTGGTCATCAAGGGATTATACTGGATATGAGAGAAAGACGAAATACAGGAATTGCGATGAGGACAAGAAGGAGATAATATTCAATGAGGGGATGATACAATGGGATGCCGACATCTATCTTTGCGAGGGTATCATTGATTCGATAACATATGAGAATGCGGTGCCGTTGATGGGAAAGATATTGCTGAAGAACAGCTTATTATATAAGAAATTATTCGAGAAGGCGAATGCGGATATTGTTATTTGCCTGGATTCTGATACCGAGATAGAGGAGACAAAAAAGATATATAGGATGTTGGATACTGGAAGATTGAGGAATCATATCAAATATGTGAGGATGGGAACGAAAGAATTGCCGTATAAGGATTTCGGGGAAATATATGAACAATCTGGGAAAAAGGGGATGATAAAGATGATGAGAACAGCGAAAAGGTTTACAGAAACAGAACTGATGCTGCGTTAAAAACGGATGGGTTTACATTAGCGGTTGGTAAAACTATCTAAAAGTGGTTAAAAATATCTAAAAATACATATAGTGTCTTCTTGCTTCCACGGCGCAGCGCACCCGGGATTTCAATTCCGCATGTTGGTTGCGTCTCCATAGGCGTGACTTTTCGCAGTTTTTGAGGTATGCCCTGTACCGGAATGCTCTCATATCTTTTCGTGATTCTTTTAACATGACCACGACAAGAAGCCCCCTCCTTCAAGTGGGGGTAGTTCACTGATATAAGAAAAATTCTTTTAGAATAAATTGTTTTTGAAAAAAAAGGTGTTATATTTGCAATGTGCAAATATAATATAAATAACGAATGCTGATTAAAGAAAAAAAGTAATATGGAAAATCATAAAATAATAAATGCCTTTCATATTGACACACTAGGAAAGTCACTATCTCCGAACCAATGTTTTGACTATGTTAGCGGTTTTTGTAGTGGCTATGCCAGGGTTAAATTAAATAGTAAATGGAATTTCATAGATACGAAAGGAAAGTTGGTATCCCCGAACCAATGGTTTGATTATGCTTGTGATCTCTTTAATGGATATGCTATAGTTGAATTAAATGATAAATGGAATTTCATAGACACGAAAGGTAATATCACTTCTTAAAAAAGTCATTGAAAGTATAGGATTTTTTACTATCTTTACGGCGTAGAAAAAAA
>ERZ1026882.183-NODE-183-length-46352-cov-7.889150_pt1 | contig 46352 bp, 32 predicted proteins | sample MGYA00380171_ERZ1026882 | MGnify/ENA primary metagenome ERZ1026882 (study PRJEB33269, sample SAMEA4719807) | human gut metagenome | biome: human-associated habitat; feature: organic feature; material: feces | place: Cameroon | collected 2013-10 ...
CTTCAAATGCTGCACCAGTCTTATGTGCCATTGAATGAACGATACCAAGTAATGCGTTAGAGAATGCCATACCTGCAAGACACTGTGCATTGTGCATTGCATCTCTCTTTTCCATATCTTCGTTATATGAACCAACAAGATCGTCCTTAATCATCTTCATAGCATGAAGTGCAAGTGCATCTGTATAATCGCAGTTAGCTGTAGATACATATGCCTCAATGGCGTGTGTCATAGCATCCATACCTGTATGTGCTACAAGCTTCTTAGGCATTGTCTCTGCAAGCTCTGGATCAACAATAGCTACATCTGGTGTAATCTCAAAGTCAGCTAATGGATATTTAATACCTTTCTCATAATCTGTTATAACTGAGAATGCTGTAACTTCTGTAGCTGTACCTGATGTAGATGAGACTGCACAGAAATGAGCTTTCGTACGAAGCTTTGGTAAGCCGAATACCTTGCACATATCCTCAAATGTTGTATCTGGATATTCATATTTAATCCACATAGCCTTGGCTGCATCGATAGGAGAACCACCACCAATAGCTACTATCCAGTCTGGCTGATATTCTTCCATAACCTTTGCACCCTTCATAACTGTATCAACTGAAGGGTCTGATTCGATACCCTCGAATAACTTAACTTCCATTCCAGCTTCCTTAAGATAATCTTCTGCTCTCTGAAGAAATCCGAAACGCTTCATTGAGCCACCACCAACACAGATGATAGCCTTCTTTCCTTTAAGAGTCTTAAGTGCTTCAAGAGCTCCTTTACCATGATATAAATCTCTTGGTAATGTAAAACGTACCATAACCCAATACCTCCTATAAATAAAAACATTAATAAGTGATTCGAATGGATTGTTAATTCTCTAACAATCTTTATATCAATAGTATATACCCTTGTCTTTATTATTTCAAGTAAATATATGATAATTTATTGTATTTTTTATGTATTTATTCACATATTATTGTACTAATACATATAATTTCTTACATATTTTATATAATACTTTTACCTCATATAAGACATAACATAATCAATAATTTTCGAATACATATTTACTATAATACATAAATATAATTATACTCCACTTAATTCCTCTCTTTATAAACAATATCCTGCAAAACAAAAGAGCCTCCAATATTCTCCTAATTACAAGGAAATCTATTGAAAGCTCAATTATATTATTTATCTAATTATTAATCTCTAACCATCAACACCTAATCCCATTAAACATTAAGCATTAACAACTTCTTTAACAGTCTTAACAACATTATCAACTGTAAATCCAAAATGCTCAAACAATGTAGCTGCTGGACCTGAAGCGCCAAAGCCTTCCATAGCGATAACCTTGCCGTCAAGACCTACATACTTGTACCAGCCAAAGTCTGAAAGTGCTTCTACTGCAACTCTCTTTCTAACAGCATTTGGAAGTACACTTTCCTTATATTCTGCTGACTGCTTATCGAAAAGCTCCATACTTGGCATACTTACAACTCTTACATCAATGCCTGATTTCTTAAGTTCTTCCTTGGCATTAACCGCAAGGCTTACTTCTGAACCGCTTGCTATGATAATAGCATCTGGAACTGCCTTTTCTGACTCAGCAATTACATAGCCACCCTTAAGTGCATCCTTTGATGAGCCCTCCATCTGTGGAAGATTCTGTCTTGTAAGCACAAGTCCTGTTGGACCACATTCATTCTCTACTGCATACATCCAGGCTGCTGCTGTTTCTGTTCTGTCACAAGGTCTGAATACTGTGAAATCAGGAAGTGAACGGAAAGCCGCAAGCTGTTCAATTGGTTCATGTGTTGGTCCATCTTCTCCTACACCAATGCTGTCGTGTGTGAATACATAAGTAAGTGGAAGCTTCATAAGTGCTGAAAGTCTTGCCATTGGCTTAACATAATCACTGAACACGAAGAATGTTGCAACAAATGCTTTTAAACCGCCGTGAAGTGCAAGTCCATTACCGATTGCCGCCATAGCCTGCTCTCTTACACCAAAATGAAGATTAGTTCCAGCATAATTATCCTTAGAGAAATCACCCGCATCCTTCATATTAGTCTTATTAGATGGTGCAAGGTCTGCTGAACCACCTATTAAATTAGGCATTGCCTTTTTAATCATATTAAGAATAGTTCCGCTTGTGCTTCTTGTAGCTTCTGGCTTATCACCTTTTGCCCAATATTCATCAGAATTGAACAAATCGGACATATCATATCCATCAAAGTAATTATCCCATAATTCTTTCATTTCTGGATACTTCTCCACATATGCAGCAAAAAGTTCATTCCATTTATCCTCTGCCTTTGCCATATTATCAGCAAGTTCCTTGTAATGGTCATATACTTCCTTAGGAACTTCAAAATCACCCTTGCAAGGCCAGTTAATATTTTCCTTAAGAGCAGCCACATTATCAACACCAAGAGGTTCTCCGTGTGCACTTGCCTTGCCCTGCTTAGCTGGACAGCCATAACCAATAAGTGTATTAACCTTAATAAGTGATGGTCTTGTCTTATCAGCCTTAGCTTCCTCTATTGCCTTGCCGATTGCTTCAAGGTCGTTGCCGTCCTCAACTTCTATTGTCTGGAAACCAAATGCCTTAAATCTTGTAACTACATCTTCTGTAAATGCTATATCTGTGCTTCCCTCAATAGATATATTGTTTGAATCATAGAATACAATAAGCTTTGAAAGTCCTAGTGTACCAGCAAGTGAGAAACACTCTGATGAAATACCTTCCATCATACATCCATCTCCACCAAGTACATAAGTATAATGGTCTACAACCGGAAAGCCTTCCTTGTTAAATACTGATGAAAGATGTGCCTCTGCCATTGCCATACCAACTGCCATTGCCATGCCCTGTCCTAATGGACCCGTTGTAGCCTCAACACCTACAGTATGTCCATATTCCGGATGACCCGGTGTGAGTGAACCAAACTGTCTGAAATTCTTAACTTCTTCAAGTGAAAGATTACCTATTCCAAATAAATGGAATAATGAATAAAGAAGCATTGAGCCGTGTCCACCTGATAACACAAATCTATCTCTGTTAACCCAGTCTGGATTGTGTGGATTATAATTCATATGTTTTGCAAATAATTCATAAGCAACAGGTGCTGTTCCAAGTGGTAATCCAGGATGTCCTGAATTAGCTTTCTGTATCGCATCAGCGGATAAAACCCTGATTGCGTTTACTGACATTTCTTCAATATTCATAAGTATCCTCCATTCTTGTGCATATGCACACTATAAGTTATATTTTATTATCAATCTTTAAAATCTGCTTCTGTAAGGAATATAACATCTCCTCGTTCACTACGCTTCTTCTTAAGTCCACCAAAGAACTTTCTTGACGCTCTCTTTTCAGAGTTGGCAATTGCCCTGTTGATAATCTCTTTAATATCATCAAGCTTGATATTATCATTAACACTATGAAGCTTGTCAATCTTTAAATACAGTTCAAGAAGTGCATCATCATCAACCTCATACTGTCTCTTTCTTGCAAAACGCTTTGCCATATCAACAAGTTCATTAACTGTGTACTGCTTTAATGTAATTCTATGGTTAAATGTCTTTACCATATCCGGATTAAAGTTCACAAGCACATTCATCTCTGCATCTGAATCTTCAAATATAACAACCATTCTATCTGTATCTTCGTTAAGACAGGATATAATCTCATTAATCCTCTTAGGCTGTATTGTGCCTGCACCTTCAACGATAAGAGCTGTACCCTTAAGCTTGCCCATAGCTTTGGTTATGCCTCTCTGGTTAATACTCTCGCCAGATGTCTTGGCAATCTTCTTTGGTCTGTCAGGATATACATAATTAATAGCTCTTACAATTGTTCTAGCAAGATCTGTCTTATCAGAGCTTGAATTACCTGATATAAGAATGTTACCACACGAAGAATTAGTCATAGCCATCTCTTCATCAAGTGACTCGAATAAATCTACAAGCTGCTCCTCAAGTCCAGGCATCTCTCTGTATTTTTTAAATATCTTAGCAAGCTCCCCGGATAATTTCTTATCATTATGCCAAACCCTGTCATTGTCATCTTCATTATCCATTGAAGATACATTGAACTTCATATTCATACCCGGCGTAACAAAATCTGTAGCTGCAATCTCTGGCTCAGCGGCTCTGCTGTACTCTGCTTCTGAATTATTAACGTTGTTATAATTGTTAAGAACCTCATCTGTTACTGGCTCAAAATGTGTTGTGTTAAGAGTGAGTTCTTCATTCTCAGGTTCAGCGGCTTTTTCATTAACAGTATATGATACTTCTGGTCTTTGCCATTCGCTGTCGTCCTGTGCCTGTTCACTATTATTGGCAATTACATTACCACTCACCGCTTCACCGTTATTAACAACTGTGCTACCGCTCACTGCTTCGCTATTATTAACATCTTCTGCCACTTTTAAAGCTTCTCTGGCTTTCTCAAGCTCCTGTGTCATTGTCTGATCTAATATAAACGAAGCCTTTCCTGTTCTCATAGCCAGATCTCTCTTAGCCGCACCAAGTAAAACCTCTGCATCAGCTAATCTCTTAGCCTCCCTCTCGCTGAATTCTGTTCCCTTTCTTAAAGCCTCTTCTTTCTTCATGGCAACAATCTTCTCGTAAGCTTCACTCTTCTCATCTTTCTCATCAAGCATACGCTCTAACTCAACCTTAGAGAACTCTCTTGTATCCTGCTTGCCATACTTTTCTTCTCTTACAGTTTCCATCCAGTCAGCTATGCTTAACTGTCCTTCAATCTGCTCATCTTCTATGTTCTCTGCTTCACCATCTGCGTAAACAGTATTAGCATTTCCTGCATTACTATCTGCTGTGCCATCAGTTCTTAGCTCACTTGTCTTTGCCGGACTCTCATTCAATGCTTCGGACATTCCTGTCTTTCTTTCAAATGGAGGCTTAAATGACTCCTCATCACTAAATATATCATTAATATTCTTAGCAAGTTCTTCCTGAATATTATGAGTATCATAAAGATTATAATTAGGTACTTTAACCTCTATGTCCATAGCATCAGCTTTCTCATCAATACGCTTTCTTGCCGCCTCCCGTGCTTCTTCCTCGTCTTCCTTGGTAATCTTATCACAGCTGTTCTCAATATTTCTTTTTGCGTTCTCGATAAGCTCCTTTAATGACATAGAAGCTTTGCTGACATTTTCATTAAGCTTCTTATCTGCACTCTCATCTAATATTCTGTTGTCCTGCTCTTTTTCAAGCTTTGCAGCACTCTCATCTACAGAATTCCCTTCTGCTTCCTGTCTTCTAATAGCATTTACAATTGACTCTTTTAATGCACTGCTCTGGTCATTCTGGACAAGATCCATTGATAAACCAGATGTATCTTTTACACCAGCTACGTCTGAACTTCCCGCCACATTAACATTTCCTGTTAAACGGTCATTTCCTGCATAATCAATATTACCCGCTGGCTGTTCACCAGCAACATCTTCAGAGTTAAATCTTAAAGCTTTATCAGTCACATTAGAATACCGGCTGTCTGAAGCCTTGTTAGAAGATGCTGCTTTGTCTGAATCAGCTTTATCATCTTCATCAAGCAGATCGCCGACTTCGTCCTTTTTAAGACGTGCAAGCTCCTTCTGCTCCATAAATAATCTTTCTTTGTTAGCTTCTTCGTCAGACTTTCTTGCGTTAATCTCACTTAAAATCTTCTTCTGTGTGTTAGTCATAGTAACACCCAGCTTTTCCTTAAGCTTTACAGCTTTCTCTACATATATGCCATCCTGAAACCATAATACAAGGTTATCACAGGTCTTAGAACAATCTTCTTTTCTTCCTGTCTTGTAATATAATTCGGCAAGCTCATACATATATTTCTCGTCAATCTCAGCTTCCTTATACTTTTCAAGTATATCAACAAGCTCAGTATCAGGTGCATCCTGTGCCCTTCTTAAGTCGTAATATAAGATATACTTATTAACATCGTGTGCTGATAATTTGGCGTATTCCCTGTATAATTCTTCAGCATTTTCAAAATCGTCAACTTTGATAAAGAATTCTGTGAGCTTATATATAAGCTTTCTGCCTCCAAGGTTACGGTTGTATGCAAGAATCGCCATATCTCTTGCTTCTTCGTAGTCTCCTGCCGCTTCCTGTACATTAATTATCGTTGCAAGCGTAGACCAGTCTTTTACTTTATTCCAGTTCATCTGCTTTGCAATCTCTGCTGCCTGCTTATATTCTTTCTTAGCTGCAAGCTTCTTTATCTGTTCCAACTTTATATTAAACTCATATTTATCCACGTTAAAGACCTCCATTATGTCAATGAATCGACCCTCAAATTCCAATAATACGGCATATTAATGCCAATTTAAACATTCCGTATAATTTTATCACAGTAAAGTATCCTTGTAAACCTGCTATATGAAATCAAAGCTTGCCTGTTCATAGTCCATTCTTGTGTATTCCAATTCAGTCTCTTTAACATTACTATAATAGTCAACAACAACTGTCTGCTGTCTTTTGTCTGCCATCTTCTGCCCAAGTATATAATTAACATCAAACCTTGAGGTAATCGCCGGTGTTGCACCTCTTGCAGGAACAATGAGCTGTACATGGTTTACTGCAAGCAGTTTAAAGATTGGCTCCCATATATATATATCCTTTGCCGCACCAAATGGATTATCTATAAATATAGTCTTACCCAAAGGCTGTCCATCTGATACTGTGTTCATATTGGAAATATAATTAATAATAGCTATAAGGAACTGTATATATATCCCCTGCGACTGTCCTGTTGAGCCTACAGCTTCCTCATATCTTAAATATCTGCTCTGGTCTTTTATTCTCTCTCTCTTGTAAAGATTAATTCTTACTGAATTCATATCCGTTACAATTACTGAGAAAAGCCGTTTCCATGAAAGCCTGCTTCTTATATATCTGAAACGTTCTTCCTGCTCCTTAAAGCTTTCCGCTGCAACAATTGTCTCATCAATGTAAGCTGACATTCTGTCCTTATACATTTCTTCCCTAACATAAGGAATATAAAGCCCGATTATTGCAATATCTTCATTGTCCATTCTGATATGCGAAAGCTTTGGAAGTCTTTCAAGCTCAGTCTTTATATTACTGCATGTCTGTATACATCTGTTTTCAAAGTTATCCTTGATACGTTCCATATCCTCTATTCCCTTGTGAACACGCTCTTTCTCAAGTTCGATAAATGAATTCGTATCCTCTATTGATTTAACAAGCTGTTCTGTCTTTGCAGCATTAACAGGAAGCTCAACCGATACATTAACCTCAACGGCAAGTTCAGCACCATTATAGTTCTTAAGTTCATCTATTAGCTTTGTTTTATATTTGTTGAACTCATCAGCTTTCTTGTATTCAAGCTTTAATATAGATGAATACTCTTTTGCTGTCTGCTCGTATTCTTTGGCAACACTTTCAAAATCTTTAATCTCAATGTCCGATTCTGATAATTCTGCATAATTCTCAATATCAATTCCTGCATTATATGTTATTCTTTCAAGGTCTTTTCTTATAAGCTGTATCTCTTTGAGTTCATCTGACATATGCTTTCTTAACTGTGCATACTTTTCTATATTCTTCTCTAATTCTGCTACTGCCACAGACATATCATCTGCGAACTTTTCAGGATTGTCACACTCAAATTCTTCATATCTTCCATATTTTTCTTCAATCTGACTCTTAGCATGTGCAATACTTCCCTCAAGTCTGTTAAGAAGTGCTTCTTTAGCTTCTGTCTCCCTGCTTCCGGCATCATATTCTTTCTGATACTCGTGCAGTTCATTATTAAGCCCCATAAGCTTTGTCCTGTCACTTACAGATATTGTTCCAGTCTCATACATTCCCTTAAGTTCTTCTAATGTATGACCTCTGTACTCAATAGCTTCAATACATTTATCAACAGAAGCTTTCAGGTGCTTTCTAAGATTTTCCTTATCAGAAACATCTGAATTCTTATTAGCCAAAATGTCTTTAAGACCTGTTATCTTAGCGGTAAGTTCGTCAGGGTTAATCTTATCCGCTCCATCATTATTATAATCAATGCCCTCATTGTAAAAATGCGACACTGTATTTTCCCAGACGCTTACAAGCTCTGAATACTGATTATCAACATTAGTCTTATACTCATCTGCCTTAATATAGTCTTCTCTTATTTTATCAAGATAATCTGCACATTCTATAATCTGTGCTTCGGCAGCCTTAAGCTTTTCAGTAAGCTGTTTTAATGTCACATATCCCGCCGTTACCCTCTCATTTACAACTGCAATTTCTTCATATCTGCTTATGTTTAATTCAACAGACTTCTTGGACTTTCTGACATTTTCAAGTTCTGCCATATCCTGTGACTTCTTATCATTATATCGTCCAAGCTCTGCTCTGTATGTAGCGATATTCTCTTTGATATCATTTTTTCTCTTAAGAAGCTCCTCAGGTGCATCAAGCTTTTCCGCTGATGTATCACCAGCATTAACCGAAAGCACATAATCTTCAAGAACTGTCTGCTTTCTGCTGTTAAGCTTTGTTATGGTATCGTTAAGATTATCAAGTTCTTCCCTTAAAATGCGTACCTTTACATCACGTCTTTTATCGTCTGTAAGATAGCTCATGTCATTAACTGCAAATATAACTTTATCGCTGTTTATATTAACATTTTCATCTTTAAGTGCCTCTGCACTTATTACCGGATATACAGCAATATCCTGTGTTTCAATTTCCAGTTCCGCTTCCTTTAACTTGTCAAAACCACTGTCAATTACAAAGCTGTACTGTATAAATGGTATTCTTTTAACAATATCTTTTCTCTGCTGTTCGCTTGCATTTTCAAGATACTTATAACCTTCTGTTACAGCTTCACCGCACACTGATTTAAGATATTCCCTGAACTTATTGTAAGAAGGATTGTCTATATAATAAGAACCTGCACTTACTGCTTCTATAAGTTTTCCAAGCTTAACTGCCTTCTGGCTGTCTTCATTATATTTGTCATTCATTCTTAAGAATTCTTTGAAAATGCCTTCTTTTAATCTGTCAGCTCCTGCAATTCCATATATTCTCTGCAAATCCTTAAGCTTGCTCTCATTCTCCTGCCTGCTTATAATCTGTGATTGAAGTTGGTCAATTCTTTCATCTAACATCGCAATATTAGACTCAGCAATATTAATCTTTTCCTCTGTCTTGTATACCGACTTGGTTGTTTCTTTAATGCTTTCCTCTAAAAGAGCCTCCGCCTTAAGAATACCATTATGCTGTACCCTTAATTCCTCTATCTTGGATATAATATCATCAACAATCAGTATTCCATAAGCGTCAGCAAGCCTTTTAAGCTCTTTCTCATCCTTTTCAATATGCAGTTTTACAGTACTCTCCTGCCCATGTATAACAGCACAGTTATTCTTTGCTTCCTGATGTTTATCGTCTGCCTTTTTAAGTTCATCTCTTAAATTCTTCTCATCTATAGCTGCTTTAGCTGTCTTAGCTGAAAGTTCTTTTTCTGCCTTGTCATAATACTGCTTATATATAGCTGCAAGCCTGTTTAATTCTGACGCTATGTCCTCATCCTCTATCATACGGCTGTCAATTGCAGTATTAACTTTAACAAGTTCTTTTTCGTAATTGATATAGTCACAATAATTATTAGCTGCCTCTAAAAGCATAAGCTTTTCCCTTGCAGTCTTTATCTGGCTCTCTTTCTTATTTCTATCTGAAAGTGCTTCCTTGACAAGCTTATCAAGCTCATTTAATGACTTCTTTTCCTTTAATACATTGGCTACTGCTATCTTATATTTCTTATCAGAAAGTTCATTATAAAGTTCCTGCTCTTTTTCATTATGTTCTGAAAGTTCTGCATCTTTTCTGCCCTCAGCATTAATCACTGATAAGAGCATATTGGCAAGCCTGTTCTCAATATCTCTTTTATTAGAATAGAATTCCTTATATGTCGCAATATAATCTTTAAAATATGTCAAAGCCTCTATCTGATTATCATAATCATTAATCTGGCTGTTCTTCTTGGAAAGTTCTATAAGCTTATCCTTAATATCAAGTAGTGTCTTTGCCATCATAGAGTCATCATTATCAACTGAAAGCCTGTTATTGTAAGACTTCTGTATAATCTCCTCTATAAGAAGGTCCTCAACGACCTTTCTGCTTGTCCTGTAATTAGTCTCAAAATAAGTTCTTACGTGTCCCTCAGTCTTATTGATACCTCTTACTATCTCCCACGCACTTTCATATATTCCGTAACGTGATATAAAGCTCTGGTAGTCCCCCTTTCTGTCAAAAATGTATACTTTAATGTTATAATCTGACTTCTCCGCTTCTCTTAAATATGCCTTTAAGCCATTATAAGTAACCCTCTCACCATTAACAGCAAGCGGCAGGTTCTTTATGTCATTTTCCCCGAACTTTCTATAGAAAATGCAGTAATTGAAATATTCTACACTTGTATTATCAGATGATGAAGCCTGTGCCTGTGTTAATGTATCTGTGCCGTCAGTAATATTTTCTTCATCCTTCGCATCTCTTGCCTTTCTTGCACAAAAGCCTGTTGTCATATATCTGAAACCATCTTTAACTGCATTGTTATCAAGCTTCCACTCAACAAGCGAGTGTATACAGGTGTTGTCACTCCCTTTTCTGAAAAGCTTCTCTATAGGCTGTTTCTCATCAAGTGTGCAATTAGGAATCATATTCTGCATAAGAAGAAGCATTAAAAGACTCTTTCCACCACCATTAGCAAGGTCATATATTGTATTTCTGCAATTAAAACGCATTATAAAATCATCATAGAACTGCGTTCCAAAATTATATTTAACATTATTAACTCTTATTCTATTAATCTGTGGCATATCTACCTCTTTCCTGCACTACATAGTACATTCTTAAGCTGTTAAATCAAAGACTGCATAATCTCTGCCATACGTCCCTTATATTCATCAAAATAATTCTCGATAAGTGCTTTAAATCTGTCTGTTGGATAATATCTTGACTGTGCTTCCATTAAAAGCCCCTGTGACACACAGAAGTTAAGTACCATTTTCACAAAACCTGTCTTAGAATTTCTTGCGGCTCTTACATCTGCCGTATCTTCAACTGTTATAACCGGAAGCTCGTCCCAGCTTAAAGCTATCTGTTTAAAGCTGTTCTCCTCTATATCATCAATAATCATTCCAAGCTTCTTATCTATAATTGCTGACACCGAATAATCAACATTTTTAACAATATCCTCAACCTTTACGAACTCAACATAAGTCGTATTAGATGATGCCGTATAGAATTCTGTTATAATATTGTATATAACAAAATATGCCATATATAAATCTTTATTCACTTTAATGCCAAGTTCTTTACGCAGTTCCTCATTTGTATAGCCGAATACCCTGTTATTCTCTCCTGCACTGACATAAAGTCCGTTATTATACTCATATATTGAAAGGTTAAGCTTCTTAAGTGACATATGTACTATGTCATAGATTTCTGCATTGTTGTTATATTCCTGATATAACGAACTATTATCACCACGCTCAGTCAGTTCTTCACCTGTTATAAGCTTCGATACTATATCCAATGCTTTTTCAAGATTTCTATTTTCCATCGTCTGCCTCTTTTCTGAATGTAATATTCGTTACCTGCACATTGGTGTAATCTATTATTTCCTCTGTTCCCTTTTCTATAACGATATGTAACGGCTCACTTCCCTCAAAACCTTCCTTTAATATGTCATCAAGAAATGTCTCTGACTGCATATTATCTCCGCCGATAACATAGCTGTCTTTCTGGCACAGATTAACAAAGAAAGAATAGTAATCAGCATTATTAAGAACTGCCTCTCCATAAGCTTCTGACATTATATTATTGAATTCTCCAAGCGTTAAAATGTCCGATTTATTCAAACATTTCCTGTTAATACACTCCTTAAGATTATTCATTATAAAGATGTAATTATGTCTTATTCTTTCATCTTCTATCTCATCTTCATATACTATATCTTCTGGTGTGTCCTCTGTTACATATTCCTTCTTATCATATCTTGCCGGCTTTACAAGAAGTGCTTCATCTATTGTCTTTATGTCAAATGTCTTCTTTATATTAAGCTTTAACAGCGGCTCTATTATAAATGCCAACAATGAAGCATCATCTGTCCTAATCATATCTGAGAGTGTAGCTGTGAAATCCATATGTGGACGAAGCCTTGAAAGCTTTGCTTTCTTTACTGCCTCATCTGTCTTATTCTGCATATCAGTACAGTCACGAAGAAGTTCCGCGTGCTTGTTCATTGCTATTTTAAGCTGGTCCTCAAGATAATGGATTTCTTTTAATGTCCTGTAATAGCTTTCTGTCGCTGATGAATTACTCTCAAGCCTTTCTATTGCCTTGTCAATAAGTTCCTTGTTCTTCTTAAAAAGCTTCTCCTCATCAACGAACCATTTCATTCCTGTATTGACAAAATCCTCATAATGTTCAAGTCCTGTCTTTACATCTTTGGAAAGCATATCCATAACTTCATTCTTCTTAACCTTAAGCCTTCCAACTTCCTCATTAATTCTTTCTATAACCTCTACTCCGCCTTTAAAGTTATTGGAATTAATCATTTTCTCCAAAAGGAGCTGTGACACGCTTATACGGCTTTCGTCCCTAATCTCTTTCGTATCAAGATAAAACTCGACCGCATCAGCACTTATACTGTACCACACAGTATTATCTTTTATTGTACTTTCTATAAACTTAACCCTTGATACTCTCTTCTTCTTCTCTACAGGGTCATAATACGCATACTCAAATGGCTTTCCCTCATTCTTCATCTTATCAAAGACATAATCAGCCACTTCACTGCTTTCTTCCTCAGTAAGCTTCATATCAAAGTCGTGCCTTATTATGTTATTAAAGAACTCCTGATACTCCTTGTATGTAACTTCCTTTTCCTTGAAGTTATTTTCCTCAATAAAAAAACGCAGAACAGCCATCACGATATATCCCATATCAAGTGCTTCATATCTGCCCTCCTTAAACTGGGAAAATGAAGTATCAATAAGCTTGAAAAAAGGATAATATTTCTTAAGATTAAGCATTCTTTCTCTGTGCTCTGTTATTATCTCTCCAATCATATTCTCCGCCATATGTATACCTCTTCATATCATTATGCCATTCTGCATATGTCCGATTTATTCAATATTAATATGTAACTATTATAATTCTGTCCTGCCTTCAAGTGCTCTTAAGAGTGTAACCTCATCTATATATTCAAGGTCACCGCCTACAGGCACTCCACTGGCTATTCTTGTAACCTTTATGCCTGCCTGCTTTATCATCTTGCTTATATACATAGCTGTTGTTTCTCCCTCAAGATTAGAGTTCGTAGCGATTATTACCTCGTCTACATCTTTCTGAAGACGCTTCATAAGTTCTGCCAGCTTAATATCTGATGGGCCTATTCCAAGCATTGGACTTATAGCCCCGTGAAGTACATGATACACGCCCTCATACTTTCCTGTCTTTTCGTATGCCGCCATATCCCTTGTCTGCTCAACGACCATAATCTGCTTGTGATTTCTATTAGGATCTTTGCATATCGGACAAAGTTCCTCATCAGTAAGCGTATAACATTCTTTACAGTAATGTATATGCTCTTTAGCACTAATCATTGCATTGGCTATGCCCTCAACTTCTTCTTTAGGCATATTTATAATGTGAAATGCCAGGCGCTGGGCACTCTTAGCCCCAACCCCTGGTAATCTTGACAACTGCTCTATTAACTTATTAATATGACCGCTGTATATGTCCATTAGAAAAGGCCTCCTCCAAGTCCTGAAAGACCACCTGTTATCTTAGACATAGAAGCCTGTGATTCTTCTTCGCATTTACGAAGTGCCTCGTTAGTTGCAGCAACTATTAAATCCTCTAACATTTCTACATCATCTGGATCAACTGCTTCTGGATCAATCTTAACCTTAGTCACTTCTCTTTTACCTGTTACAGTAACTTCAACAACTCCGCCACCTGCTGTAGCTGTGAATTCTTTAGACTCAAGAGCTGCCTGCTGTTCCTCCATCTGTCTTTGCATTCTCTGTGCCTGCTTCATAAGATTGTTCATATTGCCAGGCATTCCTCCTGGAAATCCACCTCTTTTAGCCATTATATAAATTCCTCCTTATCATCTATTTCGATATCCATTCCAACAAGCTCCTCTAATGCTATATAACGCCTGTTAAAATCCTCATCTTCATCAATTCTTGTGCATACCACTCTTACTGATATACCTGTTCTTTCTTCGATAAGCTCTTCTATCTTAGCGATTGTTTCTTCCCTGCTTATCACGTTATAACCACTAATAGATTTTACCATAATCTCAAGGCTATTACCATCCTCTGTTACAGTAACATCGGCCTGCCTTAACAAATTCATAAGCAGTGCATCATCCATTGAAGCCACTATCTGACTCCACTGTCCTGCTATCTGCTTTATATCATCTGTGACTGCATCATAATTTCTTCTAAGAACAGGCTTTTCTTCCTGTACTGCATTATTCCTGCTGCCAGTGCCTAAAGCACCACCTGACTGTAATGACATATTATCAAGCATATCCTTAGTTATATATGCACCTGACTGTAATTTACTAAGAGCTTCACTTAACTGGTTCTCAAGGTCATTTACCCTGCCTGCAAGCTCCTGCATATCCTTAGGACTTTCCATAGCCGGCTTCATAAGCTTAATAAATGCTACCTCTGCCTTAACTCTCTTCTGCGTTGCATACTTCATCTCATTGGAAAGCTCTGACAGAACTCTTATATGACGCATTATACTGTCAACATCTACGTCCCTGACATCTTCTATCATATCCTTAATATTATCCTTGGATACCTCAATAACATCTTCTATCTTATCTATATCATCTGTTGTCTTAATCAGCAGAAGATTTCTTAAATACCACACAAAATCTGTCACAAACTGAGACAAATCCCTGCCCTGCATAATTATGTCTTCCATAAGATTCATACAGCCTGCAACATCTGATGTCTTTATTGTCTTATACATCTTGCTGAACACTTCTGTATCAACTGCTCCAAGCACATCAAGTACATTTTCATACTTAAGCTCTTTGCCAAGATAAAATGCTATGCACTGGTCTAACAGACTGAGTGCATCTCGCATAGAACCATCAGCCGCTTTGGCTACATATTTTATTGCCCTATCCTCAACGCTTATATTCTCTGCTTTCATAAGCTGGGTGAGCCTGTCTGCTATTGTTTCTATTGATATTCTGTGAAAATCATATCTTTGACAGCGCGACATAATAGTTATCGGTATCTTAGCCGCCTCTGTTGTTGCAAGTATAAATATTACATATGCAGGTGGTTCTTCAAGTGTCTTTAACAGTGCATTGAACGCTCCTATAGACAGCATATGAACCTCATCTATTATATATACTTTGTACTTCCCCTCTGTTGGAGAGTATTGTACTTCTTCTCTTATCTCTCTTATATTATCGACACCATTATTAGATGCCGCATCAATCTCTATTACATTCATAGAAGTTCCTGCTGCAATTGCCTTACATGCAGGACATTCTCCACATGGACTTCCATTAACCGGGTGTTCGCAGTTAACTGCCCTGGCAAATATCTTTGCAACACTCGTCTTGCCAGTTCCCCTGGTACCACAGAAAAGGTATGCGTGTCCTATTCTGTCTGCCAATATCTGATTTTTTAATGTTGTAACTATATGATCCTGACCTTTAACATCTTCAAAGGTGTCAGGACGCCACTTTCTGTATAGGGCCTGATATGACATACTTAGAGGACTTCCTTTCTGAAGGGGTGTTTCGCTCATCGCGTATTACAATACGTTACACTTCGCTTAACTCGTAACGATGGCGTTCCAGAAGCTTCCGCTTCTGTCACTGTCGCGGTGCTCCTCGAATTGATTGTAATAAGGCCTTTTTCCTGCTAGCAGGAAACGTCCTTCTTTCAATCCATTCTCATCGCGTATTACAATACGTTACACTTCGCTTAACTCGTAACGATGACGTTCCAGAAGCTTCGCTTCTGTCACTGTCGCGGTGCTCCTCGAATTGATTGCAATAAGACCTTTTTCCTGCTAGCAGGAAACGTCCTTCTTTCAATCCATTCTCATCGTTACTCGCGCAAAAATACCGTGCGTTCGGCTTCGAATGATCATCCACAGACGTTACCGATACAGTTAGCTCGATCCAGGCTGCCTTTCGGCACACAGAAGGTTTCACTTAATGCTGCTTCATTCCTGACCTGACATGGTTCGTGAATTCCTGTTGCGAAAGACCCAAATGTCATCACCACTTATATCGGGCGGCTCCATAAAATCTCGCCCTCTGCCGAACATCACCCCTGCTATAGCGGATTGCAGGTACAAGGTGCCGCTAACTCCCCGGCTGCACGGTTACTTTATTATAAATGTTATATACCAACTCTGTCAAGTAAAGTTAATCACTTATCTTACTCCTGTAAGCTGCGATACGGCGTTTGAGCTGTTGTGGCTCAATTGGTGCAAACAATATGTCTTTAACACAATCATAGCCTGCTGCAAGACGTATCTGCTCCATACTTCCTTCTTTACATATAATGACAACTGGCATATTCTTTATTATTAAATTGTCTGTATTAGTTATATCCTCAAGTACCCTGTATCCATTATCTTCCATCTCGGATATATCTACATAAATGCACGGAATATTCCCTACCCCACTGATTAATTCTTCAAAATCATTAGCATTATCTATCTTTCTTATATCATAAGATAATCCGTGCACGAACTCAATTATACTTATCACATTTCTTGAGCGTGTAATAACAGGTATTGTATTTGATGCCTCCCTGCCGTCAAGCTTGACACCATATTCGCTGTAACACGACTTTCCTGTATGCTTTGACTCATAAAGTGCTTCATCGGCCTTGTCAAATAGCTCTGCATAATCTTTCTCCGTTCCATCAGTAAATACAACACCTATGCTAATTGTTACATCCTCTGGAATAGACATATTCTCTTTGGCTGATATTATATCAACAATCTTTTGTGCCTTTTCGTACACATATTTCCTGCTTTCAACATCACGAACAAATAACACAAACTCATCGCCACCTATTCTTCCTGCAATGGCTGTTTTTTCAAATTGTGATGCCATAACACCTGCAACAATTGATATTGTATGGTCACCTACTGTATGTCCATACACATCATTAACTGCCTTGAAATTATCAATATCCACTGCCATCAAAGCATGCAGCCCATTCGAATGTTCTTTTAATGTATCTGTTATAAGCTTTATTGTTGCTGACTTATTAAGAAGTCCTGTCATCTCATCAATGTTTGATTTAAACTTGAAATCGTCATACTCTTTAATAAGACTTGCTATTCTGTGCTTTGACTTAAGAAGGTTCTGAATTCTAAAAAATGCTGTCTTAGGGTCAATCGGCTTAATAAGAAAGTCATTAGCTCCAAGCTCATACACACTTGCCTGAACATCACTGCTGTTAGTCGCTGTAAGGACTATTACAGGTATATCAGCAAAATGCTGCATCTCCTGTCGCCGCCTTAAAACATCGAAGCCGTCTATTCCCGGCATTTCAAGATCAAGAATGAGTAAATCAATAGACACCTTGTCCTTTTTAATTATATCAAGACACTCTTCACCAGATTCAGCTTCAAGAATATTAAAATGTTCCCTTAACAATTCCCTTATTATAGTACGCTGGAAACGTGAATCATCAACTATAAGTATTGTTGCCCCCTTAGCTGCATTAAAAGTATCCATCACTTGCTCCTTTAAATATATACTACAATGTGTGATACTTTATTATAACATTCTTTTTTTATTTTACCACTTTAATTTGCAACCTGTTGTTTTTTAATTAATAATATTGCCACCACTGCTGATACTGCCGCTATAATTAATATCCCCAGCCATAAAAATATATCTGTTCCAATTGGCAGGGTTAATATTTTCTCATATATCCCCTGATATATATTCTCCGCCTTAGCCATCGAGAAGCAGATTATCATATATGCGAATGCCATTATTCTTCTGCCCTTTATTCCATATTTTATAATAAACGAACTTAAAAGCATATTAAATGAACTTAGCATTATCAGGGATATAACAAAATATTTAAATTGAAAAAATGGTCTAATGTTAAGATCCAGACTATATCCTGAATAAAATGTCGCAAACTTCCAGTTCTCATACAGATATGTAACACCTAACACTGCCCACGCCATAATAACAACCACAATATCAAATGCCCATTGCCTTATAATATACATTTTCCTCGTGCTCCCATATGATACGTCCATATTAAATCTTGTATAGTTATAATTTATTACCTCAAATATAACGGAAGCAATGATTCCGATTATTACTATAAAGCTTCCCATTGGAAATACTGTATATTCTTTCTCTACTAATCCTATGTTCTCCATTAGCTGAATTACGTCGTGGATAACATTACCTGTAAATGAACATATTACAAGTATCATAAACGTCTGCATTATGCCTGTCTTGTTTATTTTAAAAATCTTTGTTAACTCTTCCATAATCTTCTCCATTTCAGTCTTAGCTTTTCACTACAAGCTTTCTTATCGCAAGGTAATATATATACATTGATATTAATACAGCTATAAATGCAGCTGCTATTCCTGTAATACAGTCTGTAGCATTAAGTTTTATAAATCCTCCCATAATGCTATATCCTGCAGCTAATGTTGATTTGATGAAAACCGTCATAATTCCCATTGCAAATCCCATTATTAAAACCATTGACATATAACCTATTCTTCCCATTTTTAATGTTATGCCTGAACCTATATTAGCCACAGCTATACATATAAGCATAACCAGTGCCGCCTGCAATATCCATATTCCAAGACTGATATCAACTCCCATTAAACCAGCTGTTAAGGCTCCTGCTACTGACACAATAATTAAGAAAATGCCCATTAGAAACTCAATAATATAGACCCCCACCACAGCCTGCTTTCTTGTGCAGCCAAAAGAAACTGCAAGTGAAATATTCTGACAGGTATAACAAATCATAAATAATACTATGAAATATCCACCAATATATATAATACACTGTGAAAACAATGTTCCAGCTGCCAAAGCGGAATGTGCTCCCTTATCATTAACTACAAACATAATATATATTGTCAATGCAAATGCACCTGCTATTATATACATAGTGTTCCTCAATGCCTGATACAATGGTTCTTTGAGTATTCTTGCCAATCCATAATTCATAGGTCACCCCTCCTTACATATTCGACTGTCCACATATCGCAATAAATAAATTCTGAAGTGAAACCGGCTGTACCGTAACATGTTGAACTGCTTTGATTTTCCCATCGCCATCCTGCATTACTGTAACAGCGTAGCTTCTTCCTATATGTTCTTCATTGATAATTTTACAGCCATCAACAGCATTTTTTACATCTTCTTCAAGACCTGATACATAACGGCATTTATCAAGTAATTCAACTGTATTTTCCTTTAAATATACACATTTATCTTTAAGTATTATGACTTCTTCGAATACATTTGCCGCTTCTTCAATGATGTGTGTTGATATTATAAATGTTCTGCCATTCTCCTGCTGCTCATCTATAATAAGCTTGTAGAATTCTTCCCTGACGATTACATCAAGCCCTGCTGCCGGCTCATCAAGAATTGTTATCTCCGCCTTGCTTGCAAGTCCTATTATCACTGTGAGCATTGACAACATTCCTTTTGAAAGATTACATACCTTCTTCTTTTTATCAATACCAAACCTTTTCACAAGTTCCTCTGCCATATCCTTGTCCCAGTTCTTATAATATATTGAAGCAAGACGAAGATATTCTTTAACCTTCTGGTTGTTCATTCCAAGCAGGCTCTTGGTATTAATCTCTCTTGAAAAGCATATATGGCTTAACGCCTCTGCATTTTCCCACACAGGCTGTCCATTATATGTAACTTCTCCGCTGTCCGCTGGATTCTGTCCTGTCATAATTGACATAAGTGTTGTCTTTCCAACACCATTTCTCCCTATAAGACCATATATCTTTCCCTGTTCAATATTAAGGCTCACATTATCAAGCACCTTATTATCCTTATAGCTTTTACTTATATTCTTACACTCCAGACCACTCATATTAACCCTCGCTTTCTTCAATCATCTTGATTAATTCTTTAGTTGTTATTCCAATACTCTTGGCTTCTTCTATCAATGACTTGACATAGTTCTCATAAAATGCACCTTTTCTTTTATTAAGTATCATATCTTTAGCACCCTTACTTACAAACATTCCAATACCTCTTTTCTTATAAAGTATTCCCTCATCAACAAGTATGTTGACACCTTTGGCCGCCGTTGCAGGGTTAATCGTATACAGCTTCGCCAGCTCATTCGTGCTTGGAACTTTTTCTTCTTCAAGCAGAATTCCACGGCAGATATCTGTTTCTATCATCTCACTTATCTGTATATATATGGATTTTTCCTGCGTCAAATGTTCCTGCATGCAATCTCTCCATTCTGTTATTTTGTTAATCACCATAATTCGTTATATGGTTCGTTACTTATGTAACTAACCATATAACCAAGAGGCAGATTTGTCAATATATTTTTAAAAATTTCTTTTTTATGATATAATATGACTACTTCGTAGTCACTTAGAAGTTTCTTCGAAACTTCAGATTCGTGGAAAAGCGATAGCTTTTCTGGATTTACACAGCTATTAATATACTGAACACGTATGTGTTTATAGATCGGATTTTGGTGGATTTTATGGTTAATGACGAATTTGACAATATGGATATTCATTTTATGAAACTGGCGATTGGACAGGCAAAGAAAGCGGCTAAGATTAATGAAGTGCCTATCGGGTGTGTTATCGTGTATGATGGTAAGATTATTGGCAGAGGATATAACAGACGTAATACCGACAAGACTACACTTGGACACGCTGAGATAACCGCAATTAAAAAAGCAAGCCGCTATATGCAGGACTGGAGGCTTGAAGGCTGTACCCTGTATGTGACATTAGAGCCCTGTCAGATGTGTGCCGGTGCTATTATTCAGGCAAGAATTCCACGTGTAGTTATCGGTTCAATGAATTCTAAGGCTGGCTGTGCCGGTTCTGTTCTTAACATTTTGCAAATGCCACAATTTAATCATCAGGCTGAGGTTGTAAGGGGCGTATGCGAAGAACAGTGTTCAACTATGCTAAGCTCCTTCTTTAAGGAACTGCGTGAGAAGAAAAAAATACTCAAAGAAAAGGCACTTGCTGAAAGCTCTGACGCAGATAACAATCAGGGATTTATTAACCGTTAATTCAAGGAATACCTTAACATAATTATTTAAAGTGCATTTAACGCCTGGAGGACTACCTATGAACGTAAGATACAGTCTTGGAGATTACACGCTTAAAGTATTAGGCTGTGATAAAAGCCTTGATGTTCTGGATTTCTATTACAGAAACCGCAACGATTTTGATATATATGAAAGTGATAAGCCAGAAGCTTTCTATACAGAAGAATTCATCAAGAATATGCTCAATGCTGAGAACAAAGCTCTTATGTCTTTACATTTTGTAAGATTTTTTCTTGTATCTAATGACAATCCCGACTACATTATCGGAACTATTTCTTTATCCCACATCAACAGAGGCTCATCACCATCTGCTAATATGGGATATAAAATAGACCGTCTTAACCGCGGCAAAGGGCTTGCTTCCCTTATGATTGCCTATATGCTTGATGTGGTAATTCCCGATTTAGGTATCCACCGCACAGAATGTTACATTCACCCTGACAATAAGATTTCACTCCACCTTATGGACAAATTGTCATTTATTGATGAAGGCGTTGCACATTCTTATGTAAAGCTTAACGGCAAATGGCAGGATCACAGACGTTTTGTCTATATCTCCTGATACCAGTATCCAAAATATGGATTAGAATAATCGCTTCTATGGCTTTTTTTAAAATTGTTAAAGCCAAACATTGAAGCCATATACCTCTCCCTGTTGCAGTACATTCCCGGCACGCCAATAAAATAATGTGTGTTATTCTCATTTTCACACACCCTGCCAAACAAAAGATGACGGAAATTATAATATCCGTGTATTAAAAAACTGTTATTTATTATGTCATTCTCTATGGACAACAGCTCTTTAAGCACCTCTGTTGACACCTCTACGCAGTCGTACAGATAGTCATCATCAAATGCGTCAATATAATCAGGCTTTGCATACAATAATTTATCGACTTTTTTGTCAAAGCTGGTCTTTGCTTTTTTTCTTTTTGACTTATCATTATCACTTTCCATTATCTTATTGCCCTGACCGGTGCAGTTATCCAAAGTCTCCGCCTGCATAATTGCAACATCCTTATCCTCCTGTATCATACATCCATTGGTGAATGCTGTATTACTGTCTGACTGTGCTGCACTGACTGTTCCATTCATATTCTGCAAAGCATTAGCATTTTCTGGTGCATTATTATCCACTGCTACGTTATGGCTGGCATTGTCTGGTTTATTGGTACTATCTTTGAAATTATCAACAACAGAAGCTCTTTTTCTTTCATTAATCAACATTTCTTTGTCAACGAAGTGGATTTTTTGTGTATTAATGCTCTCATCTTTCCACATTGAGAACATCATATAGAATGTATCCGCCTGATTGGCTATTCCAATGCCGCATATGTCAGAAAATGCATACCCTGTACTATCAATGTTGGACGAATTAAATATGCCCTTGTACACAGCCATACCATTCTGCACCATACAGTCGCCAGCCTTTAAAAGCTGGTATTCACCACTGTTATAACCTGCAAATAACAGATATACCCCGAACAGTTCCGGAGTATCAGTATATACACCCCTTAGATTAATATTTAACCGGATTTCTCCCCTGACAACTTCAACCTTTGCAAAGCCTACATTCTTATCCTTAACTCCACCCGGATACGAATAGATATATGACACAAAACGTTGATAATCAGCCATTTAAAAACCTCCCTTAGGACATAAGATTAACTAATCAATCTTATGTCCTAAGGAAGGTAAATATTCATTGCCTTAATTATGTGCTGTCTGTTATCTGTTATTAATTATCGCATTAGTAAGAGCCGCGAACTGCTCTAATGTGAGTGCTTCTCCTCTTATTGTAGCAGAAAATCCACACTGTTCTAATGCTTTAAGCAGTTCCTCTTTGGATACATTGACTTCACCGCTGTTGCCCACGCTGTTCATCATAGTCTTTCTTCTTTGGTTAAATGAAGCTCTTATTATCTTGAACATAAGATGTTCATCAAGCACATCAACTGGAGGCTTCTGGTATCTTTCAAGCTTTATTACCGCTGAGTCTACATTTGGACGTGGCATAAAACAGCTTGCCGGAACATTAAGCACAATCTTAGGTCTGGCATAATACTGCACTGCTAATGAAAGTGCACCGTAATCTTTAGTTCCCGGACCTACCTGCATACGGTCTGCCACTTCCTTCTGAACCATAATAGTTATGCTGTCCAAAGGAACTCCACTCTCAAATAGTCCCATAATAATAGGAGTTGTTATGTAGTAAGGAAGGTTGGCAACAACCTTTATTGGCTTACCTCCATTTTTCCTGTCTGCAAGTTCTTTAATATCAAGCTTTAATATATCTTCATTAATAACTGTCACATTATCATACCAAGACAGTGTATCCTCTGTAAGAATTGGTATAAGCTTCTTATCAATCTCAACAGCTACAACCTCTCTTGCATTCTCGCAGAGTATCTGTGTCATAGTTCCAATACCCGGTCCTACCTCAAGCACGAAATCATCCTTCGTAACTCCTGCTTCCCTCACAATCTTTTCAACTACATTTTCATCTATAAGAAAGTTCTGACCGAACTTCTTCTGAAAATTAAAACCGTATCTGTTAAGCACTGCAATCGTATTAGTCGGATTGCCAAGGTGCATAACGTGTGCGTATTTATTATCCACTATATAATCTCCATTCTTAAAATTACTGATTAACGAATATGTTATGCTTCTTTAAAGAATAACTTTCTCGCATTGCTATTAGTAATATCCACTATCTCATCATAAGACATTTTCTTGATTTCTGCCAGCTTTTCTATGACATATCTGATATTACTGCTGTCGTTTCTTTTGCCTCTTTTTGGCACTGGTGCAAGATATGGGCAGTCTGTTTCTAATAATATGCGCTCCATCGGTATAACCTCTGCCGCCTCAACAAGCTTTCTTGCATTCTTAAAGGTAAGCACGCCGCCTATTCCAAAGTAGAAGTTCATATCATAAAATATCTTAACTGACTCCTTAGTATATGAATAACAGTGTATTATTCCACCTATCCTGTCCGCATTTCCATTTTTTAAAATGTTAATTGTGTCCGCACAGGCTTCTCTGGAATGTATAATCACTGGCTTATTAACTTCAACAGCCATCTGTAACTGCCTTTCAAACCATTTAAGCTGTACTGCCCTCTCTGGCTCATCATAATAATAATCAAGTCCAATCTCACCTATTGCAACAACCTTCGGATTGCTTAGTGCTTCTTCCTTAAGCCAGCTTATAATATCCTCATTAAGTTTGTCATAATCATCTGGGTGAACGCCTATAGCCGCATATATATTCTTATACTGCTTCGCAAGATTTAAAGTCTTCCTGCACCCTTCTATGCTTGCACCGACATTTACAATAGTATCAATGTCTGTAGATAAAAGCTTATTAAGCAGTTCGTCCCTGTCCACATCAAATGCTTCATCATCATAATGTGCGTGTGTATCAAATATTCTCATTCTTATTCTTCCCTGACTTTCCTGTCTTTCCAAGAGCAATCACCCATACAACTGACAGGATAATTCCTGCTATGCTGACAATTGCTCCCTGCCATACATAAGGCACTTTAATATTAATAACTGTTGTACCTTTCTGTATATACATAAGATTATTCTTTTTTTCAATATTCTGTGCTGTGCTAAATATGTCGTGATAAGCAAGTGCAGTGTTAACATTATCCTCATTAGATGTTATTGTAATCGTGCTGCCTGTATAATCAATTGTAAGAGGAAATATCTTTCTTTGTGGCAATGTTTCCTGTGTAAGACCTGACATATTCTCAAGCAGTCTTCCAACTGTCTTATCACCTGTCATACTGTAGAAATTCATAATGCCAAGACCACACATTATTATATTATCATTCTTAACTGTTCCATAGAAATCAAGACTCAGTCCATTATCGTCAACACTTCCGTAAGAAGTATCAAGTCCATCAAGATATACAGTATTCCACTCAGTGTGTCCCTGTGGGAACATATCTGTATATACACGCCCAATTCTTGTATTCATCTCTGGATAACCATTCTCGAACTTAACCGCATTACAGGTAACTCCAAGAAATGTCTGTGTATGGGTTCTCTTATCCTGCGGAATGGAGTCTGCTGAGATTATAATCTTAACCCCTGCCTCACTAAGTCTTATAATAAGCTCCTCTGCCGCCTCTTTATCATTATAAGTAAAGCCGTCAAGGAATATCTCTTTATACTGCGATAACTGCTCAAATGTATAATCATCAAGATTATAAGAGTCCGTTTCTTCTACCGCTGGAAATCTTAAAGAAATTCCTGAAGCACCACTTCCTATGCCTATAGCTTCATAAGTGCTTATAGTTCCCCAGTTACCATTAACATCAAGATGATAAAGCCTGTAATCACCATTGTAGTCAACAAGCTTATAGCCCACAGCATTTGCCGCCTCATCAAGCTTATCAAGAGTTCCTGTATATTTATTAAGTTGTGAAAGCCTTACAACAACTGTGTCGTTACCAAGCTCCTCGCATCTGTCAAACATATAGTAAAATCTGCTTTCAGCCATAGCCTTATTAAGATTGGCTATGTTAGTTGATGTGTTAGCTGCTTCCCAGCCCGCACCAAATGCAGCCGGCACTCCGTTATTCCAGTCTGCTGTAAGCCACGCACCCATAGCTCCAAGACTACTCGCATCCATAAGTGCAAGCCTCTGTCCTGTTATGCTCTGTGCCTTTGATATAAGTGTATAGTTCTGTATCTGATTAATCCTGTCCTCTGCCTCACTTGTATCTGTCATATTTAATGATAAAATATCATCAATAAGCGATGTATCAGAAGAATTATCCTCTGATGTACTATTATACCGGCTGAACATTCCACTTAAAGATATTTTATTATCTTCTCTAAACAGACTTCCGCCTGTTATCAATGTAAGTGATGGCACTATATCTGCTATAAGAAGAACACACATCAATAGCACCAACGGCTTCTTTAATGTATCCCACTTAAGAAAGCTGTACAATATAAAGCATAATGCTATGGAAATAAATCTTAACATCCAAAGATACTGGCTTCCTGGAAGAAGGCTTAACACCGGATACATAGCTGTAGTAGTGCATACAAGAATGACTACCGCTGTCACAAATCCCGCTCTTGACTTCTTATATCCAAGGAATATTCCGCATACCGCTATTATGCACGCTGCAATCCCATAGTAGAAATGGGAGTTATTGCTCTTAATTCTATCAAGCGGATTAAGAGTAACAACAAGCTTCTGAAAGAAGTTAGCCATATTTTCTGAGTTATCAAGTGATGTTATTCCTCCATTAAGCGAAGCAACAAGCCATATTCCAAGAACCATAAATCCAAGCAGTATGCTGACAATCACTTCCAATACCGCTCTCTTATTGCCTTGCTGGAACATATACACTATGCAGTATATAAGCACTGCCAGTGCAATCATACCAGCATAGCCAAGATGACACATTGCCATAAGTGCGAATGTAACTATAATTATAGGAATATATATTCTCTTTCTCTCTGACAGATATTCACATACCGCATATATGAATACAGGCAGAAATATCATACACAATGATCTTGCAAGATTACCTTCAACAAACAATGCAAGCAGATTATTAGGCATAAAGAACCATATAAGTCCAACAAATGCACCAAGATATGGCCTATTCATTTTCCTGCCTATTATAAGCCATAATATGCTGTTAAAAAAGCAGACTGAGCCCACGAATATAAGGTATCCTGCAAGCTGTCCTCCACCTGCAATCATCTGGCATAATGCCATATAATATGCTGTAAGTGGTGCCCAGTAACGCATAATCTCCACGCCGTTATACCACATAGAATTATATATAGGATACCAGCTGCCTTCCTTTATAGAATTGTATACATAATCTCCACGGAATATATGATACATAGTATCTGAACCTGTAGGGTATGCCCCATTATTCTTAACTAAGAATACAACAAGCACTGACACTGCCAGATATATTATTGGCATAAGAATTAACAGATACCACGTCTTCCTGTTCACATCATTTCTATTCATAACAGCCATCATCCTTCTGTTAAATCATCTAATACTGCATCCATAACCTCAGATAATATTATATTCTCTGTATCTGCGTTAATCTGTGCATTTCCCTCCTGCTCTGCCATATTAACAATATAACTTCTTGTAGGAGTTTCGCTCGCCTCTAATCTTGTCATCATTCCACCGATATCATGAATTATCCTGTAGAATTCACTTGAAAAATAATCAGTTACATTCTCAAGTGTCGGCATTATGCTGTCAAAAGGCTCTTCATCATTAAGCACCTTATTCTGGTACTTTTCAAGGAAATTGGCAATTCCCTTCTCGAATATATTAAACTCAACAAATGAGCTTCTTCCAAACTTAATATCCAGAGCGAACTCCCATGTGTGTGGATGTATTTCACCCTTCTTGCCATCAATAATTATGTAATGCCTCATATTAAGGTAAAATTTAATTCTATATTCCCTGTACAACTTAACTGCCATATTAATCTCCATTCCTGTCTGATATTTTAAGCATATACACTGTATTTATACAGCCTTACTCTGTTTATATCTGTCCTTAAGTTTACTAATATCAGCTTCATTATTAACAAGCTGGCTGTTCTCAACTGATGAATTATCATCTACAAGTATATTAATCTTGTCCAGGGCACGCTTTTCATCAATCTTAATAAATATAAGCACAAGATCCGTCCTGCCATATTCAAATCTCAGAACATTTTTATCAAGAATATATACTGCTCTTTCTATAAACTTAACCCTGCTTTCAATATTCCTGCATTTGATATGTATAAATGTGACCGGATATATCTCCCTCTTAGTAATCTTTTCAAGAAACGGAATAATAGCCTTCTGCTTCCACAGATTATTTCTTGTATCGTGAAGGTCGCTTTCCATAAGCTTCTGGTTAATCTTTGAAAGTCGTCTGTTGACCGTATCGATTGTATCCTTCTGTACGTCCATTTTGAATAACATATGTCTTATATAATAAGCCATAAGCATTGGCACTAAGACAATAATCAGAAGAAGTACCACGAATAATGTAGTCATCTGTGTCTTTACACCAAGATAACTGTTGTTATCAAGAAGTGCACCCCTCTGTGTAAGCAGGCATAATCTGTATGGCTCATTCTTATATTCAAACAGAACTCCTGAGGCAATATAATCGTTGTCGTTAATATTAATTGTCTTATGCGCAACCTTATTCTGTATAAGACCATCTATGAACTCCTTGGCACTATCTGACATATAATATGTTGAAGCTGTAACGCCTTTATATTTATTAGTTTCTGTTATATCTTTTACAAATAGCATTGACTGGTCCTTTGAAAATGTCCAGTAATGGTTAGACGAGGCATCCATTGTCTCAAGGATTTCCTTAATAATCTGCTCATCATTTCTATTATCCTTAAGATTAATCTGGTCAAGAACAAGCTGTACATACGCATCCTGCTGTGTCGCACACACATCAAGAATTCCGTCCTCATACCTTTGAAGTTCTATATGTGCTGTAAATCCTGCTATAACAGCTACACATATTACACATATTGTTGTAATAATAAGCACCGGGTGTTTACCCAATCTGTCTTTCAGTTTCATAGCTTACTCCCATCTAACACATTTTATAAAGACTCATCTTCATCTATCAGTTCAATCTGTTCTATTTCCTCTGTGTCTTCTTTCTTATTGGCTTCTTCCTGTACCTCTATAAGCTCCATATCCTCCATAGGCTCGTAATTGACTGCTTTTCTTAACTTTCCAATAAATGCCGCCGGCTTTTGCATATCCTGTTTCACAACCTTAGCAAATGCCTTGCACTCATCTGTGAAGTTCATCGTCTTCCATGCACTATCTGTCTGTATGCTGTTAATAATACCTGCTACTCTTATAAAGAATACGAGAAAATTAAAGAACGGCAGGAACAATATGCACCACCAGTGCCGTACATAATATTTCTTTACATCCTTATTGATGTTAAGGAAATACGCGACAACTATAAAGTACAGATATCCTGCAAGTGTATACAAGCCGAATATTATTCCTGTAGATACAAGTATCATCTTACCCGAATAGCCAATAGCCATAAGGCATATAAGTGCCAGATACCATATCATTCTTGGAAACGCAAATGTGTGGTCATAAAGAAGAGTCTTTACACTTACATTGCTGAATATATTCTTTACCTTAAAGGACTTGTCCATAAACATCTTGGCTACTTCAAGGCTTCCTCTCTGCCATCTCTGTCTTTGTGTGTACAATTTGTTCATATCCTCTATTGGGTCAACAAAGAATATCGCATCTTCGCACACTTCAACTCGTTCATTCTGCCTGTATTTCATCTGGAATGTGATATGTGTATCCTCACATATTGTATCTGTGTTATACATCCACGACTTTAACACAACTGACTTTCTGAATGAGGAAAATGCTCCTGATAATGTATACACTGCATTCATCTCGGAAGCATAGCTTCTGCCTGCAAGGAAAGCCTGTGCATATTCCATAAATTCCAGATTACGGAGCAGTCTTGGGAAAAATCCTTTATATGCCTGTATCTGTTCAGGAATTGTAAGAATAGCTCCTGTCATACAGTTAAGATCTGTATCCTGTTCAAATCTTGTAATAAGATTGACAAGTGCATTTTTCTCTAATATTCCATCACTATCTAGATTAATAATATACTTGCCGTCACTGTTATACAAGGCCAGGTTAAGTGCTCTTGACTTGCCCTGCTCTGCATTAAGCCACTGCATAAGAAGGTCAGGAAACTTCTTCTGACAGTCCGCATATACGGCGAAGCTGTTGTCCTGACCTTTATTATTAACAAGGAATATTCTGATTTTATCATTAGGGTAAGTACTGTCATTAACCGACTTGATACATCCATACAGAGTATCCGCTGAATTATATACAGGAATAATAAGAGATATCTCCGGATATATCTTCATCTCTTTTCTTTTCTTCTTATGTCTTAGATTTCTCCTGATAAGAAGAAATACACTTCCAAGTGCCGGGACAATCTCCATAATAAATGGAATGATTATCCAGCCGCCCCAGAAAAGAAATGAGTTAAGAATTTGTTTTATTATTACCATATGAAAAGCTGCCTACTTTCATCTTTATAACCTGAGGTTTGGTAAATACATAGAAATACAGATATACACTTAGAACGTAAAAGAATATTCTTCCAATAAATGTATGAACCACATAGTATGCTCCCATTCCCCAAAAATATACTGACATACATATCATCACAATTCTCAAAGCATTACAGAGCATTATATAGCAAAAACCACCTATTCCCACCATAACCTTTTCGCTGAAATTGTATACATTAAAGAATGCCAGCAATGATATAAATGCCATAATCTCAATAATTCCTGAACACTCAAAATCTATCAGCAGTGTCGCCTGTGTAACTCCTGTATGAATAAATATAATTCCATACTTGAAATATGATGTAAATGCTCCTGTCACACTTCCAACTACACCAGCCAGTGCTGATACACAACGTGCCAGCGGCATAGTAAGCATAGGACGTATAGTTATCATCATTATAAGAAACAACCCAAAGCTTCCCCACATAAACTTCCACGCATAAAGCTTTGCTCTTGTTAATACTGAAAGTATATACAGCCACACTGCTATAACTGCCACTGTCACGATTGGATTAACACTCATTATTCTGTTACCTGATTACTGCCTTTCTTTTTCTGATAAACGAGAACACCTACTGTTATAAGAACGCATATGCAAAGTCCAAGCCAGGCACCTGTTGAAGCACCTGCTGTTGTAACCCACTGCTGCCCTAATCTTCCAAACTGTGCATCAATCTGCTTGAAATCACTCACATCACATCCAAGCTTATCAGCCACCTTCTTAAGGTCTATTATAAACTCACATTCGTCCTTATCACTTCCAATAGTCACCATCATTTTTCCATAACATGTATCTGCTTCATTAGTGCTATTAATATTAGCTGAAGTATGCCATGCATCTGTTGAAAAAATGTAGAATTCATATGTACCTTCGGAAAGTCCACCTTTTTGAGAATTCCAGTTAATGTTACCATCACTGTCTACTGTCTCCATTCTTGGATAAAATACCTGACTCCAATTATCATTAAACTTTATTGTAATTGCCTGTGTTAACTCTCCACCTGCTTCAGTTAAATGTGCCTGCATTGGAGTTTCAACGTGTCCAAAAAGCTGTGTTCCATCACAATATATTGCAGCACTGGCATCTGCAACGTGTTCGTGAGTTCCTGGCGTTGCATACTGAATTGTTGTATGTGGATATTTGTTCCAGTCGCCATATAAGCCATCATATGCTATATCATAATTACCATCACTACTGTCATTACTGCCATCATCCTTAAGATTAGCTACATCTTTAACAAATGGCTCTGAAAGGTATAAGCCAAATGATATTGTCTTATTATAAATCGGAAGCTTATCCTTAGGAACCGCTATTTCCCACTGCCTTCCAACATGCTGACACAAAACACCATCTATACCATTAACCTGTCCATCCTGTGTAAGCTGAAATACAAGTTCTCTGCCCAAGTCTGTCTTTATTGAATACCTGCCATTGGAATGAGTTCCAGCACCATAAGCACTTCCTGTTGCTCCGTCCTTTAAGTATATGTATACATAATCTCCATCAAACACCATAGCTGCTTTTGAAAGGCAGTCCTTGTGTGCTTCATTAGGACACGCTGCATTATACCTGGCAACTGCATCCCAGTCTTTAAAACTGCCATCTATTGTTATGCCCTCATAGACAGCCTCTGTTGTATCCTCTTTAATCGCACTGCCGTCAAGCACTTCTATATCTGCTAAATCTACCGTAACACCAGCAAATGTTATCTTGAAATTACCCTCCGTAAAGAAATTCATAGGAATTGAAGCCTCAACTGTATATGGTCCTGCTGTATTCTGGTGTGCCTCATTAACTGTAACCATCTTAGCACCCTCTATATCACCATACCAGCCGTTCTTAACCTGTGCTCCACCATTCCACGCAACAAACTGAATATGATTGGTTGAGTCACTAAGCCCTGTGGCATATGTAATATCAACAAGGTTCTGCTGGCCTGTATATCCATAATCCCACTCTGACTGTGCTGTTCCCTCATAGCTTATGTATAATGTAGAGTAATCGGCTGAGATTACTGCTTTCCAGCTTGATACCTTATCTGATAAAGCCTTTCTTTCTGTCACATTCTTCCAGTCTGTAAGGTCATTATCAAGAGTAATATCATCTCCGCCCACCTTCTTGTTATTCTTTAATGTTGATACATCAATCTTATTGCTCATACTAAGGCCGGCTGCTATATTATTCATCACGCTGTTTGCAGATGTCACACCTGTATTGCTGCCATATACCTGTCCAGCCATTGCTGTTACAGGGGCTGCTGCCAGCATTAATGCCATTCCAGCGGATAATACCATTTTCTTGCAGCTATGACGTCTTTTATTACTATATTCTCCCGTTTTAAAAATCCTCATAGTAAACCTCCAAAATTACGCTATTCTTATAATAGCATTAAAATTGATATGCTTTATTGTATTAATATAAATACTTAAATTATATTGTACGGCTATTGCTATAAATAGTCAATAATTGTATCGGCTAATATGCCACAATATTATATTAAGGCGAATTAACTATCTAATCAATATATCTTAAATAAATATCAGAAAATACATAATTATATTACAAGTTAGCAGAAAATTGTTGTCAATATAATTATTATATGATAATTTACGCTTAACAATTAGTTGTTAAATATAATATACAAGGAGGATATTTTTATGAAACATAATCGTTTTATTTCACTACTATTAACAGTTATTTTTTTATTTATGTACAACACGTCTTATGCAAGTGCTGCGGAAATAAAAATGATAAACGGAGTGATAAGCCTATGATTACAATCTTTAACCGCCAGAAATTAATCGAATGTAACACCGAAGAAATACGTATGAAAGCTGGGTGCAGTATGAGTCAGGCCGAAAAATTATCAGAATGGTCTCCTTGGATAACGCCATCCGGACTCTATTGCTGATACACATATATTTTACCAAAGGAAAAAACTCCGCACACCCAAAGGTGCACGGAGTCTGAGCCTTTATTATTGATATGAACTTGTTTGTTTATCCTCTTCTGCTCTTAAGTTCTGCAACGTTTGCATCTACTCTTGCCTTATTCAGAGGGAAAATGAACATAAGTACTAATCCACAAAGAATATAGATAGCTGCTGGGAAGAAAGTAGCCAAGTTGTAAATACCATTTGCAACTGCCTCTGTCTGTCCTGCTGCAAGTTCATTGTATCCAATCCATCCAAGTGCCCATCCGGAAAGACCACCAGCAATTGCCTGTCCAATCTTTCTTGAGAATGAGTAGATACCATAAATAGTACCATCGTCACGATTTCCTGTCTGTACTTCCATATCATCGATAACGTCTGTCACAAGAGCCCAGCACTGTGTCTGGAAGAAGTACATACCAAGCATAGCTACGAATGCACCAACTACGAATACCCATACATTCTTAATATGAAGAATACCAAGAATGAAGTAAAGGATACCTGATGCAAACATTCCTACTACACCACATTCCTTTTTACCAAACTTAGTAGCAAGCTTCGTAGAGCATGTTGCCAAGATGATAATACATGGAAGCATTAATAATGAGAATACTGAAAGAGCCTTTGTGTTCTTGAAGTAATCAGCAAACAAGTAAGTATTGACACCCTGTGACATTAATGAAGCCAACAAAAGAAGTACAGCTGCGATAATCATACCAAGCAATGAACGGCTTGTAAGTAATGTCTTTAATGTCTTAGCAACTGACTGCTTCTCAGATGTTTGCTTTGCAACATATTCAACACGCTCTGTTGTAAGGAAATAGCAAAGCAGATAGCATACAATTGCAATTACAGAGAATACTCCAGCTACAATAGATATATTTGTTGCAGAAACAACCTGGTTACCATAAGCATCTGTCTTATATACTAACATTGGAGCTACAACACCAATCATAATACCAGCAACAGTTCCACCTACTGAACGGAAAACAGAAAGCGAACTTCTGTCCTTTGGGTCACCTGAAATAACAGATGCCATTGAACCGTAAGGAATATTGATAGATGTATAGAAAATAGAACCCCAGAGGATATATGTAATAAACATATATGCAACCTTAGCTCCGTAAGAAGCATCTACCAAAAATGACTGATACATCATAAATGATGCAAGTGCAACAAATCCGCACATACGAAGAATCCATGGACGAATACGTCCGTTCTTTGTTGGCTTTGAATTATCTACGATACGTCCCATACCGATATCTGTAAAAGCATCGATACAACGAGCAATAAGAAACATAGTTCCAACCATTGCCGCTGAGATACCCATAACCTTTGTGTAGAATACCATTACATAAGTACTGGCAAAAATAAATGAAAAATCATTTGCAAGATCTCCGAACAGGTAACCAAACTTGTCACGTGCACCGAAAGGTCTTACTTCTCTAGTTTTACTCATGGTAATATCCTCCTATCTCTTTATCTTATTGAGCTTGCTATTCAACTCAAGAAGTTCTTCCTTAGTAAACTGCTTTCCACCGCCTGCAGTTCCCATAAGATTAAGCATACGCTTTACTGTAAAACCTGATAACATCTTCATAAGGCCCTCGCTGCCAGCACCAGCTGCTGCTTCTGCTGCTTCTGCTGCACCGCCATCAGCGCCTTTCATAATCTTAAGCATCAATTCATCGATGAACATCTTACCTTCGTTGGCCTTCATGATATCACCAATCTTGTCATTGATGTTGAAGTATCCCTCTGGCATATCAATATCAAACCAGTTGAGAACCTCGCCTTCTTCTTTCAAACGATATTCTTCGTTAAAGGTATCTACCTTGCGAATCTTGCTTTCGTCACTGCAATCACCTGCTTTTGCAACAAGTGTACTTTCGCCTGCATTTGGCACATCAAAGTAGAAGAAATGCACATCACTTGTCTGCTTACCAAGGCTTTCACCGTTTACAAACAACTCTACTTCTGGCTGATTAGAGTATACCGTAACCTTTGTTGTATCTTCTACACGGTCTACATAGCGCTTACCACAGATATGCACGAATGGATCATCTGATAACCATGCCTTATATGCATAGAAAGCATCTTTCTTGTACTTTCTATCAAATGTAACCAAGCCCTTATGGTTCATACCATTTTCTCCACCTTCTGCTCTTGCATCAGCGGCGAAGTCATACATATTCCATACATGTGTAGCCCAGATATAATCTCTTGTAAAGAGCTGCTTAATCAGTTCTTCATGATAGTATGCCTGATATTCCTCAGTATAATCACCCTGAACAGGATTTGATGTATGCCAGTTCAAAGCCTCACATCCATACTCACTTAATCCAATTGGAATATTTGGATATTTCTTGTGGAAATCATCAAAGAACTCACCGTTCATATCTGTTGTTCCACCGTACCATCCATAATAATGGTTATAAGAAATAACATCCGGAATCTGAATATATTTTGCATCAATGCTGCACATAGAAACTACGGCCATTGTTGTAAGTCTTGTTGGATCCATCTGATGACATAAATCATTTAAAATGTTGTGGTTCTCAATGAGGTCATCATCCTCTCCGCCACCCATTGTAATCTCATTAGAAAGTCCCCATACTACAATACTTGGATGATTGTAATTCTGTATAATAAGTTCTTTCATCTGTGAAATAGTATTCTCACGTCCGTTTGGCAAATGTTTTGAAATATATGGAATCTCAGCCCAAAGTACAAGACCTGTCTCATCACAAAGGTCATAAATGTACTGGTCGTGCTGATAATGAGCAAGACGGATTGTGTTTGCACCCATTTCAAGAATGAGTTCAATATCTTCTTTATGTTCTTTATGAGTTAAAGCATTTCCAATGTGTGGTCTATCCTGATGACGAGACACACCGTGAAGTGGATAACGCTCTCCGTTTAAGATAAATCCCTTCTCTGGATCAATAACAAAAGTTCTACATCCAAAGCGAGTACTTCTCTCATCTAAAACAGTATCATTTCTCTTTAATGTAACTTCTGCTGTGTAAAGGTGTGGGTCCTTACGGCCATTCCAAAGATGAACATTTTCAATCTCGAATGTAACCTTTGTCTCATTTGCAGAAACGCTCTTTGTAGCAATAACTTCATCACCATTTTTGATGACATATTCTAAAGTATCTTCCTCTGTTGCATCTGTAACAAATACTTCTACTTCAACACTTGCATTTGCACCTTCTACGATAGGTGTTACTGCAATGCCATGTGTTCCATAATAATCCAGATCAAAATGTGTTTCTGGTACAGAAATCACATTTACATCACGATACAGACCGCCATAGAATGTAAAGTCTGCCATCTGTGGATATACATGATCATTTGGTGCATTATCTACTGCAACTACAATTTCATTTTCATCAGCCAAAAAGTCTGTTACATTCACTCTCCATGTAGAGTATCCACCATCATGATGTCCAGCTTCTTTTCCATTAACATAAAGCCATGCACTAGAGTTTGCTCCGTTAAACTCAATATAAGTGATTGGTTCGCTACCAAACTCCTCACGCTTCATGTTCTTTACATAGTAACATGTACCGCGGTGGTAATCATTTCCACCATCCTGTCCATCCTTACCATTCCATGTATGAGGCAAGTCAAGTGCCTCCCAGTTGCCCTGTGTTAATACAGAATATCCTTCTGCGACAGTTATAGCATCTTTTGTAAACTGCCAAGATGCATTAATGTTCTTTGTTGCCATTTTTACCTCCTTCTTGTTCATAAAAAGAGTCTTTCTCTCTTTCCGTCAATCTCATTGATGTACTCAGTATAACAATTCAACGGATTTTGCTCTTGTCTTAGTTTTGTTGTTTTGGTAAAATTTTTACATAAAATATAATTATGGCAAATTTTTTACAAATAAAACGAGAAACCTACTAGGAAAGGAGTCCTATTATGACATTTGAAAACATGAATACCGATGATTTTTTCCCTTTGCTCCAGCAAACTTTGTCCGATACCTTTAAGATAGATTCTTATCTGATGCATGCTCCTTATCAGAATTTTGAGAAAATGGATATGGGACTAAGACGCATGGTCTGGGGCAACTACAAAACGAACAGCCCACTTTTTTCTTTGTTTGGCAGCTCTCCTTATCAAATCATTGTACTGCAGAGTTCCCTTGGGTTTTACAATGTAATTGTCAGTCTGACCACGGACGCTGAACCAGATATTCTTGGTATTATGCCTTTTTTGGCCGAACCAATCAATCAGGTAACAATCAACCGGCTCATTCGTGATAATCACATTGATCCGAAATACAACTCTGTCTTGTTACACTTTTATTACTCTCTTCCTGTCGTAGACATTGATGAACTCACACTGATGTTGCAGCATTTTATTAGTTTTTTTATTCCGGCGTTCAAAACATGCAGCATTGAGTATGTCAATTATAAAACAGAGTCTCATAACACTTCGCCAAACGAAGAACGTTTTCAGAAATTCTCTTCCGATTACATCGCGGAACTGATTTCACGACTAGAACATTGTTGTCAGGCAATGACTGCCGGAAACACTGCCCAGGCCATTGACTTCATGAAAAAGACTTTGGACTATTCTGCTTCTTTTCAGTCTCTTCCTGCAAAAGAAATAAGAAGCAGAATCGCCTCCTTAAATTTTTTTCTAGCTTCCCGTATGTTTGGGACCGCCGTACATCCGATTTATGTATACCAGCAGGCTGAAGCTTTTTCTCTTCGCATAAAAGATGCTAACAGCCAAGGAGAGTTTGCACACTTGCCATTTGACATGGTCCGAAAATATTCTATGCTTGCTAAGAATTATACGTATGAAAAATACTCTTATCTGATCCGAACTGTTGTAAATTACATTGACCAGCATTTATACTCAGAGTTAACGCTATCCATACTTGCCGAAAAATTTGACAAAAATCCATCTTATCTGTCAAATGCATTTAAAAAAGAAGTCGGCGAAACGCTGACTTCTTATATTGGAAGGCAGCGCATCCGGGCATCTTTACGCTACTTTAATACCACAAATATGAGTGTTGCTGAAGTGGCTGGAGCTGTCGGTATTCCTGATTTCGGTTATTTTTCGAAACTTTTCAAGAGACACATTGGCATCAGTCCACGCGAATACAAAAAAATGTTGGATAAATAATGCCTTGCTACTTCTGTTAACCTGTAAGTACAAGTGCAGTACAAGAAAAAGCTCCCTTCCAAGCCGCAGGTGATTTTACCTGCCAGCCCGGAAGGGAGCTTTTTATTATATATAATTCACTCTTTTGCTATCCGATTTCGCTTCCTGCGATTATATCCTTATCAACTGTCATAACAGAGAGATTGTTCTTATCGTCCATAGCCGCAAGAATCATGCCCTGTGATTCAACGCCGCATATCTTACGAGGTGCAAGGTTAGTAACTACTGCTACCTTCTTGCCAACCATCTCTTCCGGCTTATAATACTGCGATATTCCAGATACAATCTGTCTTACTTCCTCACCAACTCTTATCTGTGAGCAGAGAAGCTTCTTTGCCTTCTTTACAGGCTCGCACTTAAGCACTTCTCCGACCTGAATCTGGATTTTTTCAAAGTCGTCAAATGTTATTTCAGGTTTCTTCTCAACTACCGGATATTCTGGTACTCCATTAGCCTTTCTCTGTGCTTCCTGTAATTCTTCAACCTTTTTCATAACTTCTTCAATATCAAGTCTTGCAAAAAGGATTTCTGGCTTATCTGTAACTTTACTTCCAGACTCTCTTAAGCCGAACTTGTCAAGATCATCAAAATCCCTGTCACCAGCGGCTGGATTGTCAGGATAAAGCTGCTTTAAAATACTCTCTGTTGTATTAGGCATAAATGCCTTTAAAAGATCAGCTCCGATTGTGATACTCTCCACAAGGTTGTAAAGAACTTCTTCAAGTCTTTCTTTCTTACTCTCGTCCTTTGCTAAAGCCCAAGGCATTGTTTCATCAATGTACTTGTTACATCTCTTAAATAATGCAAATACCTCTGTCATAGCATCAGCAACGTGAAGTGTAGCCATCTTGTTCTGAACCTTATCTCTTGTTCCTGTAACAACAGCCTTAAGGTCTGCATCAAAGTCAAGGCTTGCACCGTTCTCATCAACGCCTGCTCCCTCACTTGTAACACCTGTCTTATTAACTACACCGCCAAAATACTTGTTAGACATAGCAATTGTTCTGTTGACAAGGTTACCAAGTGTATTAGCAAGATCTGAGTTCATACGTTCAACTATAAGCTCCCATGAGATAACACCATCGTTCTCAAATGGCATTTCGTGAAGTACGAAGTATCTTACAGCATCAACACCGAACATATCTACAAGGTCATCTGCATATATAACATTTCCCTTAGACTTACTCATCTTGCCGTCATTCTGTAAAAGCCAAGGATGTCCAAATACCTGCTTAGGAAGTGGTTCACCAAGTGCCATAAGGAATATAGGCCAGTATATAGTATGGAATCTTATAATATCCTTTCCAATAAGGTGAAGGTCTGCCGGCCAGAACTTCTTATACTGCTCTGATGAGTTGCCGTCAGCATCATACCCGATACCTGTGATATAGTTAGTAAGTGCATCAAGCCATACATATACTACATGCTTGTCATCAAAATCAACTGGAATACCCCACTTAAATGATGTTCTTGATACACATAAATCCTGAAGTCCTGGAAGAAGGAAGTTATTCATCATCTCATTCTTTCTTGATACAGGCTGTATGAATTCTGGATGTGTATTAATATGCTCGATAAGTCTGTTGGCATATTTACTCATCTTAAAGAAATATGCTTCTTCCTTAGCTGGCTTAACTTCACGTCCGCAGTCAGGACATTTTCCGTCAACAAGCTGTGACTCTGTCCAGAAAGACTCGCAAGGTGTACAGTACATACCTTCGTATGAACCCTTATATATATCTCCTTGATCGTAGAGCTTCTTAAATATCTTCTGAACCTGCTTTTCGTGGTAATCATCTGTAGTTCTTATGAACTTATCATAAGATGTATCCATTAAATCCCATATTCTCTTTATCTCTGTAGAAACATTATCAACGAATTCCTTAGGTGTAATTCCCGCTTCTTCTGCTTTTAATTCAATCTTCTGTCCATGCTCATCTGTTCCTGTCTGGAAAAAGACATCATAGCCCTCCTGACGTCTGAATCTTGCAATACTATCGGCAAGAACTATCTCATAAGTATTACCAATATGTGGCTTTCCTGATGTATATGCGATAGCTGTTGTCATATAAAATGGACCTTTATTCTGTGGCATATCCGTAACCTCCGTTATCATTATTCTATATATGATAGCCAGCTTTTTAGAATATGTCAAACGAATAAACAAATATTCTTTAATGAAAAACATTTATTATACATATAATCTAGTGTATGATTAAGAAAATGTTGTATCAGGAGCTTATATGCACCTTCCCGAAGCTGACTACGCGGTATGTCCGCAGAAATGAGGATTATTATATGCTGACATTAAAATCCAGTTACATAAAATGTAAAACTAACATTTATTCTTTCTTTAAAAAAGCTGCTGCCATAACAGGTGCAGTAGTAATCACAACCTGTTCATTTAGTGCCTGCACTCCATTGGGCAGGTCTTCTTCACGCTATAACAATTCTGACGAGCAATACAATGCAGATGATAACGAAAGCTTTAATGCTTTTACCGACAGCCTTTTTCGTGAGCTTGCCTCAAGCGACTCACTCTCATTGCACGCACTTTTGGAAAATCCTTCCGAATATGGAATTGATGATTACGATATAACACTCGGACGTATTGATATTGATAATATTGATGATACATCAGATATAACAGACTACATAACAAAGCTCAACGCTTTTGACAAGGCTTCACTTTCCAAGAACCAGCAGATAACCTATGACCTATTAAACAAATATCTGTATACAGCCCTTAATTACAGCGACCTGTATCTTCTTAACACCGACCTCACTCCTACAATCGGCATACAGATACAGCTTCCTCTTCTTTTTTCCGAATATACATTTATGGAGAAAAAGGACGTTGAGGAATATATACAACTCCTAAGTGATGTGGATGGATATTTTAATAATCTGCTGGAATTCGAGGCATTAAGAAGTGTCAGGGGATATACACTAAGCGATGACCTTCTTGATGAGGTCATAAGCTCCTGCAAGTCTATTGCTGACTCCGCTGGTGATGCTGAAGGTATGTTTATTGGTACTTTTAACTCCCGTGTTGACGACCTCATTTTCCTTACTGATGATGAGAAAAATGTATACAAGAAGCAGAACGAAGATACCGTTATTAACCATATAATTCCAGGTTATAATGCACTTATAACGACTCTTGCTTCATTCAAGGGAACTAACCAGTATTCTGGTGGAATATGCAATTACCCTGATGGTGCAAGATACTTTGAGGGACTTCTTGAAAACTGTCTTGGCTGGAGTAAATCAATTGACGAATACAATGATTTGCTTGACTCTTATATAAGAAGCTATGCAATTGTTATGCAGAAGCTTTTAAGAAAAGATCCATCACTTAACAGCCAGTTTGGCACATTTTCTTTTGGAATTGATAAACCGGACCAGATTATTGAGGATTTAAAGAAGAAGATAACTGATGATTATCCTGCCTTAAGTGATGTCAATTATAATATTAATTATGTATCTGAAGCACTTAATGACTATGCAAGCCCTGCTATGTATTTTATGCCACAGATCGATAATCTTGACATTAACTCTATATACATTAATTCAACCGGCACTGACAGCAGTGATTTGTATCCTACGCTGGCACACGAGGGGTATCCGGGACATTTATACCAGACACAGTATTTTGCCTCAACAAGCCCTTCTTTGATAAGAAATGTCATTAAACCTGGCGGCTATATTGAGGGCTGGGCTTCCTATGTTGAAGTTCATTCATATGAATATGCTGGCGATAATACTCTGCTTAATTCATTGGTCCAGTGCAATTATGCACTTATACTCTGCCTCTATGCCAAGGGCGATATCGGAGTGAATTATTACGGCTGGACTGAAGCACAGCTTTCCTCATTCCTTACCGATTATGGATTTAGCAGTGCCGAAGCTGCACACGAGATGTATACAGCATTTATTGCTAATCCTGCTAATTACTGCAAATATGTTCTTGGATTTTTAGGTTTTGAGGAACTAAAAAAACAGGCCCAGAAAGATCTCGGTGATAACTTCTCCTTAAAAGAATTCCACCGTTATATTCTTGAAACCGGACCTGTTCATATTGATATTCTATTTGATTACTTAAAGAACTGGGAGAACCGCTTAGTAGTATCTTCCCGGGCAGCATAAGCCGCCTCCGCCAAGACAGCAGTTACACATAAGGTTGATAAATATAAGTTTCATACACCAGCTTCCCATTCCACCTGCTGGATTCTGATATGTCTGCTGTCTTCCTGAATACCATTCACCGCCACTATTCATACGCTGGTAGAACATACGATACTGCATATTGTCAGGATCGAGTTCTACTGCTCTTCTGGCGTGTTCCATCGCTGTTGCCTGATTGCCTTTGCCTGAGTTAGCCATAGCACTATAATAGTACCATCTGGCATCTTTGTCCTGAATAGCAGAAAGCACGTTAAGTGCCTCATCATATCCACCATTGTTAATATAGTTAGCCGCCGCTCTTAAATGAACTGTCGTATCATCATTGCCATTCATATTAGAAGCACCACCTGAATATCCGGAATTAGAACCCCCTCCATAATATCCGCCAAAGCCAAATGGTCCAAAGCCCCAGAAGCCGCCAAAATCATCATAACCATTGCCGCTCTGTCCATTACGGTTATTCTGATAATCACCGTCATAGCCATAGCTTCCTGTGCCACCTCTGTTCTGACTGTAAGCTGATGATGTATATCCGCCCTGCTTTTCCTTCATAATCTGGTTATAAGCCTGCTGGATTGTCTTAAACATTTCCTCTGCCTTATCCTTATTAGGATTATTGATATTCGCATCAGGGTGATATTTTCTGCTTAATGTTCTATATGCTTTTTTAATCTCTTCGTCAGTTGCATCTCTTGATACACCTAACACTGAATACGGATCGGTCATACTTCCTCCACTTGTTCTCTTTTATTCTTAGCAATCCCGAATCTTGTAAAGACTCCTGAATATATTACATTTCTTAATAAATCGACATTCTCAATAATTGGAAGGCTCTCAAAGCCTGCGGCAAATTGTGCCATATGTGATTTTAACACATTTTCTATAAATATATCAAAATCCTTATTATTCTCATACGTCCTGAGTGCATTGTATCTGCCCTTCTTCTTATCTTCCAAAAGGTCATCATACGCATCAAGAATATATATAAATCTTCCAAGTGAATTACCCATCACTTTTAATGTATCGTACCACTCATCATTTTTCATACACAAAATCTGTGCCATTATTATGCCAAATTGTTCTGCAAGCAGGTCAATATTGCTCTCATTATTATTCTCAAGCTCACTCATTCTATCAAGTGCCGCCTTAATAATGCGTGCTTTTTGGGAATATGCTTTCTCAATCCTCTTAACCTTATTAGTCAAAGACGAGGCAAGCAGCTTCTTCATAAGCTTCCTATCATCCTGCCAGTCATCAACGCATTTGTAATAAGTCATAAGGACATTCATATCCGCAACATATGCTGAAATATTATTGCGTCTTACCGGGTGCTTATGAACAGGGTGTGCGATACATCTTGCTTCCTTATATGTTGTATCCGGTTCATACAGCCCTGTAAGCAGTACAAGCAGAAATGTCATATCATAGCTTATGGATATCTGCCCATTAATACCATAATCTGAAAGCAGCTCCTCACACAATCCGCAATAGTATGAACGGTACATATCATATTCTTTTATCTTAAGCTCGGGCTTATTAACAACAACATAACCATACATACTACTCCTCATTTCTGCATACAATGTTAATTACAGCTTGCTCTGTATTCTATTACAGAACAAAGAGTCACTTTGTGACTCTTTGCGCGCCCATGTGAGCACGCAAGTGCATCTTCATCTCCACATGGGTCGCATCCCCGCGAAGCGTTTTAACTTTATAGGAAATGCAATTTCCTATAAAGTTAAAATAAGCGAAACGCACAGACAATAAATTCCTTACGTTTCGCTTATCATATAACATCTGTAAAACTCTAGTCAATTGAAGCTTAAAAGATTAATAAATCTTTTATAATCTGTTTATATGAACTGGTCTTTATTATCAGTTCCCCATATAAGAAAGTCTTCGTAATCTGCCATAGATGAGAAGTTCACACTGTCCTCATATACCGCATTCTCAAAATAATCTTCGCTGTTATCTTCCTCATTATAAGTGCGTTTTCTATGAGGAAACGTATATTGGGCTGTGTCATAATCTTTATCACCATCATACGCTGGGTACACACTCATCACCTCCATAATGGAAGTATTCCCCCGACTGTGATGATTTATAAAATGTATATGTGGTAATAAATGGCTGACACACTCACTTTATATATCAATTATTAACATTAAATATCAACTATCAATCTTAAATATTAATTATTAAACTTCATATATCAATCATTAATATATAACTATTGCCTGCTTTCCCATACTTTTATATCGTGTTTCTACAAGTTCTTTATCGTATTCACATATGCCCCTTAACGGATCTGCCATAATATATGTACTCTGTGTATAGCCTATAAGCACCATAGCGTGCTCACGTGAAAGCCACATAATATTCTCTCCGTCTATATTCCATGTACAGGATTCATATGGCTCTTTCATATACATTGTCTCCCATACTAACACCGGATGTCCGTCATCTACATAATCAAGAAGCTCGTTGTACTCTGCTCCCGTTATATTGTATACATCCATATATGATCTTTGCGATTTCAGATACTTTGTCGCTGAATTGACTAATACTGGTGCAAACGCACCACACGAATCTTCATCTCTTGGATTGCCGACAAATGCTTTATAAGGCGACACCTCGCCCATCTTTCCTTTATCCAGGTAATAATCTGCCATTGTCAGCTTGTCTACATTATAGCCAAGATAATTAAGAACTGTCGTCAAAGCTGTTATCTCACAGCCTGTTGGAAGTTCAGGATTTTGAAGTACACATTCTACATCAAGCCTCTTATAAGAACTTCTTACTGCCGCTGTAGTCTGGTTATTAGTTGCTTCTTCATATGTGACAACTCCCTCTGTTACATTCTCTTCATTGCCCTTCATATAATCTGCTGTCTGCGTATATTTAATTCTGAAGTCATATACCTTTAAAGAATATGCCCCTATAATAACCGCTGCCCCTGCCATTGTAATTATGGCGGCTCTTTTCAATGCTCTTCTATGTGCTCTTTGTGTCTTATGTCTATTTCCTTTTTTCTTCATATGGACCTCTTTTCCGACACAACATCAATATAACAATACTACGTACAAAATCATTCCAGATAAATAAGCTATATCAGTAATACCAATAACTAAATGCTTTCTTAATATTACATAAACGTCTTATCAGTCTTTAACCTGATTAGCAGTCATAACACTGGTATATTAGTGTTATATCTTCCCCTTCGTATTTGCCTCAAATAATAGTTTCATATGTGTACCCACTTGTATTGTAACACTAAATATACTATTTATACAATCCATATCTGGAATTTTTCAGAAAAAAAGAAATCAATTCAAAAATTTAGAAAAAATATCAAATTATAGAAATTCAACACACAAAAAAAGCCCCTCAACCTAGCTCCATCGACTAAATCAAAAGACTTTCACAAATGCACCGCCAGGGGTTCGAACCCTGGACACCCTGATTAAGAGTCAGGTGCTCTAC
>ERZ1026882.186-NODE-186-length-45964-cov-5.137010_pt1 | contig 45964 bp, 31 predicted proteins | sample MGYA00380171_ERZ1026882 | MGnify/ENA primary metagenome ERZ1026882 (study PRJEB33269, sample SAMEA4719807) | human gut metagenome | biome: human-associated habitat; feature: organic feature; material: feces | place: Cameroon | collected 2013-10 ...
AGACACCAGAACAAGCTCATAATCAATGTGGTGAACAGCAGCGCTGTTGGAAGAAGTATTATCACCAGGCGGTGGCATCAGAAGATCCACAACTTGGTGCATATGCCTCTGACTTATCCAGGCTTACTGAAGGAACTTTAACAGAGGAGGTGGCCGTGTAGAAAAAAGTAGTTACCTTTGACGCGCGGTTGGTTGTTGCCGGCCGTACGGCCGGCAACAACCAACAAAAAAGGAAGACTCTCGTCTTCCAACATAATGTCAATGGAAACAGTACGTTTGACAACCACTTTAGGAGAATGGACCATCCGATGTAAACCGGTCCAGTGAATGTGTAAACAATCTTAGTTTAACCACCTCAAAAGTGTCAACCAATCTCAGGAAAGGTCACTTTCTGCAGAACGAAATGAATTTTGTTTCAGAAAAGCATTATATTTGCAGTGTTTTGGAAATATAATGCGATGACGAGCTATTTGGAATTTCGGGAAAAGTTGCTGCCTGACGGATGTTTTTCGGTCCATCAGGCAAGGGCCTGTTTCCCAAACTTTGATAGAAATAACCTCACGCGCTGGTCACACGACGAGTTGCTGATAAAGTTGCGGCGGGGGTGGTATGCATTTCCGGAAATGCTTCGTCGTCCCGATTTCTCGCGTTATGTGGCCTGCCGTATATATCGTCCGTCATACATCAGCCTCCATATGGCGTTGAGCATTTACGGAATGATTCCTGAGGCGGTTACCGACATTACTGCTGTGACGACGCTGAAAACCGCTCATTTTGAGAACAGTTTCGGGCAGTATGTCTATCAGAACTTGAAGCCTTCAATGTATTTCGGCTACAAACCCGTTACTTTACCTCCTGCCACATCCGCGGTCGGCAGCCCCGTTCAGACATGGCTGCTGGCTCATCCCGAGAAGGCTCTGCTTGACCTGCTCTATCTTTATCCGTTCTATGACAGTGAAGCGGAACTGGAACAGCTACGTCTTGACGAATACTTTATGACAGAGGAACTTGACACCTACCGCCTGACAGAATACCTCAGTAAAATCGGATGCAGAGCTTTGGATAGCAGAGTAAAGAAATTATTGAAAATATACGGAATATGATAGACATCTCTTATATCAACGGCTATTTCCCGCCGCATCTTGCATCAAATGCGGCGTTTCAGAAACATATCCTCAAAGAGTACATACAACTTATGGTACTCGACTATCTTGCGGACACTCCGTATATCGGCAAACTCGCATTTATAGAAGGGACGAATCTTCGGCTCATCAAGGGGATAGACCGTTTTTCCGAAGACCTTGATTTCGATTGTAAGAATCTTTCCGAACCGGAATTTATGGAAATGACGGACGGTATAGTCGCTTTTTTGAAAAATTCCGGACTTAATGTCGAATCCCGCGACAAGGTCAATCCTAAACTGACGGCTTTCAGACGCAACATTTATTTCCCGGAATTTTTCTTTGAACTCGGTTTGACAGGTCACAGGGACGAGCGTTTCCTCCTGAAAATAGAGGCTCAGGACCAGGGCGTGCCATATCCTGTAGAGACTCGTCACGTCCAGCGCTGCGGATTCTTCTTTTTTCTGCCGGCTCCTCCCGATTCGGTTCTGCTCGGTATGAAACTGTCGGCTCTGCTCGCGAGGGCGAAAGGCCGAGACTTCTATGACTGTATGTTCCTTATGCAGCAGACCAAGCCATCCTACGAATTTCTTTCACAAAGAGTGGGAATAAACGATGCGGAACGGTTGAAAAATGCAATCAAGGATAAACTGTCCACCATAGATCTGACTGTCAAGAAACGGGACTTTGAACACCTGCTCTTCAATCCTCGTTCTGCCGATCGAATCCTGCAATTTGCGGAATTTGTGGATGCGAATTTGTGACAGAGGATGTTCGTATTTTATAGCTTTATATGTTATTTAATGCATCAATATACTCAAATCCTATGTCTTTGGATGCAAGGACACAAAAACCGGAGATTGTTGGAAAATTTTTCCGGAATTTGTTGGAAATAAAAACCGACAAATTCCGGAATCGTTTTCAGATAACCCCTCCTACTCTTCCATTAAGGCGTTCATTATGCTTTAATTTGCGGAGTATTGCCGTTTTGAAAATCTTGATAGAGGGCTACCGGGCCGAGATGCCAAGCTTTTGTAGATTCGTCCTCCAACCTTGCATACATTTCTGACGAGTACAGAATCTTTATTGCCTCGACTATGCTGATGCCCCTATCTTCTGCAAGCATATTTGCCATCCAACTCATTTTGGACGGAAGCAGAAGATAGACATTCTGTTGAGTAATTGTCAGATTCTTGTCTATGCTTCCATGATAGATTTTCATACACCTTCTCCCTTTCTTGCTCTTATAAATTCATCAATATCTTCCAGAATCCACTGGCGGCTCTGCGTATGCAACACCTCCCAATGCTCCGCCAAATATTCCAGAACTCCATACTCTGCCAGCAAAGCCATTGCCTCAGCACCGCTGATTCCTTTTTCGTTCTTGTACTGCTCAATGCAGAACGAAATGAAATATGCTATGTCCTGTTTCCTCTTATCCATGTGACAACGTTTTAAATCATCAGCACAAATCACATTTCGCTGTTTCTTGCGAAGATAATGAGAATATTGCAAACTTGTGCTGTATAATGCGTACAAAATGAATTCTAAGTCTTTGTCTCTCTCGGATAGGAAGCAATTCATTTCGCAAAACTTCCGGAATTCTGGTTTTGCATTTTAGACATATTACGACTTCTTGAGGAAGGATTCTTTGTAAGCGGTAACCAGAAGTGCAGTGATTTCGGTAACAGGAGTATAGTAAAATCGGAAACAAGAATACAGAGGAGGAGCGTGAGAGAAGAAAGACGAAATCTTTATCCGACAAAATTGCCCTGAAATATAGCTCTTATTCGACAAAATTGCTTATTTTTGTCATAAATCATATAGTTATTGGAAAAAAACATCAAAGAGCATGATCAATATCAACGAAATAATGATGGCGACTTCCGATAAAAAGGAGACGGCAAAGAAGACTGAAATGATTAAGAACGGCGAACTTAGAAAGATAGCGCCCAAGATTTACACAACCAACATGGATGAAGATGCTGATGTGATTATAAAGAGAAATTTATTCTACATTCTTGGTCATTTGTATCCCAATGCGGTAATAAGCCACAGGTCTGCATTTGAGTTCAAACCGACTGAAAATGGAGACATTTATCTTACATATAAATATTCCAAAATCATTTCATTACCGGGGGTAAAAGTTCATCTGCTTGAAGGCCCGGCAGGAACAGAATACGACAGACCATTTGTTGGAAATCTATTCGTGGCAAGCAATGAGCGGCGCATTCTTGAGAATCTTCAGAAAGGTCGTGTCAGAAATGGCAGTGATTCAAAATGCCTGTCTCGCGAAGCCATTGAAAACAATCTTGAAAAGATGCTTCAGGTAAATGGTGAAGTTGGAATAAATGAGTTCCGGGATAAGGCAAAATCCATATCAGTGCTGTTGGGAATGACAGAAGAGTTCGAAACATTGAATAGAATAATTGGCGCCCTTCTTTCAACCAAGCCTTCTGATATTCTCTCATCTGACAGCGCAATAGCCCGTGCATCCGGACTGCCATACGATAGCGACAGGGTAAAATTATTCGAAGTTCTGTTTGGGGCTTTGGTCAATGAGATCTTTCCATCTATAGAAGAACCCAATCAAACCAATTCCGAATTCCGGAACTTCGCTTTCTTTGAAAGCTACTTCTCCAACTATATCGAAGGTACGGAATTCGAAATCGAAGAAGCCAGAACGATTATCGATACCGGACAACCGATGCCGACAAGAAATGCCGACTCCCACGATGTCTTGGGCACCTTCCAGATTGTATCCAGCCGACGCGAAATGCGACGTATACCACGTTCCGCAGAAGAATTGATAGGGATACTGCAAGAAAGGCACAGAATAATGATGGCAGCCAGACCGGATAAGGATCCTGGTATGTTCAAGATGAAAAATAATCATGCCGGCAATTCACATTTCGTGAATTATGACCTTGTGCGCGGCACACTGATGAAAGGATACGAATACTATCAAGCTCTTGAGTCCCCTTTCTCCAGAGCGCTTTTTATGCTTTTTATGGTGAGTGAGGTTCACCCATTCAATGATGGCAACGGACGCATATCACGGATAATGATGAACGCTGAGTTAGTCTGCGCTGATCAATCAAAGATCATCATCCCTACAGTATTCCGAGATGATTACTTGAATTCTTTGAGACGACTGACAAGACGCGGCGATCCATCAGTATTTATCAGAGCCATTTCCAGAGCTCGCGAATTCAGCGCAAATCTGACCGGAGATGATTTCAATAAGACAAAGGATTATCTCGAGAAATGCAATGCATTCAAAGACGGTGATGAGAATATACTGCGTTTTTAGACTTATTCGACAGAATTACCCCGAAATATAGCTCTTATTCGACAAAATTGCTTCATCGGCCGCAGCAGTGTTTGTGTTTCTTGCCGGAGCCGCAGGAATGTGCTCTTTCGTATATTCCATAGGCTTCCTCAATTATAGTCTTTCGCACGAGAAGCCGGAAATGTGGAACACTAACCGAGAACTTGCTCAACGCCTGCCGGATTGTCGCCTTTCCGGAAAGCAAGAAACTTAATTACGAACTGAATATGATGCACGAACGTGACATAATCGCACAGCGCGAATATGCAGAGCAGAACGGCTTCAACAATGGGCTGGAGAAAGGGCGTGCGGAGGGTCGTGAAGAAGGACGTGAAGAGGGTCGCGAAGAAGGCAAGAAGATGACCCAGATTGAAACCTCCAAGAATTTGCTTAAGGCTGGAGTCGCACCGGGAGTGATTGCTGAGTGCGTTGGTCTCAGTTTGGATTTTGTCAAATCACTATAGAAAATATAGTTGCCTGTGCAATTATTTCCACTTTTGCGTCTTCTTTTTTCCTCCTCCGACCTTGCATACATTTCTGGCGAGTACAGAATCTTCTCTATAGAAAAACTCTTGAAGAAATAGCTCCAAGCGTATTTACATCAGAAACTCAATCAGGTTTGAGGGGGTTATACATTCAAATGCGGCATCCGGGTATGCTGTGGTGAATGATGCCGGAGCGCTTACACGTTTGCCCTCTTTTTTCTTGATTTCGAAACCCGTCATTACTCCGTCTTCGATTTCGATGAGGTCGATTTCTTTCTTCTGTTGGGTTCTCCAAAAATAATGCTGAACAAATGTTCGTCCGATATAGTCATTTCTCTTGATTCGTTCTGCAATCACAAAATTCTCCCATATATGCCCCAGTTCTTCGGGAGACCTTAGTGAAACAGGAGCCATATTGCCGATTACACTATTACGGATTCCCATATCCCAGAAATAGAGTTTGCGTGCGAATTTGAGTTCGTTTCGCTGGTTTTTGGCGTATGATGGGAGTGTGAAGATGATATAACTCTTTTCAAGAATTTCGATGTAACGCTCGATGGTCTTGGCGTCAACACCGACGAGACCGGAGAGTTCGTTCGCTGATATTGTTGAACCGATTTGGAATGCCAGCGCCTGTACCAATTTTACGAGTTTATCCGGTTTGGCAATACTGTTTTCTTCCATAACATCTTTATAGAGATAGCTGTCAACGAGTTCTTTAAGAATGTCTTTTTCTTCGCCGGGCGATGTCACCACTTCCGGGTAGTATCCATAGATGAGTCGGTGGTCAATCATACGGGACTCTTCAAGGACGCTGCTATGGTCAGCCATCTCTTTGAATGAGAGTGGGTAGAGTTTGAATTCACGTTTACGACCGGTTAAGGACTCGTTGACGGCTGCTGCAAGTTTGAATGCGGAACTTCCTGTGACGATGACACTGACATCTTTGAATTTCTCCGCTGTGATTTTCAGCATATTGCCGACATTGTCAATCTTTTGAGCTTCATCGACCAAGAGGAAATTCTTTTTGCCGATTAGGGTCTTCAACTTGGCTTCATCGACATTTGTGAACATCGTCTGTGTATCTGTGCTGTCTCCGTTGATTTCAAGTACATCAGCATTTGGTGGGATAATGGCATTGGCAAGGGTTGACTTCCCGACCTGGCGTGGTCCCATTATAGTGACGACTTTTTTCTTCGCGAGTGCTTTATGGATTTTTTCTTCAATAGCTCTTTTTATCATAATGTCATCCTTAAAAAATCTTGTGCAAAGATAATCAAATTCCATAAATCTTAAAAGATTTGCGGAGCGGACTCCTGAAATATTATAAGATTTGTGGAGTTTGTGGGAGGGGTGACCTTCTGCCGCCCCTTTCTCTCTATTTCCCGATAAACTGGGAGACAATCAGCCAAAGTGAGACGGCAATCATCACGGCGGCGACTATCTTCCGGTAGAGTTCGCGATTGACGTTCTTGATGCAGCGCATTGCGATGAAGTTGCCTAGTATCATAGCGCATCCTATCATCAGTCCGTTGAGGAAAATACTGCCGGACATAAGGCTCATTTTCCCATAGACAATCGACTTGATGATGTGCATTGCTGCCGCTGCGGTAGCCTCTGAGGCGATGTAGCTGACGGGAGCGAGGTCCAGTGTCAAGAAAACCGCGCTCGATAGTGGGCCTGATATTCCCAAGAGCCCGTTTATGAGTCCTGTGACGCCGCCTCCGACAATCATCGTGGCCGGTTTGTGTGGCAGACGCATCTTCCCGCGCAGTTTCATTATTGCGAAGATGATTAGAAAAACGCATAGTACCACCGTCATAGGCCCTTTAGGGACTTTTGCGAATCCGAATGCGCCCAAGGCCGTGAATGGAGCTGCCAGCAGAAGGAATTGCCCTACGGCTTTCCAGTTGATTTGACGGAACCCCATTCCGACACGGCTGAGGTTGCTGAGCAGTTGGGCGATAGTTGACACAGGCACAGCGACATCCACTCCGTAGAAATATGTGATAACCGGCAGCAGAATCATTCCACCACCAAATCCTACCGAACCGGACAACAGACCCGCAATCAGGCCAACTATGACAAGTGTGATATACATCATAATGTTCTACATTTTCCGGAAAGCCCGGCCGGGAGGCAAAGGTACGCCAAATTTTAGCGGAAGAGAAATATTATCTATCTTTGGATTCACAACGCGATGTGATACTAAAGAATCGTTAAAAATATGAAAATTGTTTTTCTTGATGCTGCGACGATGGGGGATGTTTCTTTCGACCCGATACGCGAAAAGGGTGAACTCATCCTCTATGAGAGTTCGGACGCTGAAGAGGCAAAGGAACGTGTTGCGGATTGTGATGTTTTGATAGTCAATAAGATAGTTGTGGATAAGACTCTGATTGATTCGGCTCCTATGCTTCGTCTTATCTGCGAGGCGGCGACAGGTGTGAACAATATCGATGTCGAATATGCCGGGGAGAGGGGAATCCCGGTGCGCAATGCTGTGGGGTATTCTACGGATTCTGTGGTGCAGTCGACTTTTATGCACATTCTGTCTCTTATGGGAAATGCTCCATATTTCGATGCCGCAGTGAAGAGCGGTCATTATTCAAATTCGGGAATATTTACGGACGTGAGCGTCGCTTGGAATGAACTTTCGGGGAAGACAATCGGGGTCATCGGAATGGGGAATATCGGCAGGAAAGTCGCACGAGTGGCCGAGGCCTTCGGAATGAGAGTGGTCTATTATTCGACTTCCGGAACATCGCATTGTACTGAATATCCGTCACTTCCGCTGAAGGAACTGCTGGAAGTCTCGGATGTGGTTTCGATTCACGCTCCTCTTAATGAACGCACGCGTGGACTTATTGGCGAGGATGAACTCGGGTTGATGAAACCGTCGGCGTTTTTGGTCAATGCGGGTCGCGGAGGCATCGTGGATGAGGCGGCTCTTGCGCGTGCTGTGGATGAGGGGACGATTGCGGGTGCGGCACTTGATGTTTTTGCCATAGAACCTCTTCCTTCGGACAGTCCGCTGCTGAAAGTTTCTCATCCTCAGAGGCTGCGCTTTTCTCCCCATGTCGCTTGGGCGAGCGTCGAGGCGAGGGAGCGCCTTGTGCGGCAGATTGCTGAGAACATACAATAACATACATAATAATAACATACTAAAATGAAAGAATATATCGTCGCTCTCGACCAGGGCACAAGTTCTTCAAGAGCAATCGTTTTCAATCGGAAAGGTGAGGCGATGGCCGTGTGTCAGAAGGAATTTACCCAGCATTTTCCACAACCCGGAATGGTGGAGCACGACCCGATGGAAATTTGGGCAACGGAATATGCGGTGATGACGGAAGCTGTGACTTCTCTTGGACTGGGAGGCGCGGACATTGCGGCGATTGGCATCACAAACCAGAGGGAGACCACCATTGTCTGGGATGCAGCGACGGGTAAACCGATTTGCAATGCCATTGTCTGGCAGGACCGCCGCACGTCCGAGTATTGCGATTCTCTCAAAGAAGCCGGGCTCACCGAAATGATTCGTAGCAAGACGGGACTCATTATTGACGCTTATTTTTCCGGAACGAAGATTCGTTGGATTTTGGAAAATGTGCCTGGGGCTCGTGAAAGGGCGGAAAGGGGAGAATTGCGTTTCGGAACGGTTGACAGTTGGCTTGTGTGGAATCTGACCGGTGGACACGAGCACGTGACAGATGTCAGCAATGCTTCGAGGACGATGCTCTTTAATATCCATACGCTTCAATGGGATGCGGAACTTCTTGATATTCTAGGTGTTCCACTTTCTATGATGCCGCAGGTGAAGTCTTCTTCCGAGGTTTATGGACGGACTTCGCTCCTTGGGGAGGATGTGCCGGTTTCGGGAATTGCAGGCGACCAGCAGGCTGCGCTTTTCGGACAGATGTGTACAGAGCAGGGTGCGGTCAAAAACACCTATGGCACAGGATGTTTCCTTCTTATGAACACCGGAGAGAAACCTATCGTGTCGAAGAATAATCTGCTGACTACAATTGCCTGGAAACTCGACGGAAAGGTGACTTATGCGCTTGAAGGGTCGATTTTTGTGGCGGGCTCTGTCGTGCAGTGGCTGCGGGACGGGCTTGGAATCATCCGAAGTTCGTCGGAGGTTGAGGCGCTTGCCGCTTCGGTTCCGGATGCGGGAGGCGTGTATATGGTGCCGGCTCTCACGGGACTTGGCGCTCCGTATTGGGACCAGTACGCGAAGGGAAGCATCCACGGCATCACTCGTGGCACGACTGCGGCTCACATCGCCCGTGCGGCTTTGGAGGGTATCGCTTTTCAGACTATGGACATAGTTTCGGCGATGGAGAAGGATGCGGGAGTTCCGTTGGGTGAGTTGAAAGTGGATGGAGGAGCGTCGCGAAACAATCTTCTGATGCAGTTTCAGTCGGATGTGCTTGGAACAAAAGTGGTTCGGCCTCTTGTTACTGAAACTACGGCTTTGGGTGCGGCCTATCTCGCCGGCCTGGCAGTTGGCTTTTGGAAGAGTATCGACGAGGTGAAGCGGCAGTGGCAGGCGGAAAGGATTTTCACTCCGACAATGGCGCCGGATCTTGTTGCTCTCGCAAAGAAAGGATGGGCAGACGCTGTTGACAGAACCTTGACCCAAAACAGTCCAAGAACAACTATAATCTGATATTTTTTTATTCCTTTTTATTGCCTAAATTTGCAAAGATGTGATTTTTACATCGATTAATTATGTGAACGGTTTGGAAAAGGAATATTTGAATCTTTTGGAGCTTCAGTCCCTTGTGCGCGAGGGACTGGAGGAGATGTTCCCGGAGAGGATTTGGTTGCGCTCGGAAGTCGCTTCGGTCAGTGCGAAGTTGGGCGGGCATTGCTATCTGGAGCTCTCGCAGACTGAGGATGAGCGCGTGGTGGCAAAGTCCCGGGCTGTAATCTGGGCTTCGCGCTGGAGGGTGATTAAGCCGTTCTTCGAGTCGGTGACGGGAGAGTCGCTGCGTCCGGGAATGGAGATTCTCGTCCAGGTGCAGGTCAGCTACAGCGAACTCTACGGCTTTTCCCTTTCCATTGTTGACATCAACCCCGAATTTTCACTCGGCAAAAAGGAAGACCTTCGTCGCAAAACCATCAAAAGGCTTCAGGACGAGGGACTTATGGACTTGCAGAAAGAACTTGCCTTCCCTTCTCTGCCTTGGCGCTTCGCCGTTGTTTCCTCTGAAGATGCGGCCGGCTACGGCGACTTTGTGCGTCATCTGGACGAAAACGAATTCGGCTTCAAGTTCGAACTCCGGCTTTTTCCGGCTGCTATGCAGGGTGAAGCCTGCCCTCAGTCGGTCTGCGATGCGTTGAATGAGATCGCGACCTGCGGAGAAAGCTTTGATGCCGTGCTCATTTTACGCGGAGGCGGTTCGGCGCTCGACCTTGCCTGCTTCGACGACTACTTGATGGCCCGTTCCATCGCCACCTGCCCGATTCCGGTGCTTACAGCTGTGGGTCACGACCGCGACTATCACATTTGCGATATGGTCGCATATTCATTCCTAAAGACTCCCACTGCCCTTGCCGACGAGATACTCGGGATTTTCGAAAGTGAAGACGCGCGGCTTGGGGATTTCGTTTCAAGGATGCGTCTTGCCATTTCCAACAGATTGAATATGATGGAGATGCGTGTCGAAAACCTGCTCACTCGGATTCTCTCTTCCGACCCTCGGAACATTCTGAAACGGGGTTATGTGCTTGTCACCGGAGGGGATGGCGTCGTCGTCAAAAAGGCGTCGTCGCTAAAAGGCGGGGATTCGCTGCGTGTGCTTTTCGCCGACGGGGAAGTCGAGGCTGTGGTGAGAAATTTGCGGATGCGGGAATATGGTGCGGATGATGCACGATAAGGTTTTGAACGACAATATATTATATATCGAAATATATGGAAAATAAAGAAAAATTCGATTATGATGCGGCAATCGCGGAACTCGAAAAAATTGTGTCGACACTCGAGAATCCGGACACGCCGATTGACGATATCGACAAATATGTCCGTCGCGCCAACGAACTCGCGGGGGGCTGCAAAGCCTGGCTTCGTGGGGTGAGGGACAGGGCACTGAACTAATACCCAAAAATCTGAAATTATGGGGGAAATCAAGAAAATATACGAAACGGACGAATGGTTGAGGCCTTATAAAGATGCCATTGACGCTCGTCACGACCGCATTGTGGCGACCAAGGAACGCTTCTCGGTGGACGGTTCGCTTGCAAAAGGCATCAACAACCACCTCTATTACGGACTCCACCGCACACCGGAGGGTAAATGGGTGTTCCGCGAATGGGCTCCGAACGCCACGAGAATCTATCTTATAGGCGAGTTCAACAACTGGAAACGCAGCGATGCCTATGCTCTCAAACCACTTGGAGGCGGGAACTGGGAAATTGTCCTTGACGACATTTTCCTAAGCCACGGCACCCTCTACAAACTCTTCATCGAGTGGCCGGGAGGCGGAGCTGAAAGACTCCCTTCCTATGTCACCCGCACTGTTCAAGACCCTGACACAAAGGCTTTCTGCGCCGAAGTCTGGGAACCGGAAAATCCCTACAGATGGCGCCACCGCCGTCCGGGCAAGCGTCCGCATCCCCTTATATATGAGTGCCATATAGGAATGAGCGGGGAACAGGAGAAAGTTTCGACCTTCACCGAGTTCCGGAAAAATGTACTTCCTAAAGTCGCTGACCTCGGCTATGACACACTCCAGATAATGGCCCTTCAGGAGCATCCATACTACGGCTCCTTCGGCTACCAGGTCTCCAACTTCTTTGCACTCAGTTCACGTTTCGGCACACCGGAAGAATTCAAGGCTCTGGTTGATGCCGCGCATGCAAAGGGTATTGCCGTTGTTATGGACATCGTTCACTCCCACTCTGTTGACAACGAAGCCGAGGGACTCAGCCTTTTTGACGGACGGGAAGACCTCTATTTCTACAAAGGCCCGCAGGGACATCATCCTGCCTGGGGTTCACGCTGCTTCGACTACGGAAAAGACGAAACCAAATATTTCCTCCTCTCCAACTGCAAATATTGGATGGAAGAGTATCACATCGACGGGTTCCGTTTCGACGGCGTCACAAGTATGCTCTATTGGGACCACGGACTCGAAAGGGCATTCACCGGATATGACGACTATTTCAACAACTCTGTCGACGAGAATGCCGTTGAGTATCTGGCACTTGCGAATATGCTCATACGCGAAGTGAATCCAAATGCATTCACGATTGCGGAGGACGTCAGCGGTATGGCGGGACTTGCGGCACCTTTCGAGGCTGGAGGAGTGGGATTTGATTTCCGGATGGCAATGGGTATTGCCGACAACTGGATTAAATGGATAAAGACCCTCAGTGATGAGCAGTGGAGTATGGGCGAAATCTGGTGGCAGCTCACAAATAAACGCGCCGACGAGAAGACCATCAGTTATGCCGAATGTCACGACCAGGCGATGGTGGGCGACAAGACCATAATCTTCCGTCTTATGGACGCCCAGATGTACACATCGATGAACAAGGACTCGCAGTCACCGGTGGTGGACAGGGGAATAGCCCTTCACAAAATGATACGCCTTGTGACGCTCGCTACCGCAGGGGACGGCTACCTCAATTTTATGGGTAACGAATTCGGACATCCGGAATGGATTGACTTCCCTCGTGAGGGGAACGGGTGGTCCTACAAATATGCCCGGAGGCAGTGGTCACTCGCCGAACCGGACTATTTGCGCTACAAATATTTGCGGAATTTCGACAAGGCAATGATTGGAATGGCGAAGTCGGAAGGCATTCTTGACGAGGCTCCGGAGTTGCTTGTTCAGGACGAGCAGAAAAAAATTCTTATTTTCCGCAGAAAAAATTGTATATTTGCAGCGAATTTCAACCCGACCGAATCATTTGTGGATTACGGCTTTGCGGCTCCGCAGGGAAAATGGGTTGACATATTGACCACCGATGAACCGGAATTCGATGGATTCGGGCGGCTTTCGCACGACGCACACTTTACGGTTCCACAAAAGAACGCCAATGGGAACGACAGATACGATGACACTCTCTATCTCTATCTGCCGAGCCGTTGTGCTGTTGTGTTGGAAAAACGATAGAATGAAAAACAAAAGATAGGTATAAATATGGCTTTTCTTTCATTTAACAAATCCGAACTGGTGAATCTTGAGTATTCGCTCAAGAGAGAAATCATCGGCTCGAACAAGACGGGAGCGTATTGCAACACATCAGTTGTGGACTGCAACACGCGGCGCTATCACGGACTGCTGGCAGTTCCCGTCGACGCTTTCGGAGGAGAGAAGCACATCCTGCTTTCCGGCCTTGATGAAAGCATCGTTGTGAACCACAGGCAGTTCAATCTCGGAATTCATTGCTACGGCGACATCTATGAACCACGTGGACACAAGTACATCGTGGACTTCACCGCAGCTCCTGTTCCGACTCTGACCTACAAAATCGGAGAGACGACCCTACGCAAGTCCGTAATCCTCGCTCCGGATTCCGACCAGGTGATGATTAAGTATGAAATTGTTTCCTCACCGGCTTCCTGTGAACTTATTCTCAAACCGTTCCTTGCGTTCCGCTGCATTCACAGGCTGACCAAGGAAAACCCTGAGGCACGCACCGGCTATCGTGAGCTTGAAAACGGCGTTTCCTTCAATATGTACGAAGGATTCCCGGACCTCAATCTCCAGTTCTCGAAGGCTTCGGAGTTCCGCTATGCACCGTCGTGGTACAAGGGAATCACCTACACCGACGAGTATCGCCGCGGATTCGACTGCAAGGAAGACCTTTTTGTCCCGGGCACATTCTCGCTCAAACTCAGAAAGGGCGAATCTGTGATTGTTTCGGGTTCGACGGCTGTTGAAGACGCGAAAGGTCTCTCCCGCAAATTCACATCGATTGTAAAGAAAAAGGGAAATATAACATCCAATCTGGACCTTCTCAAGTACAATGCCGACCTTCTCATCTGCAACCGAAACGGTCACAAACAGATAGACGCCGGGTTGACGTGGCTTGAAACCGGACTTCTTCGAGAGACCATAGTCGCACTTCCGGGACTTACTCTCTATGCCGGAGCCGGGGCAAAAGAATTCGAGGAAATCCTTGACAACCTCATCGCTGACAATCAGGAGAGGCTTTCGACTCGCACAACTCAGGTTGAGGCACCGCTCAGAATTGCCGACGACCTCCAGCAGTACATCGCCTTTGGCGCTGACGCGAAAAAGGTCTGGAAAAAATATGGTCCTGTGGTTAAGGGTATAATCGAAAGCTATCTTCCGGGACATCGCGAGGAGGTGGCGGTTCACCCTAACGGACTTCTGTGGTGTCAGAAATGGCGCACAGCCCTCTCTTGGATGAACGCCTATGTGAACGGAATTCCTGTGACGGAGCGTGCCGGCTACCAGGTTGAGACTAACGCATTCTGGTACAACGCAATTTGCTTCGCTCTTGAAATGGAGCAGAAATTTGCGCCGAAAAACACAGCCTTCATCCAAAGGTGGAACGGCATCAAGACTTTGATTGAGGAGAACTTCGAAAAGACTTTCTGGATTCCTGAGCGCGGATATCTTGCAGACTATGTCGACAACGCCGGACAGGGACCTGCAGTGCGTTCGAACCAGCTCTACGCCATCGCCCTGGAATATTCTCCGGTGAGCGACGAGAACAAGTCTTCAATTATGCAGACCATTGCAAACGAGTTGATAACAAGCCGTGGTATCCGCACCCTCTCGCCGAGAAACGAGGCTTACAGAGGAGTGTATGAGGGCTCGCAAATTGACCGCGACCTCGCCTACCACCAGGGATGTGCTTGGATTATTCCGCTCGACTACTACATCGACCTGGCTTTCCGTATGATTGGTCCTTCTTACCTCAAGAGAGCCGAATACCTTATCGAGGGCTTCTACAAGGACATCTACAAGCACGGCGTCGGGGCATTCTCCGAACTTTACGACGGAGACCCACCTCACGAGCCGCACGGTGCGATTTCGTCGGCTTGCAGTACTGCGGCGCTGCTTCGAATAGAATATCTGCTTGACCGTTACCGTCAGCAGACTACAGACAAGAAAGCGGTAAAAATAAAGGAGGAATAGGATTATGAGAGTACTTATGTTCGGCTGGGAATTCCCGCCACACATTGCCGGAGGGCTAGGAACTGCCTGCTACGGAATGACCAGGGGTCTTGCGGAGAACGGCGTCGAGGTGCTTTTCGTGATGCCGTCAGCCTCCGGGGACGAGGATCAGTCCTCTGTCCGCATCATAAATGCAAGTGACGTGGCCGTTGACACAATGTCCGAGACGGTTGATGAATTTCTCGGAAAGGTACGTTTCGTACATGTTGGTACCAATATGGTTCCGTATGTTTCGCCTGAGGACTTCTCCTCTGTCGTTGAGGAAGAGAGGGCGCGTCAAATCAAGGATTTCCGCATAACCTACGGCCAGAAATATCAGTTCTCAGGTAAGTACGGCACCAATCTTATGGAGGAGGTTGCCCGCTACGGAATGGTCGGAGGCACGATTGCGCTCCAGCATTGCGACGAGTTCGACGTCATCCACGCCCATGACTGGCTGACCTACCTCGCCGGCATAGCCGCCAAACAACTCACCGGCAAACCGCTCGTGGTTCATGTGCATGCCACTTCGTTTGACCGTTCGAGCGACGACAACATCGACACCCGTGTCTATGATCTTGAGAAGAGGGGAATGGAAGCCGCCGACAGGGTCATAACGGTCAGTGAGCTCACGAGAAACATCGTCATCAACAAATATGGCATTGACCCCGCGAAGGTTGTCACCGTCCACAATGCGGTGGACTTTTCGGGTCGTGCGGGCATCACCGTACAGAGGGGAGTGAAGGATAAGATTGTCACTTTCCTCGGCCGCGTGACCTATCAGAAGGGGCCGGAATACTTCATCGAGGCTGCCGCAAAGGTGCTCAAGAGATGCGACAATGTGCGCTTCGTGATGGCCGGCAGCGGAGACATGCTCAACAGGTGCATCCGTCACGTGGCACGTCTTGGTATCGCGGACCGTTTCCATTTCACCGGCTTCCTTCGCGGAGACGATGTGAGGAAGATGTTCGCCTTGTCGGATGTCTATGTGATGCCTTCGATTTCCGAACCTTTCGGAATCTCGCCTCTTGAGGCCATGCAGACCAATGTCCCTTCAATCATTTCCAAGCAGTCCGGCTGCGCCGAGGTGCTGAAATATGCGCTCAAGGTCGATTTCTGGGATGTGGACGCCATGTCCGACGCTATTTATGGTTTGCTGAACTACCCGGCTCTCTCCGACTTTGCAACCCGTTGCGGCTACGACGAGGTGAACGCCCTCAAGTGGACGGCTGCCGCCGCTAAGGTCAAGGCGGTCTATGAGTCGGTCGTGAAATAATCCGGAGACGGCAGAATGTGTGACAGCATGTGTTTGACAATAAAAGATTTATAAATATGAAAAAGTCAATTTGTCTGTATTTTCAGGTTCATCAGCCTAACAGGTTGAGACAGTACAGGTTCTTCGACATCGGGAAGAATTCCCACTACTACGATGACTTCACGAACCGCACCATCCTCAGGCGCATCGCAAAGAAGTGCTACCTCCCGATGAATGAGCTGCTTCTTGAACAGATTAAAGCGAACAATGGCGCGTTCAAGGTGGCTTTCTCAATCACCGGCACTGCCCTCGAGCAGTTCGACCGCTACTGCCCGGAGGTTCTTGACAGTTTCCGTGCGCTTGCCCAGACCGGATGTGTGGAGTTTCTCTCCGAGACCTACTACCACTCCCTCGCGTCTTTGGCTTCAGAGCCAGAGTTCAAGCATCAGGTTCTCAAGCACAAGGCGGCGATAGAGCATTATTTCGGACAGACTCCGGTGACTTTCCGCAACACCGAGCTTGTCTATTCGGACGACATCGCTGATATGGTCGACTCTCTCGGATTCAAGACCATACTCACCGAAGGTGCAAAGCACATCCTCGGATGGCAAAGCCCTAACTTTGTCTACAAAACCACTGCAAAGCACGCCCAGAAACTTCTTCTGAGAAATTCCGGACTGAGTGACGACATCGCGTTCCGTTTCTCCGACAGAAATTGGGAGAACTGGCCGCTTACGACTGACAAATATCTCTCTTGGCTCAAGGCCGGTGACGGTGAGATTGTGAACCTCTTCATGGACTACGAGACCTTCGGAGAGCATCAGGCCGCGTCTTCGGGAATATTCGACTTTATGAAATATCTTCCATCCGCTATCATTGCTGACGGAGAGTTCGAGTTCGTGACCCCTTCAAGGGCAGCTAAGAAACACAAGGCTGTTTCCATTCTCGACATTCCTGATGCGATTTCATGGGCGGACGAGGAGCGCGACACTTCCGCATGGCTTGGAAACGAGCTCCAGAACGAGGCGTTCAGCAAGCTCTACTCACTTTCTGAGAAACTTTCCCTTTTGAACGATGCTGAGCTCTGGGCAGACTTCGGACATCTTCAGGAGAGCGATCACTTCTACTACATGTGCACGAAATATTTCTCAGACGGTGCCGTACACAAATATTTCAACCCGTATGACACCCCTTACGAGGCATTCATCAACTATATGAACGTATTGAGCGACTTCATGATCCGTGTGGATCAGGCGTTGTCCTCAAAGGAACAGGAATAAATGGAAAACAACATCATCAGGCCGGACTACCTTTTTGAAGTCAGCTGGGAAGTCTGCAATAAGGTCGGCGGCATCTATACGGTCATAGCGACCAAGGCATTAAACCTTAGGACAGAGTACAAGAGACATCACATCCTCATCGGACCGGACGTGTGGATGCACACGGCAAGCAATCCGGACTTCACGGAGGACCCGCTACTGTTCAAGTCCTGGAAGGCAGCAGCTGCTGCGGAAGGACTCCGCGTGAGAATCGGAAAATGGAACGTGCCTGGGCAACCTATTGCTATACTCGTGGACTTCAAGCAGTTCATCACCTCACAGAACGAGATTCTGACGGAATATTGGAAGCGTTTCAGAGTGGATTCCCTCACCGGAAACTGGGACTACAGGGAGTCGGCGCTCTTCGGCTACGCCGCCGGAAAGGTCATAGAGAGCTTCTACAAGTACAACCTCTATCCTTCCGACAAGGTCGTGGCGCAGTTCCACGAGTGGATGACTGGAGCCGGACTTCTTTATATAAAGGGTACCGGGCTTCCGATTGCGACGGTCTTTACGACCCATGCGACTGTAATTGGGCGCTGCATCGCCGGCAACAACCTGCCTCTCTATGATGCTCTCGACAGCTACAACGCTGATGCCAAGGCACGGGAATTCAATGTCATAGCCCGTCACTCTCTTGAGAAGATTTCCGCGCAGAGCGCCGACGTGTTTACGACGGTCAGCGAAATCACCGCGCAGGAGTGTCGCCAGTTTCTCGGACGTGCTGTGGATGTGGTGACGCCCAACGGATTTGAACCGAGCTTCACTCCGTCCGACGAGGAATATCCGGCAAAGCGCAAGGAAGCCCGCAGGAAGCTCATCGGCGTGGCATCTGCCATGTCTGGGACAGCGGTTCCGGATGACGCCATGCTCATGTGCATCGGCGGACGCTACGAGTGGAAGAATAAGGGCATAGACGTGTTCATCGACGCGCTCGATCGCCTCAACCGTTCCGACTACAGTGGTCGTAACATACAGGCATTCATAATGATACCTTCGGGACACCACGGGGCAGACAAGGAACTTGTCGCCAAACTCGGAGGCAATGGTTCGTCATACACGACGCAGATTTCGCACTATCTTATGAGTCCCGAGTATGACGCCATATCCCATCGTCTCGCTGATCTCGGGCTCGACAATTCGGAGCACACGAAGGTGAAGGTATATTTCATCCCGTCCTATCTCAACGGAAACGACGGAGTGTTCAATATGTCCTACTACGACCTCCTCAACGGAATGGATCTCGCCGTGTTCCCGTCCTACTACGAGCCGTGGGGATATACCCCTTTGGAGTCCCTCGCGTTCAAGGTTCCTACTCTCACGACATCGCTCGCGGGATTTGGACTTTGGGTTCGCGGACACTACGGGAAGCAGCACCCGGGCATCACGGTGGTCACGAGGAACGATTCGAACTACAACAACGTCGTCGAGGAGACCGTCGGAAGGATACGAGAGATAGCGTCTCTTACGGCCGAGACTCGTCAGGGCTATATGGACAATGCTCGTGACGTGTCGAACATCGCGCTGTGGGAGAACAACATAGTCTATTACAAGGAAGCATATTCAAAGGCATTAAATAAAGTTATATCAGAAAAAGGAGCATTCCCGGAATTTAGGGATGAGAAACCAATGGAGTACAAGAAGAATGAAGTAAATCAGCCGTCGTGGAGCAGTGTTTTCGTCTCAAGGCATCTGCCTGAGTCACTGAAGGATCTGGAGATTCTGTCAAAGAACCTCTGGTGGTGCTGGAACGAGTCGGCTAAGAATCTTTTCAAATCAATAGATCCGGAGAGCTGGAAGGCCTGCGGACAGAACCCGATTGCGCTGCTTGACCGCGTGAGCCTCAAAAAATTCAAGAAACTCAGCACGGACGTCGAGTTTCTCGGGCAGCTTAAGGCTGTGAAAACTGAGTTTGACGAATATATGGGGCTGAAGGCGAAGAGGACGAACCCGTCGGTAGCGTATTTCTGTATGGAATACGGTCTTGACACGTCGCTGAAGATTTATTCCGGCGGCCTCGGCATACTCGCCGGCGACTACCTCAAGGAGACCTCTGACATGAACGTGAACCTCGTTGCTGTGGGACTTTTCTACCGCTACGGCTATTTCACACAGATTCTCTCCGCACAGGGAGCGCAGGTTTCCAAGTATGACGCACAGGACTTCATGAAGACCCCGGCCGAGCCTGTCCGCGACAAGGACGGTAACTGGGTGACAATCAGCATCGCTTTCCCTGGAAGAAACATCAATGCACGTCTTTGGCTCGTAAATGTCGGAAGGACAGAACTCTATCTTCTTGATACGGACTATGAGGACAACCTTCAGGAGGATAGGGAGGTTACCTACCACCTCTACGGAGGCGACTGGGAGAACCGTCTGAAGCAGGAGCTTCTCTTGGGAGTCGGTGGAATCCGTGCTCTTCGCAAGATTGGCTACTGGCCACAGGTATATCACTGCAACGAGGGTCATGCCGCATTCATCGGCCTAGAGAGGCTTCGCGAGTACATTGAGAAGCAGAACCTCAGCTTCGGTGAGGCTATGGAAGTAATCCGCTCGTCATCGCTTTACACGACCCATACACCGGTTCCGGCAGGCCACGACGCGTTCGATGAAGGACTTCTCCGCAAGTACATCGGTCACTATCCGCAGCGTCTGAAGATTGATTGGGAGACCCTCATGGGTCTTGGCAAGTTGAACGGTGCCGACCCTAACGAGAAATTCTCGATGAGTAATCTCGCCGCAAATATTTCTCAGGAGGTGAACGGAGTTTCATGGCTGCACGGCAAGGTGAGTCAGGACATCTTTGCTCCTATGTACCCGGGCTATCTGCCAGAGGAGTTGCACGTAAGTTATGTCACCAACGGAGTTCACTATCCGACTTGGACGGCTCCTGAATGGAAGGAAATCCATTCCAAGGTATTCGGAAAGGAATTTGAAACGCACCACTACGACAAGAGTTGCTTCGAGGGCATCTACAAGGTGAGTGACGAAACTGTCTGGAATGTCCGCACAGAACTTCGCAAGAAGCTTATCGCGGAGGTGAAGGAGCGTCTTTCGGATACCACGGCTGCGAACCACTATTCTCCGCGTCAGATTGTGACCATAAAGGACACCTTGCGCGACGATGTGCTCACCATCGGATTTGCCCGCCGTTTCGCAACATACAAGCGTGCGCACCTTCTCTTCCGTGACCTCGACCGTCTCGACGAGATTGTGAACAATCCGGAGCGTCCGGTACAGTTCCTCTTTGCAGGAAAGGCACACCCTGCTGACAAAGCGGGTCAGGACCTCATCAAGATGATTGTGGACATCTCCAAGCAGGAGCGTTTCATCGGAAAGATCGTGTTTGTGCCTAACTACGACATCACTCTCGCAAAATATCTCGTTCAGGGCGTCGACGTCTGGATGAACAATCCGACCCGTCCTCTGGAGGCTTCCGGAACATCGGGAGAAAAGGCTGCGATGAACGGCGTGATGCACTTCTCCGTTCTTGACGGCTGGTGGGTAGAGGGTTACAAGCCTGGCTGCGGATGGGCACTGCCTATGGAGCGCACCTACGATGACCAGAACTATCAGGACGAACTTGATGCTGCAACAATCTACACGATTATCGAGAACGACATCGCTCCTACATTCTATCACAAGGACCCTGCTACGGGACGTTCGGCTTCATGGATTGAGTATGTGAAGAACACTGTGGCTCAGGTGGCATGCAACTTTACGACGAACAGGATGCTCACTGACTATGTGAACCAGTACTACAATCCTCAGTCTGCGCGTTACGAGTCTCTCGTTGCTGATGACTACAAGGTTGCCCGCGAGATTGCCTCTTGGAAGAAGCGTCTGCGTCGCGCATGGGGACAGGTTGAGGTTGTTTCTGTCAGCAAGCCGGACAGCTCTGCTGGAAATGTGTCCATAGGACATGAGTACAGGGCAGGAGCCGTCCTCAACATCGGAGATCTTGACCCGCAGGAGATTGGAGTCGAGTTCCTTTTCGCTACACAGGACGCCAAGAACAGAATGCATATAGTCGAGAGATGTGAGTGCGCTCCAGTTGAGGTGAACGACGGCATCGTGAGATATGAGACTTCCGTTCTTCCTGAGACCACAGGTGTCTATCAGGTTGCCGGCCGCATCTATGCGAAGAACCCGCTTCTGCCTCATAGACAGGATTTTGAACTCGTGAGATGGCTGTAATTGCCACTGGATTTTTTGACGGAGTCCACCTCGGGCATCGGTCGGTCGTGAGACAACTTGTCGCGGCCGCCCGTGAGCGCGGGACGGACTCTGTGGTCGTTACTTTCCGCCCGCATCCGCGTGCGGTACTTCAGCAAGATGCAACGCAGCTGCGTCTGTTGACGTCTTTTTCTGAAAAGCGTGCTCTTCTCCGCTCTCTCGGCATCGACAGGTTGGAGGTGATTCCATTTACGCGTGAGTTCGCTTCGCTGACTGCGGAACAGTACATCCGCGACTGGCTCATCGGACGCTTCGGCTGTACGGCGATGGTATTCGGCTACGACAACAGGGTAGGCTCCGACGGGGCCGACGCCACGGCTGTCAGCGCCATTGCCTCAAGTCTCGGTGTGGAGCTAATTCCGTGCACGGCACTCGGTGACATCAGCTCGACGAAGATTCGGGGAACTCTATCTGCGGGTGACGTGGAGGCCGCCTCGGCGATGCTCGGTTACGACTATTTCCTCAATGGGGTGGTGGTTCCGGGCAACCGCATAGGCCGCACTCTCGGCTTCCCGACAGCGAACATGCAGCTCTACGAGCCTCTGAAGCTCATTCCTGAGAACGGAGTGTATCTGGTGAGGGTGGAATTTCCTGAATCGGACGACGATGTCGTGCCGTCTTCTTTTTCTTGCGGATGCCGTTACGGAATGTGCAACATAGGCTCCCGCCCTACGGTGAACCTCGGCACAAATGTCACGATTGAGACCAATATCTTCGATTTCGATGAGGATATCTACGGTCTCCCGCTCAGAATTTCATTCATGAAACGTCTTCGTGGCGAAACACGCTTCTCCTCCACCGCCGCCCTTCGCGACCAACTCGCGCTCGACCGGGCCGCCTGCCTTGAAATTCTCGGCAAGACTGTTTGAAATAGCATTCCTTAATACACTTATAGACGACTTACGGATAAGTAAAAAATCGTATTACTCGTCCGTAAGTCAATTTTTTTACCACTTACGGATAAGTAAAAATCAAAAATGCTTGTCCGTAAGTCTTTTTTTTATACCTTTGCGGACGAGTAATATTAAGTATTATGGCAGAAAAAATAATAGGAAGAAGGCAAGAACAGGCAGTCCTTTCAGAATGTTACGGTTCTGACAAGGCTGAACTCGTGGCTGTGTATGGGCGAAGGCGTATCGGCAAGACATTCCTTGTGAAGAATTTCTTTAAGGAGGGATTCTGTTTCTATCTGACAGGAATCTATCAAGGAACCAAAAAGGAACAGCTGAGGTTCTTCAATAAGCAATTGTGCGAGTATTCCGGGATACCATATCCGGAAGCCGAAAACTGGTTTGATGCCTTTGACCAGCTCAAACATTATCTTTCGAATTTGCCGGAGAACCGGAAAGCGGTCGTATTTATTGATGAGTTGCCCTGGCTAGATACACCGCGTTCCCGTTTCATCAAAGCATTTGAATTGTTCTGGAATAGCTGGGCAGCAGACCGAAGCAACCTTAAGATGATAGTCTGCGGCTCTGCCACGACATGGATGATGTCTCATCTCTTGGGCAGCAAGGGTGGCTTACATAATCGTGTTACCCGCAGGATAAAACTCTCTCCGTTTACCCTTTCCGAAGCGGAGGATTATCTGAAAGCAAAAGGAGTTGTCTGGAACCGTTACCAGATAGCCGAGGCATATATGATTTTCGGCGGCACCCCATACTATCTCGAAATGCTCCGCAAATCATACAGTCTTCCTCAGAACATCGATTATCTCTTTTTCTCCGAAAATGCCGAATTGAAGGATGAGTACTCGTTCCTCTTCCGTTCGCTTTTCAATGATTCGTCTTTATATCGGAGCATTGTTGAGCTTCTTGCAAAAAAATCCAGGGGCATGTCACGGGCGGAGATGATGTCCGCGCTGAAAATGGAGGATGGAGGGAATTTTAGCAAAGCGCTGGACAATCTCTGTGCTTGTGACTTTCTTCGCAGATATTCCGCATTCGGCAAGGTTGAGCGCGATGTCCTCTATCAGCTGACTGATCTGTTTACGCTGTTTTACCTCCGTTATGTGAAGAACAGCAATAGTCGTGATGAGCATCTTTGGACCAATATGCTTGATTTTCCCGAACACCGTACGTGGTGCGGATATTCATTTGAACAACTATGCCTTCACCATTTACCGCAAATCAAGACCGCTCTTGGCATTGGCGGCGTGCAGAGCGATGTCTGCTCGTGGTTTTGTCTGGCAAATGATGAGCATCCCGGCGGCCAGATTGATTTGGTCATAGACCGCAGGGATCAGGTTATAAATCTCTGTGAAATGAAATATTCCTTAGGGGAATATGAAATCACCGGGAAGTATGAGAAAACACTCCTTGAGCGCCGTGAACTCTTCCGCGCGACAACGAAGACCCGCAAGGCCCTCCACCTTACACTGGTGACAACCTATGGTTTGAAGAATAATCAGCATTCGGGAAGCATCCAGAGCCAGGTCGTCCTTGACGACCTTTTCCGAGATGTCCGTTGACTTCGTCTGCGGGAAACACACGCTTTGATGTGTGGCGTTTCAGTGAGTTAGCGTGCTATGCTCTATACCGCAGAAACAACAGATATTATCATATGCTATTTGTTCATTTTCATCAATGAATATTCCAAAGCATCTTCCAAAGCTGCCGGTATATGCTCATAACAAAGCATGGCAAAGGATAGAGGATTCTTTGGTGGAGCTCACACCGGAAAGGTTGAATGCAATTGCCTGTTGAAAATGAATCTGGAATTGTCATTGTATGATTGTATCGCTCTTGATATGGTGCAGAAGCATGAGCCGATAGAAAAAGAAATGATTGCGAGTTGGAATCAAAGCTCTCTGATGTGCTTACGAAAGAGCAGAAGATTCGAAAAATAGGAAATTTGTTGTTCTCTCTGAAGAAGGATGGACAAATTCGTCTGACCGACGGGAAAAAATGGATTTTAGTCGAAGTTTAGTCGAAGTTTAGTCGAAGTTGGGGGGGGGTAAGTTCCTTGTTGTCAATTATTTGAATGAATTTAGTTTTCGAACGATTTTAGTCGAAGTTCTGCTTGGAAAACTTGGGACTGTTGTCGGATTGATTTTTGCCGAAGCTGATGGTGGCTACGCTGACCTTGAATAATTGGTTTTGAAATATGACAGTAATTCAGATAATCTCGCTCGCTATTCTTCAGGAAGAAAAGTTTCTTCTCTCCCGCACCGACATTGACTATGCTGCCTACATGCACCGCGTCCGCCGCTACCTGTAGTTCTGTCATTTTTAATAAATTTTAACAGATGCAAAGTTTGAGGGGACGTCATCGCTCGTTTTGATAATCATTTACAATCCGGCGCGACCCATCTTGACGGGGAAAGTAGGGAAGGTGGAGCGGTCTCCGTAGGTGTAGACGGAACTGCCGTTGACGCCGATGTAGAACATTTGGGTAAAACTCAACGTGCCGGAGGTCGTGCTAATGGAGAGGCCCTTCATTGTGGCGTTGCTGCCGTCGTTGTCGAGGTCGCAGGCACAGATGTAATAGACATCACTGTTGTCGTCCGCAATTCCGTAGAAGCCCTTGCTTGTGAGGCCCACCAGCATCTTTGTTACCTTGATGGTGCCGTTGTCGGTCACGAGGTCGTGCTGTCCGTAGTTGTAGGCGGTGATGTAGAGCTTTCCGGTCTCGTCATCGATAACTCCGTGCATAGGGGTGTCGGTGACCTTGTTCCAACCAGAGATGAGAAATGTGAAGTCCTCGCGTTTGTCTTCGGAAATCGTGAGGCTGTATCCGTGACCTGTGTTGTCTGTAGCTTCCCACCTGCCGAGCCACTTGTCATAGACTGTGCTCCAGTCCTTGCCGTCTATGCGGAACTTCTCCGAAATGGCGAAACTGCCGGTGAAGAAGCCGTTGCGGTCGATGCCGATGGCGACGGCGAAATAGCTCTTGCGGGTGCGTAGGGTGTAGTAGATGCTACTCGTGCCGGTGAATACATACTTATTCCAGTTGGACGGATATTTCACGAGCAGGTTAGCCACGGCGGCCTTGACATAGGCGTTGATGTCGTTGTTGTAGAGTTTAGTGAGATTTTCTTCTGAGATCACGTCTATGAAATATCTGCCGTTGTCTGTGGATGTGTTGGTGATTTTGCGGTAGGACTTGTCCGCACCCTGCGGCTTTACATAGCCGTCGTAGGTGACAGTCCAGTTTTCGTTGAGAGTTGCGTCAGGGGTGAGGCGGAACTCAAGTATAGATGGTGTTCCGAACACCGTGCCGTCAGCGTCAAGGCCGAAGACGATTGCGCGGAGCTTCTTTGATGCCGGCAGATCTCCGAACTTTACTGACTTCTTACCCGAGTTGAGTACTGAAGGGATGTCTTCGAGTGCAGCGACTTTTGTGCGGAGCAGTTCCATCGCATCGCCCGTGAGATCCTCCGTCACGAAAGCGTACCATTCGCCCTCTCCTGACGGCGTGACCGAAATCTCGACTGAAGACGATGTTTCTCCGCTGATCTCCAATCCGAATTTCATGTCCGAATGCTCTGTCTTGAACTCGCAGCTCGCCGGCTTTCCGTAGACCGTGCCTTCTGCAGTGAGTCCGAATACCACATAAATATATTTTGTTGCGGGCGAAAGTCCATCCTCGATTCTGATTCTCTTAGAGCCACGTTCAAGAACTCCGGAAACTCCTCCATCAAGTGCAGATAGCTCGCGTACCTTGCGGTTTATTGCGGCTTGAACAGGGGTGCTGACATCGTCGTAGGCAAAGCCGTACCATGTGTTGCGATCCTTTCCGCTGTTGGTTATGAGAAAAGTCGCGCCTTCGGCCGTCGGTTCGGAAACCTTAATGCTGAACTCCACCTCGCACTCTCCGTCGCCCGTTCCTGTCTGGAGAAAATCTTCCGTACATCCTGAGAATAAGACAGATGCGATGGTGAATGATGTTAAAAACTGTAAGCAGAACCTTCTCATATTAGTGTAAAATTTGAAAAATCGCGTTGTGGGTGCTTAAAAGCATAGATTCACGTCAAAATTGACTGGCAAATATATGTAAATATTATTAAACTTGAGCGCCATGATAGAAATTTTGCATATTTTGCTTTAAATTTATAGTATAGTTCTATAAAAAGTGAAAGTTGAGGCGCGGATGCTGTATGCAAAATATGAGTCAAAATGCGATACAATCGCGTCAGATTGGCTTTTGGTGTGAAAAAACATTGAAAACCAAATTGTAAGTAGCGTGATTTTTTCTAACTTCGATGCCGTTTTCCAATGATTGTACGCGTGTTTGGAAAGATTAGTAGTAATAATTTGTAATCAAATTTCTCAATGAGGTTTACAAATGTAGTGTTAACCGCACTGTTTCTTTTCGTATCGTTAAATTTATCGGCACAAAAGCTTACAGTGACGGGTCAGGTTCTGGATTCCGTGACCGGGGAGGGCGTTCCTTTCGCCGGTGTCTTCGTCAAGGGGACGACGACGGGAGTCTCGACGGACGATGACGGACGCTTCGTCATCAGTCTCACCACCCAGGGGGGGGCAGAACTCCTTATAAGTTCAATCGGATATGTCGAACAGACAGTCAAGGCGGCTCCAGATGATGAGCTGACGGTCCGGCTCGTTCCCGACTCTCAGGCGATTGACGAGACCATCGTCGTGGCCTATGGAGTCCAGAAAAAATCATCCTTCGTCGGTTCTGCGGCGCAGGTAAGCGGAGACAAACTGAGCAAGATGCAGTCGACCAACATCTCCAAGTCGCTTGAGGGTGCGGTAGCCGGTCTTCAGACTTCCAGTTCGTCCGGCACACCGGGTTCTTCAGCAAGCATAATCATCAGGGGACTCGGTTCCGTCTCTGCTTCGCAGTCACCTCTTCTGGTCGTTGACGGCGTGCCTTACGAGGGCAGTCTGAACTCGCTCCCGACTCATGACATAGAGTCGATGACCGTGCTCAAGGACGCAGCGGCGAACTCGATGTACGGCGCGAGGGGCTCGAACGGAGTCATAATCATAACAACAAGGCGCGGGACTTCTGACAAGATAAGGATAGAATTTGACGCGAAGGTCGGAGTGAACTCTCGTGGAGTGCCGACCTACGACATAATCACGAACCCGGCTGACTATTACGAGATGACTTGGGAGGCTCTGCGCAATGAAGTCTATTACGGCGGCTCTATGGGACTCGGGCAAGCGAACGCCTACGCTTCGGGTTCGCTTATCAGCAGGTATCTCCGCTATAATATATATAAAGGTGTCGAGGACGGTGAGGTTATAGACCCGGCAACCGGGAAACTCAATCCCGCAGCAACTACCCTCAAATGGACGGACAACTGGAACAAGGACGTCTTCAAGTCGGGAATTCGTCAGGAATATACCCTTGCGGTGTCCGGAGGTTCGGAGAAGACGAAGGCGTATATGTCCGTATCCTATCTCAATGATAAGGGATATGTTCCCAATTCGGGATTCCGGCGCGTTTCGGCGAGGGCGAAGATTGATCAGAACGTCGCAAAGTGGCTGAAGGCCGGACTTAACATCGCATACTCCAACACGAATCAGAATCAGTTTGGAGCTGAGTCTTCGGGGTCATATTCCAACATCTTCTTTTTCGGGCAGAACATCGCCCCGATATATCCGATTTATCAGTACGACCTAGAAACGGGCGAACGACTCTACAGCGAAAATGGGGAGACGCTCTACGACTGGGGAGAGAAAAGGGCGTACGGACAGCTCTCGAACCCTTACGGGCAGCTTCTTTCATCGACGTTGAATTCCGTAAGGGACAATATGTCGTCGAGGGGCTATCTGGACTTCGACATCCTGAAGGAACTCAAGTTTACGGTGAACCTCGCCTATGATATATTTAACACTAAGTCAGATAATTACACCACTCCTGTCGGAGGTGACGCAGCTACGGTGAACGGCCGCGGACGGCAATCCACGAGCCGCTACTCCGCGTTGAACACCAACCAGCTGCTGTCTTGGACTCCGAGTTTTGGACCTTCTCACGAGCACAGCCTCTCGCTACTTTTGGGACACGAAATCAAGAGTGACACTTCCTACGGACTTTCCGGCGAGATGACTAACTTCGTTGACCCGACAGTTTCCGATTTCGCCAATGCTGTGGTCTATCAGAACCTCAGTTCCAGCCGCACTTCCTATTTTCTTCAGGGAATTTTCTCAAGAGGGGAGTACAGTTACGCCAACCGCTACTTCGTCTCCGCATCCTATCGCCGCGACGCCTCATCGAGGTTCGCCCCGGACAAGAGATGGGGCAGCTTCTGGGCAGTCGGAGCGTCGTGGAACGCGAAGCAGGAGTCTTTCCTCCTTCCGGTGGCGTGGGTGGATTATCTCAAGTTCAAGGCAAGCTACGGAACCCAGGGAAACGACAACATCGGAATGACTAAGGTCTATGAGGACCTCTACCGGATTGACCGCGTGGATGGAGAGGCCTCCATCGTGAAGGTGTTCAGGGCAGCTCCTGACGTGACCTGGGAGAAGTCCAACAACTTCAACGCAGGCTTCGAGTCGCGCTTTTTCGACAGGCTCTCGGTGAACGCGGACTTCTTCATCAAGGAGACAAAAGACATGATTTACTACCGTGCGCTCGCCCCGTCGCAGGGAAATCCGGCGACCCAGCTGGTGAACGACATGGACATGATGAACATCGGCGTGGAGTTCGAGGTGGCGGCCGACCTGGTCAAGACCCGCAACTTCTCATGGAATCTTGCGGTGAACGGGACGGCCTATCGCAACAGAATCACGAAGCTCCCGTCTAACGAGCCGGAGGAGGGCTACGCTTCGGGAAACTACTGGAGGAAGAAGGGCGGCTCGCTCTACGACTTCTATATGTATGAATGGCTCGGTGTTGATGAGGCCACCGGCGAGCCTCTCTACACGGGCAAGGACGGCTCGCCTGTCCATGAGCCCGCAAACGCGAAGATGGTTCAGACCGGGAAGAGCGCGGTGCCGGACCTCTACGGAGGAATCACCTCCTCTTGGAACTTCTTCGGCTTTGACCTGAGCGCACAGCTTGCCTACCAGATTGGCGGCTGGACCCTCGACTCCAACTACCAGGGGCTCATGTCCGCAGGAACGGCCGGAACCAACTGGCATAAGGACATCTTCCGCCGTTGGACTCCGCAGAACACCTCGACCGACGTTCCACGCGTGCAGAACCGCTATCAGGATGCCTCCCAGACATCGACTCGTTTCCTCACAAAGGCCTCGTACCTGAGCCTGAAGAACGTGACGTTCGGCTACACCTTCCCGAAGACGCTGATGCAGAAGGCGAAGATTTCGAACCTCAGAATCTATGTCATCGGAGACAACCTCTGGTACATCTCGCACAGGCGCGGGCTTGACGTGCGTCAGTCGTTCAGCGGAGCGACCGGATTCACCTACTCCGCGCTCAGGACCGTCTCCGCCGGCGTTTCGTTCACATTCTAAAACTGAAGGGGATATGAAAAGGATAATGATTATATTTCTTTCCGCAGCATTGGCGCTTTCGTCATGCAGCAAGATGTTTGACGTAGACTCCACCGGAAACCTAACAGGCTCGAAGGCCGCCCAGATGGTGGAGAAAGAGCCGGAATTTCTGTTCTCATACGTCTCCGGACTCTACTCATGGATGGTCACGCCGTTCACTGTCTATTCCGGTCATGACGACGGCGGTTTTCTGCTCTGCAACATGCTGACGGATTTCATGGGACAGGATATCGTCCTCGATGGAACAGAGAATTGGGGACAGTTCGACTATAATTTCGACTACGGGATGGAACAGTATGTCCGGACCTACCAGTTCTGGACGCAGTACTATACTCTCATAAACAACGCCAACACGATTCTCGACTATATCCCCGCGGGCGAGGAACCTTCGTCCGTGCAGGTGAGGGGCTATCTCGGGCAGGCCTATGCAATTCGGGCGCTGTCCTATATGTACTTGATGCTCCTCTATCAGGACCCGGTCGATGAGTCCGGGGCTCTGCGTACCGATGCTCCTTCCGTTCCGCTGGTGTATGCTTCGAGGGATGGGATTCCTGCCGATGTCGCCTACGAACGTCAGGGGAGGAATGCATATTCCGTTGTGATGGAGCACATTGAGTACAACATCGCCGAGTCTCTGAAATTTCTTGATGGATATGTTAGGACGTCGAAAAACGAGATTGACCAGAGCGTTGCCTACGGAATCGCAGCCCGCTACTACCTCTTCGTTCAGAAGTGGGCAGAGGCCGCCTCTGCCGCCGAGAAGGCACGCGAGGGCTATGACATAATGGATCGCGAACGCCTGCTCGGAGGCTTTATGAACCTTGAGGACAACGAGTTTATGTGGGGATTCAATCACACGACCGAGACCCAGACAACCTACGTCTCCTTCTCCTCGCACATGAGCAACGACTGCGAGGGCTACGCAGGACTTGACCAGCCGGGCAAGCTGATTGACCGCTCGCTCTACGACAGGATGTCGCGCACGGACTGGCGTAGGGGGCTGTTCAACGGTCCGGAGGGCGACCCTAAGGCCAGCCCGAGCACCCCGGCCGCAGCACGGCCTTATGCCGCGAGGAAGTTCGGCTACATGAACCAGTGGCTTCAGGACTACATCTACATGCGTGCTTCGGAGATGGTTCTGATTCAGGCCGAGGCCGAAGCGCGGCTCGGGGATGGGGCCAAGGCGGCGGCAACGCTCGCGACGCTGATGTCGAGGCGTGATCCGTCGTGGAGCGCTTCCATAGTGACTGCCGCAGATGTTCAGATTCAGAGGCGCATAGAACTATGGGGCGAGGGTCACGGCTACTACGACATACGCCGTAACGGGCGCGGAATAGACCGCAGCTACGAGGGAACGAATCACACCCCGGCGAACAGAATTAAGGTGCCGGCGCACGACAATCTCTGGTGGTTCCAGCTGCCGCTGAAGGAAATCACCGAGAACGACAAGATTGACGAGTCTGAGCAGAATCCGTGGAGCAAAGAGACTACGGATGAGGATGAAAGCGAAAGCAAGGCTGCATCGGTGGCGGCTCAGGGACAATGGTGCGTTCGGGGTGGCCGTGAAATGAGTTCCGGATGGTTGTGCGACGTAAGAAATTGATATGATGAAAAGGATATTGAAATATATGGTTGTGGCAACGGCGCTGTGCTGCTCCTGCCAGAAAGCTGCGGAGAAGACCGAAGTTGAGGCCGGGTTTGCCGATGGCGGGCGCGTGCCGAGGGTCGGAATCGCCGAAAAGGTGGATGTCTATCAGTACGAAAAGCGTGTCTCTGCAACCGTGCTCGTCTCGGGAATCGACCAGGAGATGACGCATCTTGAAGTGGGGCTGCTATCCTCGCAAGACGAGTATTTCTCGGACCCTAAGGCCGTCTATGCGAAGAGGCAGAGGAACGGAAGCTATACGCTCCGTGTTCCGGTGACCCCAGGCAAGACCAATTGGATTATGGCCGTGGCTGCCTGTGACGGAGGGGCTGCATACTCCTCCAAGATTTCTGTAGATGTGCCGGACGTACCATGGCAGTACAAGATTGCGGACAGCTACTCGGGTACCTATCTCAATACGACAATCAAGCAGGGAGAGCAGTCCTATCCGGACCACAAGATTGTGCTGAAGTACAACGGCGGTTCAAACAAGCTGACCATCGGCAATGTATGCGCCTATTCCCTCGCGCAGGGACTCGACTACACGAAAGACAACAACGTGAACTACATCGTAGGCGATGTCGATATAGAGGCGAAGACCGTTTCCTTCCCTGTCACATCTTCTGGAATTGACGCCCATCTTGCCTCGGGGACTGCCCTGATGCCGTTTGAACTTAAGGACGACAGCATCTATTCCGGCAAGGAATTCATTTGGACTTTTAACGAGGACGCCACGGAGATTTCCTTCCCGATTTTCGGACTTGTCTCAGGAACCAGCATAAAGCAGTCCTACGATGCAGGAACATTCAAGGCAGACTGATTTTTGAGTTTCCAAGATGAGTGCGCGGACTTGAGAGCTTGATAAATGAGATAAGTTTAATATTCGCAAGAAGTTAGAATACTTACGAAACTGGAGTAAAGAAATATGAAGAGATACGGATATATATTTTTGATGATTACGGCGGCTATGACCGTAGGCTGCGCAAAGGAAGTTGACGCGCCCGAGACTCCGAAGGTTCCGACGGCGCTCACCGACTCCCCGTCGGCCGTTCCCGGACTTGTCCGCATTCAGGTCAGTGATGCCCTTGCGGAAGAACTGCTTGCCGCCGCGGACACGGATGGAAAGGTGAACCTTGGGGATGTTCCGCAGTTTCAGATCGATGGCCTTGAGATAAAGTCAGTCGCGACATCCTTCCACATCGGCGGCAAGTTCGAGAAGGTCCAGCGTGAGTCCGGACTCCACAAATGGTTCGACATCGAATACGACGAGTCCACTCCTCTCACCAAGGCCTCTGCCGGACTTTCGACAGTTGACGGCATAGCCCATATGGAGCCGGTCCACATCCCCGAAAGCCGCACCGTCTCGATGAATGACCCCTACTACGGGGTGCAATGGCACTACCACAGCACCGGGCAGGGAAGTGCCGTCTCAGGAATGGATATAAAGCTTCAGGAAGCGTGGGACCTTTACGGAGTGTATGGCAACAGCAGCGTGACCGTTGCAATCATCGACTCCGGCGTTGATATTGAACATCCCGACCTTGCCGGAAATCTTTGGACCAACGAGGCGGAGCTGAATGGAACGGAGGGACGTGACGACGACGGCAACGGCTATCGTGATGACATTCACGGCTACAACTTCGTTGCCGGTTCGGCCGCCATCCATGCCGAAAACCACGGAACTCATGTCGCCGGAACTGTCGGCGCGGTGAACAACAACGGAGTCGGAGTCTGCGGAGTCGCCGGCGGACGCTATCCGCAGAAGGGCGTGCAGCTTATGTGTCTTCAGATTATGGACGAGACCTTGCCCGACAAGGGCGCCAACATGCTGAAAGTCTTTCAGTACGCGGCTGAGAACGGTGCCGTGATTGCTCAGAACAGCTGGGGCTACAAGAAGGACGTGACCGAGATGCCGGATGGTGACGTCACTGCAATCAATTACTTCATCGACCACGCCGGAATGGATTCCGACGGCAACCAGACAGGCCCGATGAAGGGCGGATTAGTCATCTTCGCAGCCGGGAACGATGCGCAGGACTATGCCTTCCCGGCAAAGTACGAGAGGGTTCTCTCGGTGGCCGCCATAGGCCCTGACGGAAAGGCCGCCTATTACACCAACTACGGCGATTGGGTGAGTGTCTGCGCCCCCGGCGGAAACGAACGCCTTGTGGAAGGCGGCATTTACAGCACCCTCCCCGGCGCGAAGTACGGCTACCTCCAGGGTACCTCGATGGCCTGCCCTCACGTCTCCGGTCTTGCTGCCCTCACGCTTTCTGCCTGCGGAGGCCCGGGATACACCTGCGATAAGCTCTTTGAGACCATTGTGAACAGCTGCGATGAGTCGATTTATAAGTACAACCCGACGATGACAGGCAAACTTGGCAAGGGAATGATAAATGCCGTGAACGCTCTCTCGTCCATAAGCACAGTGCCTCCGGAGGCCGTTTCCCATCTTGAGGCCGCAGCCAGCTCCAACACGCTGAACATCATAGCCGACCTTCCGAAAGACCCTGACGCGGAATATGCCTATAGCTATAAGGTCTATTACAGCAAGTCTGCCTTCACCTCCCTCAGCCCGGCTTCAGCATCAACGGTCGTTTTCATCGCCTCTTCGCTTGAAGCCACGGAGAACGGCTGTAGAAAGATAAGCCTGAAGGGATTGGACTTCAATACTAAATATTGGTATGCGGTTTCTGCCCTCGACTTCGCAGGCAACGAGTCGCCTTTGACCGAGGTTGCTGAAATCACCACAGGGGGCAACACTGCTCCGGAAATCACCGTGAATGACAATACCCCGGTCTCTCTCGAATCTTACGAAACTGCCTTGAGGGTCTATACCGGTTCCGACCCGGATGGCCATGCTGTAAGTTTCATCTGGACCTGTGACGAGCCTTCGGCCGTGTCCTTCGAGAAACTTGACGAGGACATCGTCCAGGTGGAGATTTCCGGAGTGAAATCCACGCCTGGCGAGCATTGGTACAGGCTCACGCTCACCGATGAATATGAAAAGGCCACCGTGCTTGAGGTTCCCTACATCGTGAAGGTCAATCATGCTCCGGTGCAGATCGCGGAAATCGGGACACTCGCCGTGAACGGGGTGAAGGGAACCGGTACGTTCGACGTGAATAACTGGTTCTCCGACAAGGACAATGAGGAACTCTTTGCGGTCGTTAGCGTTGAGGACAGGAGTGTTGTCGCCACTGAGGTCTCCGGAAGCAAGGTGACATTTACAGGCCGAAAAGTCGGACGCACGAAAGTGACGCTCACCGCCTCAGACGCAAAGGGCGAATCGGCATCGCAGAGTTTCGTTCTTGTCGTGAGGGATTCAGCCTCTCCGCTTGACGTTTATCCTAATCCTGCGACGGACCACATCAACATACGTCCGGGAGCCGACAGCATTGATGCATCCGTAACCATCGCCAATCAGGCGGGGACAGTCGTTTATAGCGCCGGAAAGGCACTCGGAATCAACTCTCCACTGAGGGTTGAAGTCGGGGCACTTGCGCCGGGGAGATACACTGTCCGTCTTAGGATGGGCTCGCAGACCTACGGGACATCGACATTCGTGAAGAAATGAAAGGACTTGTGAAAAACAGAGAGTTTATGAATATGGGAAAGTTCTTTAATATCAGAAAATTAATTGCGGCGACCCTGCTGTTCGCCCCTGCTCTCGCCTCGGCGCAGGAATCCGCCGTCTCCACATCCGCGCTTCCGTTTTTGGACCGTGCCCACGGAGCCGTACGTTCCTCCATGTCAGGTCTCGGAACCGTTTCAGACGATGCGTATTCGCATTGGGGCAATGTCTCCGCAGCCGCGTTTTCCTCAAAGACCTTTCATGCGGGAGTAGGTTACAGCCTTTGGCAGCCGTCCGTGACAAAGGCGAGTGTGACCGACTTCGGAGCACTTTGGCACATTAGTGAAAGATGGGCTGTGACGGCGGGAGTCTCCGTGGCTGCCTATCCTATTGAGCATCGTATGGACGAATATGGCGTGGCCCTTTCAGATTTCCGTCCGATGGACGCTGTCGCTGGTGCCGGCGTGGCTTTCAGAATAATCGACTGCTTGTCCGTGGGCGCGGCCTTCAACTGGGCTGGTTCACGCGGGATAGACAGCAAACTTGACGCATTCGCCGCCGATGTTAACCTCACTTTCAGAAAATACGGGGTCAATGTCACGGCATTCGCGAAGAATCTCGGCACCGCCGTAAAGTCCTCTGACAGACAGAACTTCGCACTTCCAATGAGTGTCGGTCTCGAAGCCGGATATGGACTGAACTTCGGAAAATCAAGCCTTTACGGAGCGGTTCAAGGCCAGTGCTGGTTCGGAGGTCCTTTCGGAATATCACCTTCGGCCGCTGCTGAATACTCTTGGAACAATATGATTTTCTGTCGCGCCGGACTCCACTACGGGGCGAAGAAAAACGGCCTTCCAAGCTACGGCTCCCTCGGCCTTGGTATCCATCTGTACGGATTCAGCCTTGACCTGAGTTGGAACGCCGCCCTCGGGGCGATGAAGAATACATTTGCCTGCGGAGTGGGCTATAGTTTCTGATGACAATAATGATTTGATTATGAAGAAGAAAGTATCAAATATACTGACTGCGGTGTTTGCCCTGACGGCATCGTTTCTCCTTGTCCTTTCCTGCACAAAGGATGTCGAAGAAGCTCCGAAAGCGACGAAAATTGACTGTTCGTTCAAGATAAATGTTTCCGACATCACGGGAAATTCCGTGAAACTCTCGGCCGTTCCGACGAAGATGAGCATGAAATACTGCCTTTCAGCCGTCCGCCGCGACATTTATGAACTCTATTCCGACAAGAACGAGTTTGCTTCCGACAACATCATCGATTTGAAGATGAATGCTGAGGAGGAAGGGATTGATTTCAAGGAATATATATCCAAAAATCGTCTTTCCGGCTCGTCTCCTCGAATCATCAGCGGTCTGTCGCCCGAGACTGAATATGTCGCCTTCGCCTACGGAGTTTCGGACGACGGGGATATAGTCACGGACATATTTTCTTCCGAATTCACGACAGTCGAGGGGGAGAAACTGGTCAATATGGGATTCGAGTTTGAGCTGCTCGACGTCGGAAGCACGGAAACCACTGTGAAAGTGACTCCGGAGCATAATGACATTATGTATTATTGGGACGTTCTCCCCGTTTCTGAGATTACGAAATATACGGAGTCACAGATTGTCGATGTGCTCAATTCGGACGGAACGTTAGTCGATCATTGTCACTACAGCGTTGATACATATACTTTTACCGGATTGAAACCATCCACGAAATACTGCATCTTCGCGTTCGTCTATGATGAGGATGCTGGAGCGGGCAAGTTCTCTGTCAAGGAATTTACCACCAAAGAATATTCTGCGGACGTTCAGGAGGCATATAAAAAATGGCTTGGCACATGGACTGTGACCAGCACCTCTGCGGAACTTCTCGGCAAGCCGGTTTCATTCGACATAATCGTTTCTGAAAATGTCTTCTGCGAAAGTTACAAGGTTGTGGGATGGGGCATATCCATCGCGAGAACCCTTCCTGTCCTTGCCGGATTTGACTCTGAAACAGGCTACCTCTACTTCGTGAATGCCTACGCGGCAAGCCGCTATTCAGACTCATCCGTCTCCGGCTACATCTGCCATTTCGGACGCTTTGACCACGGCGACGGCTACTACCTCATTACCGAGGGCGGTTTTGCGGCAATGATAGGCCGTATCGATGAGGACGGCACGGCAAAGGTGGTCGGCAACCAGTTCACAGCAGACTCCTCCGCTCCATACACCTTCTCAGGAATGGACTACTTCCTCTACGCGAACGGAAGCATATACAATTTCTCATCCGCGTCACAGTTCGTCTATGGTAACTTCCCTGTCGGACCTTACACGCTGAAGAGGAAAGAGAACATAATCACCAGCGACATGACCTTCTCGCTCGACGTCGATGAAAAGTCATCCTCCTCGGCGCGGATTAGCGTGGTGCCGTCCAAGGACGACGAGACCTATTTCTATGATGTCCTGCTCGGCTCGGACGCGGATGCGATGGACGACGACCAGATGCTCGTTATGCAGCTGGAGAGCGCATACTCAAGCTACGGAGGCATAGCCAATAACCTTCATGTCGGTTCGAACTATCAGGACTATTCGGGTATGACCCCGGGCACGGAATACTGCGTGGTGGCCTTCGGCTATGACCTCGATCACGTCACGACCGCCGTCGCCCGTAAGAAGTTCACGCTTTCAGGCGCGAGCGAAAGCAATGCGCTGATTCTTTCGGTGACCAACCCGACGGACAAGGGGGCGATTGTCTCCGTGTCTCCGGCTAACACTGATACATATTTTTGGAACATTTATGAGAAGAGTTTCGTCGACCACTACGGCACTTCAGACGAACTCATAAAGGCAATCGACACCTTCCTCATGAGTCAGGGAGGCATCGGAGCTTTCTTGAACACAGGAGGCAAGGCCGTACAGATTTCTTCGCTCGAAGCGGACAAGGACTACTATCTTGTGGCGTTCGGACATAACGGGAACACAGCCACTTCCGCCGTGTATAAGAAAGCCTTCAGAACAGATGCAGCTGGCGAAGTTACGGATGGCTGGCAGGCCTGGCTCGGAACGTGGGAAGTGACAAGCTCCACTTCTGAACTCTCCTCCAAACCTATCAGGATGACCGTTACGATTGCTCCTGGAACGACCGGCAAGAAATACTACATCCACGGTTGGGGCATATCCGCTCCACGCAACGCGCTTGTCGCTACCGTTGAGGGTGAGTATCACTCCGAGGACGGGACGCTGTCGATAATGAATAATCAGGTCTTTGCTGAGAATGCCAACTACGGTTCCTTCGGAATGGCTGATGTTCTCTACTGCGCGAGGGTGTTGGATCCTTCGACCTCAAAGTATGTCCCTATGGCGGGTAAATTCTACGCGATGTCCGGGGTTATGGGTAAGGACGGGCAGAAGGCCGGAATGCGCTGTGCCATTCAGAGTTACAACGGGAAGAAATACACCGTTTCCACGATGGAGATAACCCTCATAACAACCTCGGGTTCGGTGCTTTACTACTCCGCTGATGAGGGCTACACCTACGGCGACTACCCGATCGGACCGTTCACGATGAAGAAGACTTCGGATTCATATAATACGACCTCTGAACTCTCTTCAACATCGGCTTTTGCCGGCGTCTTCGCGGCACAGGGCCAGGTCCGTCAGGCCTATGCCTACTGGCCGCTCGGAGCACCGGAACTCTCTTCTGGGGAATCCGCTCCGTCTGTGGCAGGCAAAACTCCTGCGGTGCTTCCTGGCTGCGCCGACACGAACCGCAGTGTGCTCTATATGAAGGCGATGACTCCTTCCGGCCGCGAACTCGGAGCCGCGTTCATGTACTGGGGTGGAAAGTTGTCGTGGAAGTTCGGAGAATCGGCTGCAAAGGATTTGAATTAGACTATCAAAGGTATTTTATAAATATTAACAAAACAAAAGTAGTGTATGAAAAGGGCTATTGGCTTAACAACACTGTTTCTCGGCATCCTTTCGGTGATTGGATGCGGGAAGGAGGAACCCGTCACTGTGGTTCCGGAGGCTACATTGTCTGCCACGAGTCTGGTCTTTGACCGGGCCGAGTCGCAGAAAACCGTCTATGTGAAGCTTCAGGGGGACGGTCTGGCGGTCTCGTCCGTACAGAGTTCCGAAACCTGGTGCGGCGTGGAGCCTGATGGAGACGAGGCTATTGTTGTCAGCGTGACTGAAAATGAAACCGAGTCTGTCCGTAGAGCTGTCGTGACTCTTACGTTCAGCGATGCGGCCGTGGAGGACAAGACGATAACAGTGGCTCAGGAGTCCGGCAGCGCCAAGGTTCTGGAGACCACCGCGGTCGAAGGATATGTGTTCGACTGTCGCGGGGGCGAGTATAAGTTCAGTGTTGAGGCCAGTTCCGGATGGACGGCCGAATTGGTGGAATGCGACTGGGCTACAATCGCATATGATGCCGCCACCGTTACTGTCACCGCTCCGGCGAATGAGGGCAATGCCACTTTGACGGGCAAGGTGAAGGTGACATCTGGCGATGCCTCTCTCGAATATTCCTTCACACAGGAGACTGTTGCCGACAACAAGTATCTTAGCCTGTTGGGCAAATATGACATCTATGCCGAGACTTGGTACTATGTTTCGTACATCAGCTCAAGCACTATGCAGGGCACATGCTATTCTGCTGGAAAGAGCGGTACCCTTCGTGAGGTTTTTCCGGAAAAGCCGGCGAGCAAGTCTTATACTTCGGAAGTTGAACTTGTTGAGGATAAGTATGGTTTTTCTTACAAGCTCAAGGATTTCCTTGTGGAGGGTCAAGATGTTCCTGTGAACTTTGATGCGAAGACAGGCTCTCTTGAGATTCCGACCCTTTGGAATGTGGGGCAGGTTCTTATTCCTTATTCAGCAAAGGATCCTGCTGAGTATATGCCATGCTTCTTTGTCGGATACAGAGTCGATGGCAACAATCTGCGTCTTGTGAGCAGCACAACAGCATCTCTTCCTTGCGTAGTTTCCGAAGACGGCAACACCATATCCATATCCACGACTCCTCTTTCTCCTGAAACGGCGGAAGGCGAGACTCCGATAGTTTACGGAATTTGCCTCTCATATATGCATATGGGACTTTCTTCTCCGGTGCTGACACCGTTCCAAGGTCTGTATATGCCTTATGGAAGCACAATCGAGCTTCGGCGGGTTATTGCTGACGAGAATAATGAAGCTGAGGGAGAATAAGTATTTAATGATAGATAAATAATATGAAAAAGACGATATATTTTCTTGCTGCCGCAGTGGTGACGCTTGTCGCATCCTGCGCAAAGGATAATCTTGAGCCAACCGATGGCCCTACCGGACCGGAGAGGAAAGCCCGTATTGAGGTCAGCTCCGACAACGGACTCTTTGTCCCATCGGCGGACGGTACTGCCGCTGATTTGAATTTCAAGACAAAGGGCGGCGAAGTGGTCGTTGCCGTTTCGACCAATCTTGATGAATGGAACTACAGCCTTTCAGACGAAAGTTGGCTTTCTGTTTCCGCTGACAAACACTATCTGACAATCTCCGCCCCACTCAACGAAAGTGACGCCGCCCGTACGGTCGAACTCACATTGACTGCCTATGACTCTAATGACGTGACTGCAAGCTATGTGATAAATGTCTCGCAGAATTGGGCCGGACAGACGGAGATAACTCCTTCAACCAATTCAGTCCACTTTCCTGCGTTCGGAGAACTCGCCTCTGAGGTTAAGATTGAGACTAATCAGGAGGACTTGAAATTCGAGTGTACCTCGCAGTGGCTGCTTGTTGAAAAAGTGGAAGGCGGACTCAAGCTTTCAGTCAATCCGAACACGACGACATCCGAGAGAACGGTGGATTTGAAACTGACGGCCGGTGTCGGCAAAGATGCGGCAACGGACATCATTCGAATAAGTCAGGACGGAAAGGCCTATATTGAACTTTCCACAAACATTGCGCATTGCGACGGAAAGGGTGGGGTGAATGAGATTTCCTTCACTTCAAATCCTGAACTCGGAGTGAAAGTCTCGCCTGTAGAGGGCGATGACTGGTATTCGGTCACAGAATCAGAAGGCAAGATAACCATCAGCATAAATCCTTCTTCCGACAACAAGCAAAGGAAAGGTGAAGTTGAGGTTCTTGTCGGAGAACTGGAGAATACTGCATTGGGCAAGATTAAGGTTATTCAGATTGGCGAGGACACGGAGGAACTTATGGTGGAATACCGTATCAACAATGACAACACGATTCTGACAGAATGCGGTGTGGCTCCGACAAACGCCATAAAGACTGTGGATGTTACTGTTGATTGGGGAGACGGCTCCGAGCCGGAACACCTTGACGGAAGTGTTGCTCCTTCCCACATGTACAAGAAAGCCGGGAAATATCTTGTGGTGGTTAAGGGAACAGCTCCTGCGTATGACCTTTCAGACAACAGTTTCTATAGCATAGAAACAGCGACATGGAGCGTCAATATACTCAACATCATCTCTTGGGGCAAGTTAGGTGTCGTTGAGGCCAAGAGTATGTGCAAATCTTCGGAATTTCTTGAGAATATTCCGGGGGATACTTGTGGCTCATTCGAGAACGTAACTGACTTTACGGAATCGTTCAGTAACTGCAAGCGTCTCAAGGAGATTCCTGAGGACCTGTTCAAATATGCCACCAAGGCTACCAAATTCCAAAATACATTTGAATCTACTGCCGCAATCAAGGCTATTCCGGAAAAGCTGTTCGCGAACTGTCCGAATGTGACAGCATTTGACTACACTTTCTCCGGATGCGGAGTAGGCAATGTCAAACTTGGGGCAAAGGTTGAGGACGGCAATGTGATAGATGTTCCTGAGGGGCTTTTTGCCGCATGTCCTAATGTGACGAAGTTTACACAATGCTTCGCCTACACCAAGATAGCGACTCTTCCGGAGAACTTGTTTGCCAAAAACACGAAAGTGACTTCATTCAATGGACTGTTTGCCTATTGCTCGGAGATGGAGACTGTCCCGGCAGGCCTGTTCGCGAACAATCCGAATGTGAATGATTTTGCATGGCTGTTCTACGGCTCTCATGTCAAGAAACTTCCTGCCGGCCTTTTCAAAAGTAACGCCGCATCATCTGTTCAGATTCGTCAGATGTTTATGGAGGCAACGATAGATGAACTTCCCGACGGATTCTTCGAAGGTTTGAATGGAGTCAAGTATATTGACCAGCTTTTTTCGAATGCTGTATTCAACACGCCTCTGCGTGCTGGAATGCTGAAGGGGCTTGTCAATGCCACAGCTGCGGCTTCGATGTTCTACGGAACCAACATCACGGAGATTCCTGCCGGGCTATTCGAGGGATTCGGTATCAATTCGACTTCTATCGACATGTCGAAGGTGTTTTTCCGCTGTGAGGGGCTTACCACGGTTCCTGCCGATGTGTTTGATGCGGTCGCGCCAAAAGTCACTACCCTCAATGCCTGCTTCCAGAACTGCACGAATCTCAAGACCGTTGACGACGGCTTCGCGAATTCCTGCACGAATGTGGCGAATATAGGCAATCTGTTCTACGGCTGCACATCTCTTGAAACCCTTCCTGCCACGATGCTGACAGGCTCGGCGGCCAAATTGAGGACTTGCTCGAATGTCTTCTGGGGTTGCACGGCACTGAAGTCTGTGCCGGACAATCTGTTCGGATTCATAACTGCGGCAAATGCGACATTCGGTTTCTGCTTCAACGATTGTAAGTCGTTGACAACGGTCGGTGCAAATGTCTTTCCTGCCACCACTGCTATGTCGGGTCTGAACAATGTGTTCCAGGGATGTACGGCTCTGACAGACATTTCTCCGGATGTGTTTGCCAAATGCACAAAAGTTACCACAGTCAATGGCATCTTTAAGGGTTGCACTGCTCTGAAGACCGTTCCGGGAGGACTGTTCGCAAAGATGACCGGCGTGAAGACCTTTGACTCCGTTTTTATTGACTGCACTGGCCTTGAGAGCGTGCCGGAGAATCTGTTTGCAAGCAATACAGTCGTGACCAAATTCCAGAAGCTCTTCTACAACTGCACTGCCCTGAAGTCCGTACCTGCCAGTCTTTTTGCAAAATGTTCAAAAGTTACCGATTTCAACAATCTTTTCCGGGGCTGCAGCTCGCTTTCGGAGATTCCGTCAGGTCTTTTTGACGGGTGTCCTGTGGTGACCAACTTCACGAACCTTTTCTGGAATTGCACCTCACTAAAGAACATTCCTGCCGGTTTGTTTGCAAAATGTACGAAAGCGGTGACATTTGTTGACACCTTTGCCGGCTGCACTGGTATTGATACGATTCCTGAAGGATTGTTTGACAGTGTTCCAAACACGGCGTCCGTAAGTTTCAAGGAATGCTTCATAAACTGCACTTCCCTCAAGTCTGTCCCTGCCGGTCTGTTCGGCAAAGCGAAGAAAGCGAGGTATTTCAGCTACACATTCGCAAACTGTACCTCCCTCACGGGCGAGTCTCCATACACTGAACACAGCGGTGTCAAGGTGCACCTTTATGAACGTAAAACATATGATACGTCCATTTATAACTCAAGCATACAGGGAACAGGCTGCTTCACGAATTGCACCGGTCTGAGCGACTACGATGCAATTCCAACCGGCAAGAACGGTTGGAAATAGATACCCCAATTTTCAAAGTGAATAAGAACAGAAGAAAATGAAAAGATACATAAACATATTTTGTGCGGCTGCAGCGGTTCTCTCTTTTGCGGCCTGCGAGAAGACTGTGGCTCCGGAGGCTCCTGTCGAGGAGGTTCTTGTCGGGAATGTCGAACTGTCATCGATTCAGGTCGTTTTCCCTGTAGATGGTGGCACGAAGACCGTTCTCGTGAACGCCAACGGAGAATGGTACTACGACTGCGACTACACTTGGCTCAGCATCTCCGCAAATCCGGAAGAGAACAGCGTCACATTCACGGCCGATGAAAACACCACCGGCAAGACTCGTTATGGCGTGGTTTCAGTCATCTGCGGCGACAAGGGCTACACTGATTGTCGCGACATCAAGGTCGTGCAGGTAAACACTCCGGTAAGCCTTGCCGCGGACGGCGAGACAGCCAACTGCTACATAACCGCTCCTGGCGTGACCTATAAGTTTCCCGCTACGGTGAAGGGTAATGGCAAGGGGGACGGAAACTCTAAGTACATTGAAACCTGCGGAGTTGAAATTAATGGAGCTGCCTATGCTGAGCTTGTCTGGGAGGCGACTCTCGACGGCGATCGCACCCGCAGTACATACGTCATTGACGGCGAACCTGTCTTTGATGGCGGAAATGTCTATTTTACAACGGGAACCGAACCGGGTAATGCGGTGATTGCCGTATGCGATGCCGCCGGGGAGATTCTTTGGAGCTGGCACATCTGGGTGAGTGCAGAGGAAATCGCCACAAAGACAGACGATAATGGTCTCGTCTGGATGGACCGCAATCTTGGTGCGCTAAGTGTTGTTCCTTCAGAGGTTCAGAACACTCGTGGACTTTTCTACCAATGGGGACGCAAAGATCCGTTCCTTCCGTCGGTGGCAGACTTTGTCGAAATTCCTACTATCTACAGTACTGATGATGCGAATACCAAAAACGCCAAATATGCCGAGCAGCTAAAACTCCGTCCGTCAGCGAATGTCAACAATGAGCAAAAAGGCAACGGCAAGCGGGGCATCTCTACGGAGGAGGCGATTGTCACGTATCATGCACCTGGAAATATGACATATTCCGTTGCGAATCCGGAGAAGTTCATCTCAATCCATTCTGTCTATACGGGCGGTATAAAGTGTGATTGGTATATAATGGATCCGGACAATACTACTGACGACCAGTCCGCTTCAAACCTTTGGGGCAATACGGCAACAGATGTGAACTACAAAACCATCTTCGACCCGTGTCCTGCCGGATATGCAGTACCTAAGTCACAGGCGTTCGGAACCATTACTGCGGACTTGGGCTACTCTCAGATTGGTGCGGACTTTGACGAGGCCGGGAACAAGACAGCCGACAATTGGACCGAGGATGAGAATGGCTATGGTTTTGTCTGGAATCATGGAGGCAACAATGCCTATTTCCCAAAATCAGGCTCGCTCGGATTGTTCGGTTCTCCTCAGTATGCCTGCGAGGAGATGCTTTATTGGGCGGCAGACATCGCGGATAATGAATTGGACGGCTGGGGACGTGCCAATTGCTTGTTCATGAACGGGGGTTATGTCTATGTAGGCATTGAAAGGACTGGCCAAATTCTTTACGACCCGTCTGGCTACGGTGCTCGTGCCTACGGAGCAAATGTCCGCTGTGTCAAAGAATAAAGGACAAAATTATAGGTCGACTTCAAAATCCTTAAATTAGATGACTTACGGATGAGTAAAAAATTGTATTACTCGTCCGTAAGTCAAATTTTTTACCACTTACGGATAAGTAAAAATCAAAAATGCTTGTCCGTAAGTCTTTT
>ERZ1026882.193-NODE-193-length-44055-cov-75.612182_pt1 | contig 44055 bp, 31 predicted proteins | sample MGYA00380171_ERZ1026882 | MGnify/ENA primary metagenome ERZ1026882 (study PRJEB33269, sample SAMEA4719807) | human gut metagenome | biome: human-associated habitat; feature: organic feature; material: feces | place: Cameroon | collected 2013-10 ...
ACACCTAAGAAAAAAACAATAAACGAAAATCTACAAAATTCATTTAACATAAAAAGGCCGCCCTTTTTGAAGTCTGTTAATAACTTCTAGGACAGCCCCGTAGATAGAAATAGCCCATTGTTTTATCTTTCAAATATTCTGTTCTTATGGTTTTAAATTTCATTGCTTCTTTATTAAAAACTTTGAAATATTTCTTGAAAAGAAATCCCATGACAGTAAGAATTATTGGCAATATAAATTTTACTAAAATTTTAACCATAAAAACCTCCGGTAATATTGTCATTTAAAATCTGTTTAACATCCTAAACGGTTAATAATCTTCATTGAAATTTATCTTTTCTATACTGTTCTGCCAAAAACAAAGAATCAATGGTTTTCATCGCCACATTCTTATCTTCATTGTTTAGACAAGTAAAACTTCTTAGCATATACGGATAATCCTGTACTATTCTCACAAGCCATGAATCAGTATATTTAGCATCAGGTTCATTTCCTGTAAGAATCCATTCATAATGAACTTTTAACTTATCAGCTATTTTTAATAACTTAACAAACGATGGATTTAGACGTCTGTTTTTCCAATTATACAACTCCCGAACACTTACTATATCAATTATAAGTTCATAAAATTTTTCATCATATTTTTTACTAAAATTTTGAGTTAATGATTCAATCTGATTTTCAATCCTATATACTATACATTCTGGACTTAATCCCAATCTATCCTGATAAGTTGATTCTGTCCAACAATCATCTAGTTCACCAAACAAAAGCCAATGTGTTGAGACAGTCAAATATTTTGCAATTGCATATAATATTGCCGGCTCAGGAACAGTGCCCCTTTTTTTCCATTGAGCAAATGCAGACGTGCTAACGCCTATTGCATTTGCCAAATCTTTTGCCTTTAAGTCATAATCAACAAGGCACTCTTCTATTCTATCAAAAATTGTCATTTACATAAGAATACAGTAAAAATACTCATTTTGTCAATATTTTATTTTCATATTGAATAATAACATTATATCACTATATCAATTTATTATTATAAATATATTACATACTAAACAGAATGAAGAATACAATAGACCCCTTTCTGAAAATAGATATTTATTTCCATTTCAATTTCTGATTATCCACAAAAAGTTTCTTATCTTTTTTCAATTCTTCCATAATTCTGCTTGTGATATTGCCTACATTCTTATCCGTTACATTTTTTCTGTCGAATTTTTTCAGAAACCTTTGAACGGGAAATGTCTCCATTGCTGAGCATAAAAGATGCCTATCCAAAAGTTTTAATTGCAAAAACAAGGCATGAAAACTACATCCATGAAGGCATCAGCATAATAAAATCTTGCGGTTTTTATTATGCATAAGGAGTAGCGATTTATGTCAAACTACATTACAGAAGACAACATTGAAGTTTCTGTCTTATAAAATAGGAACTCGCCTGTTCCATCCCCCCCCTACACACCCACTTGATATTTTTGCATCTGTATGCAAAAATATCAAGTGGGATGTTTTTATGATAATAAACCGGGATTTTTACTTAAACAAGCTCATTTCCGCAAGGCAAAACAACATGGTAAAAGTGATTACCGGAATCCGTCGCTGCGGCAAATCATTTTTGCTCTTCAATCTTTTTAAGGAATACCTTTCTCAAAACGGAATTGATGAATCCCATTTTATAGAAATCCAGTTTGATGATTTTGCTTTTAGAAAGTACAGAAATGCAGAAGAAGCATATAATTTCGTAAAGAGTAAACTAATAGATTCAAAGCAGTATTATATTTTTCTTGATGAAGTTCAACTTTTGGAAAATTTTGAGGATGTCTTAAACGGATTTCTCCACATCCCAAATGCAGATGTTTATGTAACTGGAAGCAACGCAAAATTTCTTTCAAAAGACATTATAACTGAATTTCGCGGTCGTGGAGATGAGATTCATATAAGCCCGCTCTCGTTTTCTGAATTTATGAGCGTGTATTCTGGTTCAGTTGAGGATGGCTGGAAGGAATACATCACTTACGGCGGATTGCCTGCGGTCGTGCTTCTAAAATCGCCGGAAAAGAAAGCCGAATACTTAAAGAATATTTTTGCAGAAACTTATATAACCGACATTGTAGAACGCAATAAAGTCAAGAACACTTCAGAACTTGAAGACTTAATCAACATGGTTTCATCAAGCATAGGTTCGCTTACAAATCCTAAAAAAATCGCGGATACCTTTGTAAGCAATAAGAAAAAAATTAGTCAGGAAACTGTAAAAAAATATCTTGAATATCTAAGCGATTCTTTTCTTGTTTCTGCTAGTTATCGTTACGATATTAAAGGAAAAAAATATATCGACACTCCTCTAAAATATTATTTTTCTGACATCGGATTACGGAACGCGCGGCTGAATTTTAGGCAGATGGAAGAAACTCACATCATGGAAAACATTATTTACAATGAACTTGTAATGAGAGGTTACAATGTTGACGTTGGAGTTGTTCAGATTAGCGAACGAAACAAAGCTGGAAAATCTTGCCGCGTGCAATATGAAATTGATTTTGTAGTGAATAAAGGTTTTAAAAGATATTACATCCAGTCTGCGTTTGCTTTGCCCGACAGAGAAAAAGTTTTACAGGAAGAGCGGCCTTTTTTGAATATAAGCGATTCATTCAAAAAAATCATCATCGAAAAGACAAATATTCATTCATACTATACCGAAGAAGGAATACTTGTTCTAAGCATTTTTGATTTTCTTTTAAACGAAAACAGTCTTGAAATATAACGGAAAAATAAAGCATGGAAAACTGCATCTTCACTTGATGCAGACTTGCCACAAACTTTTGATAAAGATGCATTTGATTCAAAAATCCACAGAGTCATGCCGCATTTTTAAATTATTTTCCAAACTGACTGATAAATTCCTTTTTGTCGTTGATGCCGGTTTTTTCATAAATGCTTGAAATGTAATTTTCTACAGCGCGCTGTCTTATTTGCAGTTTTTCCGCAATTTGCATGTTGGAAAGATTTTGCAGAATTAAAGCCATCACCTGTTTTTCTCTTTGCGTAAGCGCGTCTGTAAAGGAATTGAATTTTACAAGATTTTCCCGCAATTCTTTTTGAACAAAAGTTTTTCCACTAAAAGCGTTTTCCATGCATTCTATAAGCTCGTCCGACGGCGCGTTTTTTGAAATATAGCCTGCCGCTCCGTTTTGAATTGCCGTCTGAACCATTCCTGCCGAAAAGAACATTGAATACACTATGATTTTTAACTCTGGATAAAGCGAGTGAAGCTTTGCCCTCTCACAAATATTGCGGACTCCAAAATGGGATTCCTTGGACTTTTCAAAAATGGCGGAGTTTATCTCTTTTACAAGCTCCTCGTCCATTCCGCAGCCGTCGTCAGAAATTATGATTTTAAGATGGCTTCGTGGATTTTTTGCGGTCATCGCTCGTGCCGAAATGGCCTTTGACAATGCCGCTTTTTGCCTGGCGGGTTCAACAGGCTCAGCCGCCAATCGGTTTCTCTTAAAAAACACCGTAACTTCTTTTGCGCCCGCGTGATTTTTTATATTCTGCAGCGCTTCCTGCACAATCCGGTAAATATTCAAAAGCTCGTCGGCATTCAAGCAAGAAAAATCAACATCGTTTTCCGCAATCAGACGGAATTGAAAAGATTCTCCAAAAATCTTTTGAGCAAAAACATTCACCAAAGAAAGCAGATTGTCTTTTGTAATGCTCGGCGGAGTCAGGTTGTAGCAAAGATTTCTGATGTTCTCGATATTTTGATTTTGCGTTTCAATAATTTTAGCCGCCGTGTCTTTATCAGAAATATTTTCTGCAAGAAGAGAAACATACCGCAAATTCTGCGCAACGCTATCGTGAAGCTCACGGCTGATTCTTTTCCGCTCAGCTTCCTGAATCAAAATCGAATGTTTCAAAAAGACTTGCGAACTGTAAAGCATTTTATCTTTTTCAAGCCCTTCTTTTATGTTCAAAACGACAAGAATCGCTCCGCCAATCAAAATCGTAAGTGTAAAATAAAGGAAGAAAACGTACAGTTTTTGGTGCGTGTCTTCAAGACTTGCGTTTTTGTCTTTAAGAAAGCTCATAAAAACCTTGTCCATTTCGTGAAGGGCAAGCAAAATCTCTTCCTTATGATTTTCTTTTTCCAATATTAGCGGCTGTAAGCCTTCTGCAAGGGAAATGCATAACGCAATCTAATTCTGCACAGAGGTTTTCAATGCCATGTCGTTATTAAAAGTTTTAGTGTCAAAGCGCTTAAGCGTGTCGATAAAATACACAAGCGAAGAAGAGTCCTTCTTTTCGCAAAATTCGTTCCAGGAGTCGCAGATTACATCCGTGTTGTAGATTTTATCCGGAGCTTTTTGCTTGCATGAAAGAAGAAGCATGGCAACTGAAAACAGCAAAAGGATTTTTTTCATATTTTCCATATCGAATCAAAGTCAGCATACTGCCGCCGATTTTTACCTCTCCCCGTATATAATTCTACTATACAACTTGCTGATTCCAAAGCCCAAAAAAGTCGTAACCACTCTGTCTAAAATGGTAACTGGAATGCGGCCTATAATTGAGGAGGTAAGTAAATCCATATATTCGCCGTTGAAAGCAAAAATAAATATGTTGAAATTCCATTCTATTTGGAACAAGCAATTCGCAAAATAATAATTTACAAAGCCCGAAACAACACTGCACGAAAGCCCGGCGACAACCGAAGCGGTAAGAATTGCATCAAAATGGCAAGTTGTTATTTCCTTGCAACCATACAAAAAAAAGCCCTGTTTCACATCAGCAAAACAGAGCTTTTCAGTTATACCTTGTCAGTTCAAGCCTGCCAATTACGCATCGGCTGGTTATCCCCTGTAAAAGTTAATCAGACATCCTGCCTGAATAATCTTAATGAAGGTAAAACAATTTGCATGAGTTTAAAATGCTTGTCATTCGTCCAAACTTCGCAATTGTGCTTTATCGCAAGATAGGCAATCATTGCATCTTGAAAAGGAACTGCAAGACCATTTTGTTTTAGCGTAATAAATTGTCTTGAAAGCGAAATCCAGTCTTTTTCCGAAAATGGAAGGTATGTAAAATCATTGAGAGCTTCTTCAATTTGAGAAAACTGTTTTTCAGAATTGCTTCCACGCAACAGTTCTGTTTTTATAACTCCGCAAGTGGCGATTTCATTATCTTCAAAGATTTTCGCAGATTCATCATTCGGCTTGTCCCAAAAGTCAATGATAACATTTGTATCGGCAAGAATCATAAAACGCTCGCCTCTCTGAGTTCTGACACGGAATCACGATCCAAATGGATTTTTCCCGCCAAACCAAAGAAATTTTTCTTTGTTCCCGGCGCTGTTCTTGTCATATACATTTCAGGCTGCTCGGCTTCCAACAGCTTTATAAAGGCAGAGACCGATGTCAGCAATTGTTCAGGAAGAGCCTTTACCTGCTCGATTACCATATCATAAGACATTCTGCACCTCCTTAAATTATTATAGCATATTTTTGATAATTGCTCATTATATTTATGCGAAGGCAAGAAAGCTTTTAATTTTTACTATATATATGATTTTTTAGACATAACTTATTCTTCAAAAATTGCCACCAAAGCCCTCGTAATTGCTTTTTTTATATCATCGGCTTCTGTATCTCCATATCTCCAATTTCTTCTGCCGCAGAAGAACAAGGTAAAGCCAGTAAGTTGATTTCAAAATTACAAACATAAAAACATATTCAAAAGTAAAGTTCATTAAAACCTCTCTTGAATTATTTTTCATTTTCAGTTAAAAATAACTAGGCACTTGAGCAAAAAAATCGAGTTGAAAAAATGCCAAATAAAAGCTGTTACGTTCAGTAAGGCGATTATTTATCGTTTATTTATCTCTTCTTTTTTGTAAAAAACGCTGGAAACTACATTACTATTTTATTTTTCTCTTGGCGACAAGTGCCTTCAACTTACTTTTTGGAGGCGTAGTATGGATACTACAAAAAATACTTGGGAACATTTACGTTCTAATCTTGATTTTATTGAAGAAAAAATCGGATATAAATTCCGAGACAAAAACCTTCTGCTTCAGGCATTTACGAGCAAATCTTTTGGAGCGGAAAATCCTGATTTTGCAGACAATGACATTCTTGAATTTTACGGCGATGCCGAGCTTTATAAATTCATGTCTGACTGGTTATATGACTCATTCACAGTTTATCCGGACGGAAAACAGAATAATCAGCTTACATCAAAGAAAAAAGTTGGCACGCTTTCAGAAATTCGCAAAAATTATATCAAAAAAGAAAGTCTTGCCCGATGTCTGCGGATGAAACAACTAGACCAGTTCATCCTTTTGGGAAAAAGTGACTTGAACAATAATTCGGCAGACAGCGATTCAATTTTGGAAGATGTTTTTGAAGCGATTATTGGTGCAGTAAAAGCCGATACAGAGAAACAAGCAAATCAAATAAATTATTTTCCGCAATATAATATTTCAAATCAATATGAGACAATAAAAAAAGTCTGCCACAACTTATACGAAATGTATGATTTTGAGAAAGACTATGTAAATGAAATTTATGAATTCTGCAACGACTATGGTGTTGAGCCGTCATTTAGAAAAAGCGGATATTCATCCCCTGTTACATGTAGATTGGAAATCCCTGATTTAAATATTTATTCCGAAGGAAAAGGAAAATCTTTTGAAGTCGCTAAAATGGAAGCCTGCAAGAATGCAATGGATGACTGCAATATTTATGATATGAGGCAGGAAGTTGGAGAACCAGAATTTGATAAAGCAGTCTCGCAGCTGAATATGTTGTATCAAAAAGGATATATCACAAAACCAGACTATAAATTTAAAAATGAAACGCAAGAAGATGGACGGCAACTTTGGACTTGCTACTGCTACATTGCAACTTATGAAGATAAAGAAGACTACGATAATAGAGGAATAGGCGAAGAATATTCCAAGTCGGATTCTAAGAAAGCTGCAGCCTATGATATGTTGTGTTTTATTTTCAATGAAATGCCAGAATAAAATTCAACATAGACTTGCCCTTATTGCGGTACCGAAAATTCTTTTGAAAGCAATATATGCCAAACATGTTTTGATGAAGGTGATTAAAACTATTCAGGAGTTTTCTACACACACATTAGGTAACATAGGAATTATTTTATATCAAAATAGCAAGTTGCTACTCCTTTTCAAAACACAAAAAAACCAAGGCTCTTCCATCGCGGAAGAGCCTGATTCATTTTCTTATCTTTTATCCCCTGTAAAAGTTAATCAGACAGCCTGCCTGAATAATCTTTCGCTCGTCGTCGGTCATGTCGCCGGTCGCAAGGTCAAACTCGGCGGTTGTGCCGTCGGCGCGGACTGCGTAGGCTTTTACGCCAGGGAGTTTTTCCGCAATCATCTTTTTTGCGCCCGGAACAAAAATGTAGTCGCCGTTCGCAAACGGAAGACCGCTTGGAAGAAGATTGCGCGAGTTTTCGCCAGAAAACTCGGAGAGCAAAACGGAGTTTTGCGACTCGCCCTGCTTATAAAGGAACGGAATCATTCCCCAGTTAATCAGGTTCGAGCGGTAGCGTTTTGTGGCGTAGTCGCTTGCAATGTTCGCGCTCGCTCCCAAAACCCTCTGGCAGCTTGCCGCCTGCTCGCGCGCAGAACCGTCGCCCGGCTTAACAGCGTAGATTGTAGAGCCAAGACCGGCCTTTTCAATTCTTCCCTTGAACTCAGGATATTTTTCCTCAAGGATTTTTTCCGCACGGCTAACTTCCGCCTTAACCTCTTCCGACCTGTCGCGGACAGCCTTTGCCCTTCCAACGTAGGCAGGATCTTTGCGGCTCAAAGTGAACTCCGCAAGTCCAAGCGGGTTTGAACGGAAGCTTGAAGTCTCGCCCGAAGGAATAAGCTCATCCGTAGTTGTAACCGGGTCGTGGATTTCAGATACAACCTTGAGCAGAATGTCGTCAGAAAGCGGCTGCATCTCCGGCCAGTCCTTGATGTTCGGTCCGAACTGAATCTGAACTTCCGGATGCGCAACGCCCTTTGAGTCGTAAACGCGCTTTTCGTAGATTGTCTTGTCAAAGAAATATTTTTTCTTGCTGAACTCGCCGTCAGCCAAGTCTGTGGCGGCAGTCAAAAAGCCCTTGTTTGCGGCAGTCGCAGCGATTGAGCGTGCGTCCATAAGCGCAACAGAGGCAAGCTGACCGTTCTGGATTTTCGAGCCTTCGCGGTTCGGGAAGTTTCTTGTAGAATGGCGGATTGAAAGAGCGCCGTTGGCAGGAGTGTCGCCCGCGCCGAAGCAAGGTCCGCAGAAAGCAGTCTTAACGATTGCGCCCGCGTCAACAAGCGAGGCGAACGCTCCGTTCTTCATAAGCTCCATGTAGACCGGCATTGAAGCAGGATAAACGTTCAAAAGGAATTTTCCGTTTCCAGTGTCCTTTCCCTTTAGGATGTCGGCAGCCGCGCAGATATTCTCAAAACCGCCGCCGGCGCAGCCTGCGATAACGCCCTGGTCAACGTAAAGTTTTCCGTCAATCACCTTGTTTTTGAGCGTAAAGTTCACCTTGTCGCCGAACGAAACTTTCGCGCGCTTTTCAGTCTCTTCAAGAACGTCCATAAGATTCTTGTTAACTTCTTCTATTGTATATGCGCAAGACGGATGGAACGGAAGCGCAATCATCGGTCGGATTTCTCCCAAGTCAAGCTCAATCGCGCCGTCATAATAAGCGTCAGCGCCCGGATTCAATTCCTTGTAGTCGCCTTCCCTTCCGTGAATTGAATAGAACTCGCGGATTTTCTCGTCAGTTGACCAGATTGAAGAAAGACAGGTTGTTTCAGTCGTCATAACGTCAATGCCGATTCTAAAGTCAGCGGAAAGATTCGCAACTCCAGGACCCACAAATTCCATCACCTTGTTCTTAACGTAGCCGTTCGCAAAAACAGCCTTGATAATCGCAAGAGCAACGTCCTGAGGGCCGACGCCCGGAACAGGAGAACCGGTCAGGTAAACCGCGATAACGCCCGGCATATTAACATCGTAAGTCTTTCCCAGAAGCTGCTTAGCAAGCTCGCCGCCGCCCTCACCAATCGCCATAGTTCCAAGCGCGCCGTACCGGGTGTGGCTGTCTGAACCCAAAATCATGTCGCCGCACTTCGCAAGCATCTCGCGCGCAAACTGGTGGATTACAGCCTGATGCGGAGGAACATAAATTCCGCCGTATTTCTGGGCACAAGTAAGCCCGAACATGTGGTCGTCCTCGTTAATCGTTCCGCCAACCGCGCAGAGCGAGTTGTGGCAGTTCGTCAAAACATAAGGAATCGGAAACTTTTCAAGCCCCGAAGCGCGCGCCGTCTGAATAATTCCAACATAAGTAATATCGTGCGAAGTAATTTTGTCAAATTTGATTTTCAGTTTAGAAGCATCGCCCGAAGTATTGTGCCTCTGCAAGATAGAATAAGAAATAGTGTTTTTAGCACAGTCAGCCGGATTTTTGCCCGGCACGGACTCAACCAATTTTCCGCCCGAAAAAAAAGCGCCGTTTTCCCAAAGTTTCATAAGATTCCTCGAATTGTCAAAAAGATAAATATATAGAAGAGATTAGCATAAAACGCGGATTTTCTCAACGCTCGTTATTTCTGATAAAAAAACTGGCCGACCCTTTTTATGTGGTCAATCAAATCTTGATTTGTGAGCTTTGAAAAAATCGATATGTCAACTTTTATTGGCAACAAGGAATCGTCAAAATCGTTTACAAGTTTTAAAAGAACAGAACTTGAAATTTCTTCATCAAGTATCGTCAAATCTATATCGGAACCTTCGCGGAAATTTCCTTTTGCGCGGCTTCCATAAACAATAACTTTTTTTATCTGCGGATATTTTTCGAATATTTCATTTATGATTTTTTCTTATTTTAAAGTCAGTCCAAAAGCCATTACAATTTTTCTTCCATAAAAATATATCTGTTTAATTTTAAACTTTACTAGAATAAGAACAAATACTATCATGTTGTACAATGTTTTATCTGAAAACAAAAAAAAACATTTTAATTTTTACACTGATTGCATCCGCAGTTGTATTTTCTGCCTGTCACTTCGGAACAGATGAAAGTTTTGAACTGAGCATAAAGGACACAACAAAAGACACTGCATTTGTAATTGGTTTTACATTTGATGACTCAACAAAATCTTACGCACGAATCAATCCTGGAACAATCGCAACAATAAACTGTGAGCAGGAAGTTACAAAAATCGAATTCTTTTCAGGAATAAATTTGCAGACTAAAGAAATGTATTTAAAGGCAACCTACAGCCACAGAATAAAACATACAACCACGCTCACAATTTCAGAAATTTCAGACGGAAAATATGTTGTGAAATAATCTGAATTAAAACCGCAATGTAAGCGAGGCTGTAACAGGCTGGTCAAAAAGATTTGAAAGTGAAACGTTTGGAGCGTCTGTTTCGTAATCTTTAGGCGAGCCGGTTGTGTTTCCTTCTGGATTCAAAGAAAGCTGTCTTGTATATGAAGCACCTATCTGGAAAACCGCATTCTTATTCATTTCGGCTTTAACACCAAGAGCGAATCCAGTTTCGTTTACAGTTCCGTGCAAGTTTCGTCCGCCACTATGCATTTCGCTCATGTGGTCAAAATTCGCCCAGTAAAATCCGCATTTAAAACCAACGATAAACTGAACATTTTCTGTAACATCATAAAGTGCTGAAAAAGGAACACTAACGCGCCACTCTGTGTTTCCGTTTTCTGGGATCCAGTTTGTGTTTTCTACAACTTTTCCAACTCCGTCTTCTTCAAGTTCAGAAATCCTTTTGTTTACGGAATTATCCGCAGTGTTTACGCAGTTGAAATTCATCATAAATGACGGACGCAAGCCAAATTTTAAATTGTCAAGAATATTCCATTTCCAGCCAGCCCAAAAAGAAAATCCCTGCATCGGAGCAAGCCCCGAAACTTCATTTACAGCGGAAGGATATTTGAGAGTCGGCATTACAGTATAAGTTCCGCCCACTCCACGCATTCCATCCGGTGAAAAATCCAGCTTTAAAATAAAAGGAATTTGCGCCACATCAAGACAAAGAGATTTCCAGTATCTGAATTTTCCTTCCGCCTCAAATCCAAGCTTAATAGGAACTGATTCAAAAGTTTTTCCGATTTCAACTTTAGGAGCGGCAGTGCCAAGTCCTTTGTAAACATTTTTGTCGTAATAGCTTGCGCGCACTCCAAGTCCAAGAGACGGAATGCCTGCCATTATGCAAACGTCCATATCGGTCAGATTGTGAGGCCACGCCTTGTGATTCATTATTTTTGCATTGTAGCCTGCGCCCCAGTAAATCCCAAGAAAATTCGCAGCCCAGGCAAAATTAATCGCATCATCATAAAGTCCGGTGTGAAAATAATAATTGTCATCAAGCTGATTCTGCCAGTAGCGCACATCGAACATATCGCCGTACTGCGAACGGAAAACTCCGAATGAACACTCTTCTACAGTTCCAGAAGCATGAGAAAAAACTTCAGTTCCCAAAAAAACAAATAAAAATAAAAAAACTCCCAAAGCCTTCCAATTTTTTAACTTTAATCCGAACATAAATTTAAAACACCAAACCTTTTGTAATTTAGAAAACAGTCCAAAACAAGCGTATCAAAACGAAAACACTCAGCACGCATTTCTGTCATAAATTGAATGCAACTCTAGACAATATATTCGCTCAATATACTACACAAGATTTTTTTCGGCAAGCACCTTTGAATTTGAATAAACTCAGCGGGCATACCGTGTCTGAATATACTTTATCACAAAATGCGAAAGCATAATCATTCCAGCGGTCATTCCCGTGCTACAACATTGGAATCTGCTGGAATTTTTCAATAGATTATCGAGTTTGCTCCGATAATCTTGTACGAGGATTCCTGACAAAGTTTGCAGTGAAAATGTTGTTATAAGATTCCTTGAGCAAATCAGGGATTACAAGCAGGGCAAACGCATTATAAATAATTTAAGTAAAGTTTGCGCGAAGGAACGGTTCCTGGGGCAAAAACACTCTGATTGTTGCGACCGCATGAGCGGGCAATTCTATAGTTACTTTGCAACAATCAGCGTGCAGCGCATTATTGCGCGATTTTGAACTAGGAAACCGTGCCTTGGAGCCAGTTTTATGCTGAATACATTTATAATGCGTTTGCCCTGGGATTACAAGGAAATTACATCGGGCAATGACAATCAAAGCTAAATTTGACAATGACATAATTCCATCTTTTTATCGCCAAACGGAAAATCCAGCAATCTGTAAAAAATCCGAATAGAAAGAAGAATTGATTTTTTCATTGTGCACCTCGTTTTAGTTGGATTTTATTAAAGTCAGAAGAAAACAGATATGCTTTTTCCGCATTGTTAGTTTTATATTTATTTTTTGTAAAAAATTTAAATTTTACTTGATACAGATTTATTATAAAAATATACTGTTTGTGAGGAATATTTTTTATGGAACAAAAACTTTCAGAAACTGACAGAAAATTATTTTATGTAAAGCTTCCTTTTCTGCTGCTTTTATCTTCGTTTTCACCATTCTTGCTGGCTCCAGTTTACCTATGTATTACTGGAATTGCCACGATTGATGAATTTATTACCGTCCTGCTTTCACCTTACACTATTCTTGCATACGTGATTGCGGTTTTGTGTCCGTTTGCTTTTTACAGGTTTCTTCGGAAAAATATAGAAACTTATGACGGAACAGATGAAGTCATTAGGAAAATAAATCTTCTATTGAAATATTCCGGAAAAATAATTTTTGCAATAAATTTAGTTTTGGGAATTGCAATACCTTTTCTTGCCTGCTTTGTGATTCATTTAAAAGACACGCAGTTTGCAGCATTTGAAGGAAGTTCTCCGTATCTTTCAATCATTCTTATCTGCACAGGCTTCATGCTTCTCTACGGAATCAGCTTTTACACAGTTTTCAACAGCCGCTTCGAGCACTTCCTGCACTGGCTTCCGTTTGATAAATCCGTTGTAACTTCATCAAACCGCGAGCGAATCATCTTGATGACGCTTGTAAATCTTTTGGGCTGCTTTCTAATTATCACGGCATCTTTTTTGGTTCCCAGTGTTGCATCCGACTCTTCGGTTTCCGGCGTTCTGAAAGTTATTTTCCCAGCGGCGGTATTCAGTTTTATTTCAGTAGGATTTACAACTTCAGTTACCGCTTACGACATAAAGAACAACCTTCAGCAGGAAAAAGCTATTCTGGGCGCGCTTGCCGAAAAAAACTACGCGATAAAACGTGCGCAGGTTGTTACAAGAAACGACTTCGGTATCATCATAAATGACCTGAACAATGCATACAAAATCATAAGAACGATTTTTCAGGAAATCAGCAAGGACGTAAATTCCACGCTGTCTGTTTCATCTGAAGTTTCTGAGCACGTTGACCAGTCAATTTCAGAAATCGCAAACGTAAAGAGCATTTCAAATTCTGTAAAAAATGAAATGATAAATCAGGTTGCTTCTGTTGAAGAGACGAGCGCGACAGTTGAAGAAATCATCAAGCACATCCGCCATTTGAACAATGAAATTGAAAAGCAGACATCTGCAATTGACCAGTCGTCGGCCGCAATCGAGCAGATGGTTGCGAACGTAAACGGTGTAACTTCAAGCCTTAAGAAAAACAACGGCACAGTCCAGGAGCTTGAAAGCGCATCCGAAGCCGGAATGAAAAAAGTCCACATTGCAAGCGAGCTTTCCGAAGAAGTTCTGGAAAAATCAACATTGCTTATGGACGCAAGCAAAGTCATTCAGGACATTGCAAGCCAGACAAACCTTCTTTCCATGAACGCGGCGATTGAAGCTGCCCATGCCGGTGAATTCGGAAAAGGATTCTCCGTTGTTGCGGACGAAATCAGAAAACTTGCCGAGCAGAGCAATGAGCGCGCAAAATCCATCGAAAACGATCTTCAAAGTCTTTCTGAATTAATCAACTCGGTTGCCACAAATGCAAGTGACGTTTCTGACCAGTTCAATAATATTTATTCTCTCATAAAGAGGGTTCAGAACGAGGAGCTTATAATTTCCAACGCAATGACAGAGCAGACTGAAGGCAACAAGCAGATTCTTGAAGGAATCAGCCGGTTGACAGAATCAACAACAACTGTAAAGGACGGCGCGGCGGAAATGCTGAAAGGCGGCGAGCAGATTTCAATTGAAATGAAAAACCTGAATAAAGTTACTTCAGAAACAAACACAAAAGTAAATTCTATTAACGAATCTGTTCAAAAAGTTACAGAAACTTTGGCGGATTCAAAAGAACACGTTCTGGAAAATTCTGCAAATGTAAAGTCACTAAGCGAAAAAATGTCGGACTTTAAATTTTAACTTTTGCTATTGACACTGCTCCCCTTTTCCGTGCATACTGAAAAAAGCAAAGGGGGAGTAGTTACTTCCTTAAGAATCAACAGCCGGCTCTTTGAGTCTGGTTCTTAGGCTTCGGCTTGACCGGAGAAACAAGACCTTTTGCCTGATTATCCTGTTTATTTCAGGGTGACCGGGCAAAGGGTCTTTTTTTTTGCGGCGGCGGATTTTACAGACGGAGGTTTTAGAATGGAACGGATTTTGGATTATTTTTTAAGCGGAATCTGGGCGATGACCTGGCAGAATTTTGCGATGATTGCGATAGGCGCGCTGCTGATTTTTCTTGCGGTCTACAAAAAGTACGAGCCTATGCTGCTTCTGCCGATTGGCTTCGGTGCTATTCTGGTGAATCTTCCGCTAGCGGTTGTGCTTGGAACGGCTGAACATCCGGGTGCGCTTCAGATTCTTTTTGACTACGGAATTATGACGGAACTTTTTCCACTGCTGATTTTTGTGGGCGTGGGCGCGATGATTGACTTTAAGCCGCTGCTTGAACGTCCGTGGCTTTTAGTTTTCGGGATTGTGGCGCATTTCGGAATTTTTATTGCGGCGGCGGTCGCGTACTGGGGATTCGGCTTCAGCATAAACGAAGCGCTGAGTATCGGCGTTATTGGTGCGGCGGACGGTCCGACTGCGATTGTTGTGGCAAGCCGTTTCGCAAAAAATCTTTTGGGACAGATTACGGTTGTCGCCTATTCGTACATGAGCCTTGTTCCTATTATAATGCCTCCTGTAATCAAGCTTCTTACAACAAGAAAGGAGCGTACGACTAGAATTCAGGCGAAAAACAAGAACATTCCGCATTGGGTGATGGTCGTTTTTCCGGTTGCGGTTACGGTTGCGGTAAGCATTCTTGTTCCGGACGCGGCGGCTTTAATCGGTTTTCTGATGTTCGGAAATTTAATCCGTGAGTGCGGTGTTCTTGAAAAACTTTCGTCGGCGGCGCAGAACGAACTTTCAAACATTGTGACTTTGCTTCTGGGAATCAGCGTGGGAGCGAGCATGACGGCGCAGAATTTCCTTAACGTTCAGACGCTCCTGATTATGCTTTTGGGGCTGATTGCATTCGCAGGCGACACAGTCTGCGGAATCCTGTTCGCGAAATTCCTGAACCTGTTCCGCAAAAAAGGAAACAAGCTGAATCCGATGATTGGTGCGTGCGGAATCTCTGCGTTTCCTATGGCAAGCCGCGTAGTGCAGAAGCTTGCCCTTGAGGAAGACAACCAGAACTTTATCCTTATGCACGCGGTTAGCGCGAACGTTTCAGGGCAAATCGGGTCGCTTGTTATAGGCGGAATAATAATGGGATTTTTAGGCGGAATGTAGGCAATGTCAACAGGAATAATGATTGCAGGGCCGTCCGGAAGCGGAAAAAGCTCGCTTGGGAAAATCGTTGCGGAAAAACTGGGCTTTCCGTATTTTGATGTGGACGATTATATTTGGAAGAAAGACACGAGCGCGCCATACACTCAGATGTATTCAAAGGCGGAAAAGATAAGATTGCTGAAAAGCGGCATTGAGCCTTATGAGCATTTTGTGATGGCAGGCTCGATGAGCTCCTTTCATCAGGCGTTCGACGACAATTTTGAGATGATGGTCTTTCTTTACGCCGAGCCTGAAATCCGTTTGCGGCGCGTCCACAAAAGGGCAATGGAACGGTTCGGCAAAAGAATACTTGAAGGCGGAGATTTGTACGAAAGCCACCAAAAATTTCTGGAAAGCAACCGAAGATACGAAAGCGACAGCTCTCCGAATCTTGGCGAACAGAAAGAATGGATGAAAAGTCTTCCGTGCGTAAAAATCGAGCTGGACGGAGGCAGAAGCCTCGAAAGCAACGCTCAAATCATTGTAGAGAAATGGAATAAAATGAAGGGAGAGGTTAAAATCTAAAAAGGAGCAAAAAAATGTGCGAAGAATGTTACTCAGACGAAAACAGAATTACTCCGCTGCTGAATCCCTTGGACTGTCTGGAAAACCACACTCAATATATCTGCGGAACTTGCGGACGCTGCATCTGCATTGAATGCGACCCGAAAAGAGGCCTGCAAAGATGGAATTTTCCCTTCAAGTCATTGGAAATCGCAAAACTTTATTTGCGGACAGCCGACTTCACAACAAAAAGCTCATGCGGCATTTACGAGATTGAAAACAGCAAAGCTAGGCTATCTTATAAAATTTTCGCCGCAAGCGAAGATCTGGAACTCTTCCTCAAAAAGAACAAGGACAAAAAATGCAGACAAATGTCCCCTGTTTTCAGCGTTGAAGAATACAAAGAATATCCGCACACACAAGTGCGAAAACTGACTTCCGATGAAATAAAAAAATATATGAGCGAACGATGAATTTCAGTTTAGGAGTTTTGTTTATCCGCTGTGCCGGATGTGATATACTCGGCTTGGCAAATCAGAATTTTTTACTTCAATAAATCTTCATGAACAAAAAGGAAACATTTCAGAAATGAAAGACGGACTAAAGTCAAAGAAAAACACGGATTCAGGCATTGACAGCATAAAATACAGATTGGGAAAACTTGAGGACATCGAAACAATCACCGTCCTGATTCAGGAGACGATTAAGGAAATGGAAAAGCACGACCCGAACGGTTGTTGAGCTTGCCGAAACAAAGTGAGGGTAACGCCCAAAAGAAAATCAAGGAAAATGTGAAAAAATGTGTTTTATTTGCGACAAAAGGGTCATATATTGATGAATAAAAAGAAGGATAAAGCAGATGAAAATTATTGATATTGTTGGTGATAATTATTTGGGCAAATGGAATAAAACCAGAACCGCCTGCAGAGGAATCGTAATTGAAAATTCAGAAATCCTGCTTTCATATGAAAGTGTAACCGGGCAATGGATGATTCCCGGAGGCGGATTAGAAGAAAACGAAAGCGAAGCGGACTGCTGCATTCGCGAAGTTGCGGAAGAAACCGGAATTTTGGTAAACACTTCTGAATGTATGCTTGAAATAGATGAATATTACGAAAATTGGAAATTGATTAACAAATATTTTATCTGCAAGGTGAAAGGAACTACAAACACAAAACTGACAGAAAGAGAGCAAAAAGTCGGAATGGAAGCAAGATGGCTTTCTGTTGATAACGCTAAAAACATATTTTCAAAGCACACTTCATATACTGAAACAGACGAAATGCGAAGAGGACTGTATTTAAGAGAGTACACGGCATTGTGTGAATTGGTTTGATTGCCCTGAATATTGTGTTATTTATCGGGATTATACTTGCAAATTGTGTCTTCGTGCGTATGCGTCGTCATTCCGAATCTCACAAGGGCCGTTTGCTCCTACGCTTTTATCAAAAACGTCGTCACACGGCGCGGCGCTCAGTTCAGGGCGAATCCCAAAGCATGCGTGTACTATGTTGACGATACAAAGGACAAATACAAGGGCGCGCTCTTCACCGGCACAATCGAAGTCTGTACTGACCACGAAACAAAGGCAATGCTCTGGCGCGACGGATTTTAACTGTACTATCCGAAAAAGCATGGAGAATCCCGGTTACTGCGTCTACCGCTTCACCGCACAAAGCGTAAACTATTACCACGGACTTGCCAACATGACGCTTCAGATTGAAGAGGTGGAATAACAAAACATTTATAATATAAAAAAATTTAAGTTATCTGAATCTAAAAAACAATCAGCGGAATATTTCGGTTGATTGTTTTTTCTTTTCAAGGTAAACTCTATAAAAAAAAATAACATCAGTTATAAAAATATTTTTATTGGAGGGTTAAAATGAAAACAATCGGACTTATCGGTGGAATGAGTTGGGAAAGTACAATTTCATATTATAAAATCATAAATGAAGAAATCAAGACAAAACTTGGTGGACTTCATTCTGCAAAAATAATTCTTTACAGTGTTGACTTCGATGAAATTGAAAAATGTCAGGAGCAGATTTTATTTTAGTCTGTACCAACACAATGCACAAAGTTTATATGCAGATCCAGTCAATGATAAAAATTCCTGTGATCCATATTGCCGATGCAACAGCTTCCGAACTGAAAAAAAGAAAAACTTTCAATGCCGGACTTCTTGGAACAACGAACCTCGGCGCATATTTCATCAGCACGACCAGCAGCCACTACGACTGGGCGCTAAAAAAACTGAAGGCGCACAGAAAGATTGTCGCAAGTAAGTAGAGAAAATCATCGCTGAAAATGTGGTCATTGAGCTCGTCGAAACACGGAATGTGGTCTCTGAGCCTGCCGAAATGAATCACTGCATTTTCTTCAAAATCATGCTATAATAATCAGAACGGAGGCAAGCCATGTCCTATGAAACATTCCTGGAACACTTCTCTATGTTTTCAAGAAAAACGCCTGCATGATTCCTTATCTTGAAAATCAATCGGAATTTCTGTAATAACCGAAATGGAGCTTCTTTCGTTTCCCAAAATAACAGATATAGAAGAAATGTTTTTCAAAAGAATGATTGAAAACTGCGATGTAATTTCTCTTGATGAGAATGTAAAAAGGCAGGCTATCAAAATCAGAAGAACTTACGGAATACAAAATCCGACTTCAACAGGACTTCCCCATGATTACACTAAAACCCGTAACGCAAAACGAAAAGGAACTTCTCTGGAACATCAATCAAAAGTATTTGTACGAGATGACAAAATATTATCCGGACGAGATGGATGAGAACGGAAATTATCACTACGGATATTTTGAAGCGTATTTTACCGAGCCGGCGCGTAAGGCGTATTTAATCTACAGCGGGCAGAATCTGGCAGGGTTTTCGATGCTGAATCCGCACTCGTACATCGGGCACAAGGTGGATTTTGTGATTGCGGAATTCTGCGTTTTTCCGGCATACCGCAGGCAGCACATCGCCCAAAAAGCCAGTGAATTTATCTTGAAAAAACATCCGGGCAAATGGGAAATCAAATTCAACGGGAACAACTTGGGCGCAAAAAAACTGTGGGAAAAAGTCACGCAAAAATACAATCCGGCGGTTCATCACATTAATGATGAGGAAACTGTCCTGGAATTTTCAAACTGCTGAATCGGTGCTTATCGAACTCGCTTAAACTAGTCATTGCCGTGCTTGACAGGGGAATTTCTTTGCATGGATTATCAACCAATTTTCTTTCAAAAACATTGCAGGGACAAGTCCGATAATGACATAAAAAGTACTTTTGGGAGATTTTCTTCCACAAGCTTCTGCTTATGTTTTTAGTTGATTAAAAATGATTTTTTCAAGCTAGAAATTTTCCTTTTTATGCATTCTGTAAGTTGTTCTATTTTAATATATGTCAGTTTGAATATAAAAAAAACGACCGCAAGAAAAACTTACGGCCGTTGAATAAAACCTATAGGATATGTGTGTAGATGATAATAGCTATTGAAAGCACTATTGGAATTCCATTCTTAATGAACTTACGGAAACTTTCTCCTTTGCCTCGTACTATGATATTTTGTACAATGGCAAGAACCACAGGAATTATTACAGTCGGTGGAAATTGAAAAATCCAAAGAAATCTTTCCAATCTCTCGGGATTGCCCTCCATGAACCATTTTGCCCAATCATATAGATTAGCCAGCCGATGGACATTACTATCGTGCGGTATATAAATGCGCCCACATCATCCCTGTAATACCACAACTCATAACGTTCTTCACTATCAATTATGTCCTGTTTCTTCTGTCCTGATTCGCAATAGCATTTTTCTGAGCAGTATCCGCCATTCCATTTTAGCGGTCTGTATTTTCCGCAGTAATTGCAATATCCATAATTGCTTTCTGACATAAAAAAACTCCTGTCATGTTATTTACATTTTATGCATGTAACTTGTATTGTTCATATAATCCTAAACCAGTTAAATCAGTAATTGAGACTATAGAGCCGTCATCCGCAGTCGCAATCTCAAAAACACCATAGTATCTATGATGCGAATTTCGCTTTCCAGTTCGCTTTGTAATTTCGCCAGTATAATCGTCGATGGTAAGAAAAACCACTGTTGTTTTTCCTGCGGCAAGGCAGCCCGAAAGATTTTCCTTGAGCCAGACGTTAAGTTCGTCAGAGAATGGAAGGCATCTATCAGGATTTGATTCAATTCTCGTTTTACAAGATTGAATTTTGTCCTGAACTTCGTTTTCTGCTATGGCATACATATAAACATGCCTCATTAATGATTCTTCAAGTTTGAAGTTTTTACTTGCCGAAGAGAATTCATTCGTTTCACTATTGTTAGTAACAGTCCATTCGACAAATGATTTTTTGTATTTGTCATTTCGTTTTACCGTATCAATTCCTATAAAAATTCCAAAACCAAGCACTGCTGCAACAAGAACAGCAGACAGAATAGAAACAATTTTATACCAAAGTTTAGGCCAGTGGTTCAGATGCCAGTTCCCGATTTTCCCAATCAGAATCTTGACTTTGCTGTTTGAAGCTCTATTTGCATGGAATTCGTCGAGCAAGGCTGTGTATTCGGAACAATATTCTTCAAACTGTGAACCAAACTGCTCAAGATTTGATGCAATTTCATCGTTTTCATAATTTTTGTTCATTTCTATTTTAAAATTCTTCCGGTCTATGCTAAGCACAAAATTCTTACAGAGAGCCTGTATTTTTTGTGTTGCTGTTTCCACCTTCTTTTTCGGAACAATAAATTCGCTCTTTGCTGAATAAGATAATTTTGCGGAATATATATCATTTGAAGTCAAAGCAGCGGCAATCTTTCCCTTGAATTTTTTCGCCTTGATTTTGCGTGCGGCTGAATACAAAATGCTTTTAGGTGTTTTTACAAACTGTTGCTTTTCATAAGTTTTACCTTCTTTCTTTATAAGTTCCTCGAATTTTTCAAACTGTTTTCTGTAGACGTTCTGAATAAAGAAAAGCCTTGAGAAAAGCTCGTCTTTTGTACCCTGCGACAATGTTATCTGAGAATTTTTGATTGTGCTCAAGAATTCAACGCTTTCGTTCATGAGATTAAGCTCGTAAACATCAAGAATGAAATTTTCGATTTTATTTGCAAGGACTTCTTTTTCCTTTTCCGCCTTTTTTAAGCAGGATTCAGCCGCATTCATTTGTCTCTTCCAATTGTCAACCTGCCCTTTATAGCGGTTTAATTCTGCTTTTGCCATAGCCTCACGCTTTTTTGCTTCATTATAACCTAGTCGGTCTACAATAATTTTTTGGCGGGGAGCGGCACTTTTTCCGCCCGCAAACTGCATACCATTAAACATGCCACCTTCAATCTGCCGCGTATTATCCTCATAATCCATGCAGGCATCCATATCTCTTTGAGCATCACTGACTGCCTGTTCTGCAGCGTCATACTGGTCTTTAACAGCATCATACTGGGATTTTTTTTCATCATATTCAGCCTGAAATTTTTGAATTTTCGCCTCTATTTCGGGCATTACCGCATTGTTCCATTTTATTGCATAGTTTGCCGAAGCCTTTCCCACTGCATCAGCCGTTTCCTGCTCCCAACTAACGCACATTCCTTTCCAAGTTGCTAGAGCCGACTTTGCTCCTGCCTCTGCATTTGATGCTGTAACTGACTGTTGCAGAGCCGACAATGCACTTTGATTTATACTCATTATTTTTGCCTCCATTTTTTCAGCATGACTTATATCAGTAGCGAAATTATATGCTACGAAAAGGAAATTTTTGCATGAAATCCTACAAGAAAGATTATGAAATTTCACATAAAAAATTGTGAAAAATTCATGAGCAATGTTTTTTTATAGGAAAAACACCGCAATTTAAACCGCTACTTATTCTCAGAATTTAGAAAACATTTTCTGTGTACGCTTGTAGCTGGTCTTTAAAAAATGCAGGTAAAACAAATATCTACAGAATGGGGAATTATGTTCAGTTCCTCTGCAATTTGAGCCTTTGATTTTCGCTCAAGTAGTTTCCTGAAAACATTCTTCTTTTATTATAATCAGCTATTTGATAATTTTAACTATTGCCTGTTGTCATATTTTCAGAAGTAAATAAAGAATTTTCTCAAGATACAATTAAGGCAATGCTCTGGCGCGACGGATTTTAACTGTACTATCCGAAAAAGCATGGATGATTCCGACTACTGCGTCTACCGCTTCACCGCCCAGTCCGTAAAATACTACCACGGACTTGGCAACATGACGCTTCAGATTGAAGAAATTGAATAATAAATATTAAAAAACAGTCCGTATAAAGCGGAATCCCTTTTTACTCGTCAGTTCCCATTTCAAGAATAAGATTTACTATATTCTCTTCAATTTTCAAACGCTTTGCAATTTCAGCATTTTTCCATCCGTCTTTTTTCAGCTTAATAACATTCGATTTTAGCTGCGGAGTAATATTTGAACCAGTTACAGCAGATGGCTTGCTTCCAACTTCCTTCGCTGTAATATCATGAAGAAGTTTCAACTTGCTATCAGCATCAGAATAAAGTTTTTGCAGCCTGACTTCTGTGTTAAGAATTCCATCACGCGAATCTTTGATTTTCGCAATACGTTCTTCCGCATCATCAATCAAACTTTGCAAAGAAGTTATTTTATCAACGGCATCATTAATTTTTCCGCTGTTCTTCATAATCTTATCAATATGGTTTTGCATTGACTTGATTTCATCCGGCAGAGAATTAACTTTGCCTGAGCATTCTTCAAGACGTTTTTCAAGCTGTGAAATATTTTCAAAAGAGCTGTCAACTTCTTCTGCAACACGATCGTAAGTTTCTTTTTTATTTTCTATCCGCTCAAGTTTTGACTGAACATTTGAAATACTGTCCTGAAATTTTCCAACCTTTGCCTGCATATTTAAAATATCATCGCTCATAGAAGTGAGTTCCTGAATCTTTGAATCCATGCCGCTGCTCAAATTCATAAGCGTATTGAATTTATATTCAATGCTGTCCAAACGAGATTTATCCGAGCTATACGCATTCAAACGTGAATTAACATCATCGCCGAACTTTTCAAGACGCTGCGCCTGAGCAGACAAGTCATTTAGTTTTTCTTCAAAATTTTTCACTGCTGAAATTTTTTTGTTTAAATCATCAATAGAAGTTTCAAGCTGTTTTTTCAAAATATCTGCCTTGTCAAAGACCGCCGTTTCAGTTTTGAAAGTTCCAATGCTTTTGTTGATTTCATCAATTTGGAACTGAAGCTTATTCGCCTCCTCGCCGATTTTATCAAAGGCATTGTTGTAAACACGCATATATTCGTCAGTCTGCTTGTCAAATCTGCTTTTGAGTTCCTTGCTTTTTTTGTCAGCATAATCTTCCTGGTCAGCCGTTGATTTCTTTACATTTGCAAGCATATTTTCATATTGCTCACGGAAATCAGCAAGAGCCGCCTTGGACTTTTTATCGTAATCATCAAGAACATCTGTAGCTTTATTTGCCGCAACAGAAAAATCTTTTTGCAAGTCATTTATTTTTTGATCATTTGTGTCGGCAAGAAGCTTGAGCTGATCTTCAATTTGCTGCGAGGCATCCTCGTATTTTCCTTTAAGACTGTTTTTCCAAGCTGTAAATTCCTGCACAGCCGCATCGATTGTTGCCGACTGAGATTCCTGCTTTGAAAGAAGAATCTCGCGGAAATTTTCAAACTTGGAATTCAAATCATGCTCAATTTTATCAAGCTGACCATTCATGCGCTCATTATAACTGTCAGTTTCTGTCTTTAAATATTCATCCGCATTTTCAATCGTTTTTTGAATTTCGTTTCTATACTGCTCAATAAAATCATGAATTTTCTGATTCACTGTATTAATCTGCTCCTGAACAGTTGTCTGACCGGAAAGCAACGCTGTCTGGAATTTCTTTTCCTGTTCAAGTGTTTTCTTTGTAAGGTCGGAAATTCGTTTTGCAAGAGCATCATCATATTGCTTCTCCAAAGCTGCACGTTTAACTTCATACTCAGCTGTAAAATCAGAAAACTGCGCGTCAAATTTATTTTTCCAGTCAGAAAGTTTTAGAACAACATCATCCTGACGTTTTGCAAGATCAGTTGTAAATGAATCTTCGAACACTTTGACTTTTGCGCTAAGTTTAGCAACGGAATCTTTTTTAATTTCATCAAGTGAAGTCTGAACAGAATCCAAGTCAACTTTTAGTTTTTCATATTTTGCAACAATTGATTTTTCAAAGTCAGCCTGAGTTTTTTCCGCGCCTTCAGAAAATTTTTCAAAGTCGCCTATGACTTTTTTCTGGCTTTGATCCATAAGTTTTCTTAAAGATGATTCAAGTTTGTCAACGTCAGCTCCGGCAGTATTCAATTTTTTAAACCTATACTCCATTTCTTTTTTGTAAGCATCGAGCTGCTTGTCCAAGGCTTCAAGATATTTTGTCTGGCGGGCATCACATTCAGCGGCAACATTTTTTGTAGAGGAAAGCAAACTTCCATTAAGTTCATCAATCTGATTTTGCATTGACAAAGAAAATTCCTTGAGCTTTTCAGAATTGCTTTCATTTTCATTTTCAATTCGCTCGGAAATTTCTTTTGCATTATTTTCAATTTGCTCGTAGCGGGAAAGAATAGAAGAAAGCGTTCCGTCAATATTTTCCTTTATCGATTTTGTCTGCGCATCAAGAGAACCAAGGGAAGTTTTTATATCGGAATGCATTTCGTCCACGCGCTTTTGAACATCGCCTTTGTACTTGTCAAGATTTGCAGAACTCAAACTGCTGAATTTTTCATAAGCATCGTTTTCATCTTTTTCTGCTTTTTCAAGTATAGAAGAAAATATTCCGTTGTATTTTTTTTCAAGTTCAGAAGACTGATTTTCAACAGAATTCTGCAAAGCTTCCAATTTTTCAGAATTAACTTTCACATCCTGCTTTAACGCCAATGTAATTTCATTTACATTTTCTGTTGTTCTTGAAATCTGTTCTTGAACTTTTTCAATTGCAGTTTTCGCATCTAAAACAAGGCTGTCAGTTTTTTCTTCAATCTGCTTTTGCGCATCTTCAACATAAGCAAGAGCGTTTCCAGAAAGTTCATCCGTTTTTGTAGAAATTATTTTCTGGACATCTTCAAAACGACTCTTTGCATCTACAATCGCATCTTCTGAAAGAGACTGAATTTCATTTGTGCGCTGATTAATAAGTTCCTGCAAATCGCGGGTTTTGTTTTCAAGCTCTTCTTTTAAAGAGTTAGTATTCTGCTCAATTTTTTGCGTGTACTCAGAAGTTGTGGACTTATACTGCTCCATCGCTCCGTAAGTTTGAGTTTCAACATTATTTTCAAGATCAGCAAGTTTCTTTTCAATTTCCTGAGCACGTTCATGAATTTGACGTTCAAGAGCCTCTGTTCGTTCCGCAAGTTCTTTGCGCAAAACATCAGTTCTATCTTCAATATCCTGCGTATAACTTGAAGTCGTCGTTTTGTATTTTTCAATGGCTTGCGCTGTCTGATTTTTTACATCTTCTGTAAGATTTGAAAGTTTTCTGCGGACATCATCTTCAAGTCCGTCTGTGCGGTTTTTAATTTCAGTGGAAATTGCAAGAGCCTTGTTATTTATGTCTTCAAGTTTCTTTTTAAATATGCTGTCAATCGAATCAAACTTATCAATGAAACTTGTATTAAGTGCTGCTGTTTTCTGGCGGATTTCATTTTCAATTTTTGAAATAGAATTTTCTAATGAAGTGTTTGAAGCTCCTGTTTTTTGTTTTATTTTTGCATTAAGCTCATCAACATTTTTATCCAAATCAGCATCAAGGGAACGCATTTTTTCCTTGAGTTTTGAATCCAAATTTGAAGACTTTTCATTGAACAAAGCAATAAGCGCCTGGGATTTTTTCTTCATTTCGGATTCTGCATTTTCATTATTTAAATCCAAAGATTCTTTCAGCTTCTTTGTTTTTAAATCATAGTTTTCTTCAAGTTCTCGTGTTTTATCTTCAAAAAACTGAATAACGTTACGGCTTTTATCTGCAAAGGTCGAATCCATGGAGGAATATTTTTCCTCATAAGATTTTGAAAGCTCCTTCATTTTTTCTTCAATATTCGAGAACATATCGGAGTAGCTTTGCTCTAAAGAATTTTCAAGGTCAGAAGTTTTTGAGTTGTATTCAGTTTCAAGGGAAGCCACGTTACTTTTGAAAAGCTCTTCCAACCGTGAAGTTTTTTCTTCCAACTGAGAATCAAGTGAAGAAATTTCAGAATTGAGCCGCTCCGAAAAATCAGAAATATTCGACTCAAGTTCAGAAGAGAAAATATCAGATTTTTGTTTCACATTGTCTTCAAAGACTGAAGTCTTGTCCTCAAAAATTTTCGCTTGCTCTGTGAAAGTTTCAAGCAAGGAAGAAAATTTATTTTCCAATTCATTTTGAAGAGAATCAGCGCGCTCTTTATAACCGGCTTCAATAGAATTTGAAGTTTCATTGAAATAAGATTCAATCTGTGAAAGTTTTTCTGAAAATTTATTTTGAATGCCTGACGATGACTGCTCAAGTTTTTCTTCAATTTCAGAAATTCTTCCAGAACATTCGTCTTCAATCCTTGAAGTAGAATTTTTAACAATGTCAGAAAGTTCTTTTATTTTGTCAGCAAACTCACTTTCAAAAGTTCCTGCGGATTCATTTATTTTATCTTCAAGCGCACCAGTTTTTTCAGCAAGAGAATTATCAAGACCAGCAACGGCATCTTCCAAACGTGAATCAAAGTTTTCAGAACTTTCTTTTAACTCCTGTTCAAGCGATTCAATTTTTTCAGTCCAAGTGCCGGTAAGAACATTTGTACGCGCGTCAATCATTTCTGAAATGCGTTGTGTGCGCTCATTCAACTGAGAATCAAGTGAAGAAATTTCAGAATTGAGCCGCTCCGAAAAATCAGAAATATTCGACTCAAGTTCAGAAGAGAAAATATCAGATTTTTGTTTCACATTGTCTTCAAAGACTGAAGTCTTGTCCTCAAAAATTTTCGCTTGCTCTGTGAAAGTTTCAAGCAAGGAAGAAAATTTATTTTCCAATTCATTTTGAAGAGAATCAGCGCGCTCTTTATAACCGGCTTCAATAGAATTTGAAGTTTCATTGAAATAAGATTCAATCTGTGAAAGTTTTTCTGAAAATTTATTTTGAATGCCTGACGATGACTGCTCAAGTTTTTCTTCAATTTCAGAAATTCTTCCAGAACATTCGTCTTCAATCCTTGAAGTAGAATTTTTAACAATGTCAGAAAGTTCTTTTATTTTGTCAGCAAACTCACTTTCAAAAGTTCCTGCGGATTCATTTATTTTATCTTCAAGCGCACCAGTTTTTTCAGCAAGAGAATTATCAAGACCAGCAACGGCATCTTCCAAACGTGAATCAAAGTTTTCAGAACTTTCTTTTAACTCCTGTTCAAGCGATTCAATTTTTTCAGTCCAAGTGCCGGTAAGAACATTTGTACGCGCGTCAATCATTTCTGAAATGCGTTGTGTGCGCTCATTGAATTTTTCTTCAATTGCGGAAGTCTGCTCTTTCAAAGAATCACTGAATATTTTTGTTTTATCATCGAGGCTTTTTTGCGTTTCAGAAATTCTTGAATCAATAATCGCAGTGATTTGTTTTGTCTGAGCTTCAACTTCATCAAGACAAGCGGAAGTTCTTTTTTGAGATTCATCTTTGAGTTTTGCAAACGACTCGTCTTCAAGCTGCTTTGCATTGTCAATCGCCTTGGAATATGCCTGACGGATGTCGTCTTCAATTTTTTCCATAATAGCCTGATTTTGCTTTATGGCTTTTTCTGTTGTCGCATCAATTTCCGAAGCGCGCTGCTCATACTGATTCAGCAAATCAGAACCAATCGTCTTGAGCTGCTCAGAATTTTTTACAGAGAATTGTTTTGTAACATCAGAAACTTTTTTCTCTACAGCTTCAAGAATTTGATTTTGGCGGGAAAGCCTGGAATTTACTTTGTCCACAACAAGGGCTTCTTTTTTTACAGAATCAAGATTTTGTTCAACTGCGGCTGTCATTTCCATAAGATTCTGCAAAACTTTATCATAAGCTTCAATTTTATTTTTTATGTTCTCAATATTCTGAACAGGATTTTCAAAATTTTCTGTAGTCTGGCGGCACTCGTCAATCTGCATCTGCATTCTTTTTATCGCAGCCTTAACTTGAATATCTTTTGTGTCCAAATCGTTTGCAAGAAGTTTTATAGATTCCGTCTGCTTTTCAAAATACTCATCGAATTCAGCCTGACGCTGGTTTGCATAGCGTTTGACTTTTTCCATTGAATTTTCATTTTTACCAGTCTGCTGAATGACAACAGAAACAATCGCAGACAAAACTACCGCAATGACAATTCCTAATATAGTAATCACTTTTTATTTCCCGCCCAAATTTATTTAAAAAGAAGTTTTATCTATTTTAACACAATTTTTTCAAGCTGACGATAATTTTTAAATGAAATATCAGCCTCTGGAAGTTTTATTCCAAACAGCCGGCGAAAACCAGTTAAAATATACGCGCTTTTCATTTTTGCATTGTTTGCGCCAAGAACATCGTATTTTTTGCTGTTTCCCACATAAAGAATTTTTTCCGGCGGAACATCAAGTTTTCTGCTCAAAATTCCAAAAGAATAAACAGAAGGTTTTAAAGCTCCCGATTCTTCTGAGCCAATGCAAACATCGCAAAGTTCTTTTATTCCCCAAATATCACCTTTTTGTGACGGCGGAAAATCAGAAAGAATTCCGATTTTTAATCCGGCAGATTTCATGTTTTTTATACATTCGTAAGCATGACTGTACGGTTTTATCTTTTTGAAAAATTTTTTTATTCCTTCATAGCAAACATCATTTATGATTTTTTTTGATTCAGCAACAGGAAATTTTGTTTCCTCCGCAAAAAGCCTTGCCTGAAATTCATAAAAATCAGACAGCGGCGCAGTCCTATGAAGAATCTTGCGGATTTTATTATAATGAAGATAAAACTTTAAATGCTTGATCACATACAGCGGCATAAGAAGATAAAGTCTCCAAGACGGATAAAGAGTTCCGTCAATATCAAATGCGACTGCTTCTATTTCTTCGAACATACATTTCAATTATATAAAAATAATTATCGAATCTCAAGCGTATAATCAAAAGAAGCCGTTCCGTCCAGTCCGGAAGATTCCTCGGAAAATCTCCAAAGTTGAATTTGTTCTTTTATTTCAGCCTGAATCTGCAGAGGCAAAAGCGATGACGGTAGTATGGAAATTCCTGTTACAGGAACAGTTCCGTCCGCACGAACTTTAAAACGGACAATTACTTTTTTTGTTTCATCAACAAGTTTTGCGTTTTCTTCTGAAATAAATATAACAGGATTTTTTGGATACAAAAGTTCTCTTGATTTTCCGTCTGACATTTTTATAGAAAGTTTTCCGCCTGAATTTTGAGAAGCAACAGATGTTTTGCTTTTTATATTTCCAGAAACAGATGAAGAAAAAGTATTTTTAATATTAGCCAAAGAACTTTTTGTCTCTTCTGAAACATCTGCATTTCCACTTCCAGCCGATTCGGAAGAAGATGAAACTCCAGAAGTTTTTTCAGCTGAACTTTTTGCAGCAGTTCCTTCAACTGAACTTTTTACAGAAGATTTATTTTGCGCTTCGGAAATATTTTTGCTTTGCACAGTTTGCGAATCGTCAAAAAAACTTTCATTCCATTCAGCAGTTTTTTTTGCAGAAGAATTGTTTTCCGCCATAAGCTGCTCAACGCTTTTTTTAATTTTTGGCTCTTCAAAAGTTTTTTGTTTTTCAGAAGAAACAGGCAATCCATTTTTTACAATTTTATTTTTTTGAGAACTTGATTTTTCTTCAGGAATTTTCTTTGGCTCAACAGGTTTTATTTTTTCAACATCTTTAGAACTTTGATTTTTTGAAGGAACATCTTTTTTCTGCAAAGTAGTTTCCTGCAAAGATTTTTTTTCAATAGGAAAAGAGGCAAGGTTTATCGTCAAGACTTGAAATTTTTCCTGAGGTTTAAATTTTACAGCAAGAGAAAAAATCAAAAAACCAAAAAAGAAAAATACAGTAAACGCAAAAGCAATCGCATTTCCGCGCCGTTCAAGACTTGTCATTTTTTTCCGCTCGTCCTCAAACTGACAAAAGCAAAGCCGCTCATTCTGATTATATCAAACAGCTCAACAATTTTTCCGTTTTTTACATTTTCATCCGCCGAAATTAAAACAGGAAAATTTTTGCGCTCAATTTCTTTTGTGTCAAAATTTGAAAGCAAAGCTGACAATTCTTTTTCAGAAACTTTTTCATCGTTAAACCAAAGAGCTCCATTTTCTTCTACTGAAATTGTTATACCGCTTGATTCCGCTCCGGACGAAGTAGAACTTTTTGGCAAATTAACATTTATCGCAGGAAGCAAATTGAATGTTGTGGAAACTAAAAAAAACAAAATGAGCTGAAAAATAACATCAAGCATAGGAGACAAATCAACCACCGGGTTTGTTTTTTTTCGCGCGGAAACTTTCATTTTAAGCCTCGCCTTTTTTTGTAAGACGGAACAAAACAGAAGTAACAGTCTGCTCCATTCTCGTAATGCTGTGATTGACTTGAGAATTAAAATAGCTGCTAAAAATAATCGCAGGAATTGCAACAACAAGTCCGGCAACAGTAGTAACTAAAGCCTCAGCAATCGCACCGGCAAGCAAAGCGGGATCTCCCATTGTGCCACCATTTCCAAGCACACCAAAAGCCTTGATATTTCCAGTAACAGTGCCCAGCAATCCAAGCAAAGTTGAAACATTTGAAATTGTGTTCAATGCAGAGAGATTATTTTCAAATTCAGGAACAGCGAGATCCAGTTTCGACTGAATAAATTCCTTCAAATCACGCTCTGAAAAATTTCTATGTTCAACAGCACTTTTTACAACCTTTGCACAAGGAGTATCTGCAAGAACACAAACCGACTCCGCAGTCTTAAAATCATTTTTCAAAATACAACTTTCAATATCACTGTTGAATTTTTCATCACGCTTCTTTATTGAAAAAAAATAATGAAACCGCTCAACAATAATAAACACAGCAACCAATCCGCAAGCAATAATCGGAACCATAACAATTCCGCCGCTCTTTAAAATCTCAAACATTTTTAGCTCCTATAAAAAATCAAAATAAAAGTTTCAAATTAAAAATAAAATTTTGCAAACAAAGATGCGCAGCCAGCACGAACAAGATAATCAGTTTTCATAAAATCTCTGTCTTTTCCGGCAAACAATTTTATAGCATCGGAAAGTTCAAAAGAAAGTTTTATAGACTCTTTTACATTGTAATAAACTTCACCGCCAAGCAAAGGACATTTATCGGAATCTGAACCAATATCTTCCTGCAAGGAAACTGAAAAGCCCCAAGATTTTTCTTTTGAATCAAATGAAATGGAAGTTGAAATATAATTTTTAAATTCATCAGCTGGAACATGAATCCAATGCGATTTCCATCCTGCACTCAAAGTAAAAACATTCCACAAATAAGAAAATCCTGAATCAGTAGAAAAAAGAGTTCTATCTGACGAAGCTATCTCAAAAATTCCAGAATCTATTTTCGAATCATAAACGGCTTCCCAAGTTCCGTTTTCAAAAGCAGTTTTTCTAAATTCCGCGGAAGAATAAATTGAAGCAAATTTTGAAACAGGAACAGAAATTTTCGCATTTGCGAACCAATCAGAAACTTCAGAAGGTAAAGAAACAAGCTGCGAAAATTTGTATTTATTTTCAAGTTCTGAAAGTGAATTCAAATACGTGTCAAGACCTCCGTGAACTTCAAAAGAAAAACTATTTTTCAAAGGAGAATCTTTTCCTGCAAAAGAAATTCCTGCATCAAAGAACGGAACAGAATTTCTTGTTCCCATTTCAGTTCCGCTAGCAATTCCTCCCGATGCTGAAATTTCAAGAAAATCATTCTTCCATCCAGCAGACGCAGAAGCTTCCGCTCTAAAAATATTTTCAATTTCAACAGAATCAAAATTTCCAGCTAGAGTTCCATAATCAAGTTTGCCATTCAAACCAAAAAAGAAGTTTTTTCCGCTCCATGAAAAATTTAAATTTTGATTCAAATATACAACATCAATATTTTTTTCTTGTTTCAAAAAATCATTTTTACCGTCAGCGATTCCAGCATATCGGTTGTACCAAGAGCCGCCAGTTTTAGATTCAAATCCAAATCCATGTGAAAAATTTTTTCTTACAGAAAAATTTCCAAAAGCTTCTTGAGAATTCAAATCATAAAAAAACGGACTTACGGACTGAAGACCGGTTTCATTTTTTTTGTATTCGCCGCCAATTACAAAATCCGTACTTTTTGCAGTAATAGTTTTTTCAGCGAAAAGCCTTGTACTGCTGTTAAAAAATCCATCACCAGCCTTGTGCTTTCCATATCCGTTTTTGCTAAGATGTGAAAATTCAATTTTAAACGGATTTTCTCCAATGGATTTATAAACAGAAAAATCTCCGATAAAATCTCCCGGGAATCCGCCTCCAACAAGTCCTTGCGCAAAAATTGCCTTTGCCTCTCCAAAAGAAAAATCAGCAACCGGCTCTTCATCAAAACTGACATTTTCTTCTGCAAAAACAGGAAGAACAGAATCAACTTTCTTATCATCTGGAACAATTTTAGAAAAATCGGGCAACGCATCTTTTCCGGCTGCAACAACTTCGCCAGAAACAGTCGTCGTTATATCTGGCAAAGTTACATTTTCAGTTTGAGAAAATAAAGGCGCAGAAAAAAAAGCAACACAAAATAAATAAAATATATTCTTAACATTTTTCATTTTAACTTTCACTTGCTCCTAATTATTTTTTATAAACTTCTGGGCAGCGGATTTGTAACTGCTTTTCGGATAAAGTTCCAGCAAAGTTTTTGCGGAATTTTCAGAATCAGCATAAAGTTTTGCGGCATCAAAAGATTCTGCCGCTCCATAAATTGCTTTTTGCGCAAGCTCATCATTTTCAGACTTTCTAGCAAACTCGGCACATACCAAAAATCTTTGCGCGGCTTCTTTATTTTTATTCTGAAACCTCAAATATCTTGCGCACACAAATGCAGTTCTTGCAGCATAAGAACTTTCAGCAGCCTGATTTTTTTCAGATGATTGAATTTTAAAAAGAGATTCCGCAAGTTCAAAAACTTCTTTTTTCGGCTGTTCATTCTGGATTAAAAATTCTGCAAGTTCAGTTCCTGCTATTCTGCCTTCAAAAGTTGCAGTTTTAGAATTTTCAACGTAACGCTTTTCAAGCAATGCAAGGTCTGAATTTTCTCCAGAAATCAAATTCTTCAAGAAACTGATTTTTTGTTCCGCAGTCTTTCTTTGCTCTTCAGAATCAGCAATTAAAAGAATAAATTTCTGCTGTTCAAGCGCATCTTCGTATTTTTTCTGCTCTTCAAAAATTTCTGAAAGATTTTTTCTAGCATTATAAATGAAAGTGCTTTTTGGAAAATTTTCCACAAGAATTTTATATTGCAAAACTGATTTTTCAATTTGCGCCAGTTTTCTATACGAATCAGCGGAACAATAATACGAGGCATCAATAAATTTTCCTTTAGGAAATTTTCTTTGATATTCAGAAAAACGCATTGCTGCAGTTTCATAATTCTTTAAATTGTAATACAAATCCGCGCGTCTAAAAGAACTTTCATCCGCAAAAGGAGAATTATAAAATTTATTTTGAATCTCAGAAAAAATTTTGTCAGCTTCAGAAATTTTTCCAATACGTGAATTCAAAAGCGCAATCTGATAACGGCAACGAATAGAAAACACAGAAGTATTATTTGCATAAGGCTCAAGAAATTTTATAGCGTCCTGATATTTTTCTGAATCAGAATAAATAGAAGCGCAAAGCAAAACTGAATTTTCTTTTTCTTCCTGCGATGAAAAAAAACTCAAGGCTTTCTTTGCCTGAACAATTGCATTTTCAAAATCAAAATTTTTTAACGCAGAATTTGCAGATACAATACAAGATGAATAGCACAAAGAACTTTCTGGATATTTTTCAGAAAAATTTTTAAGAGCATTAAAAGCTTCTGCAGATTCTCCCATTTTATATAAGGAATATCCGTAATAGAATTCCGCAAATGAAATTTTAGAAGACTTTGAATTTTCTGCAATAAACTTAAAAAATCCAGTTGAAGAATTTTTCCAGTCTTGCATATTAAATGAAGCCAAAGCGGAAATGTAAACTGCATCAGAAACAGAAGAAGAATCCGCAACTTTTTTACATTCGCTCATATTTCCAAGTGAAAAAAGTATTTTTGCGTAATCATATTTTTGTTCATTGTTCAGCTGCGATTTCTCAAAAAAGTTTTTATAAATTTTTTCAGCAGATTCAAGATTCCCATTTTCAGCGAGACATCTTGCATATAAAATTTTCTGTGCAAAAAAATACTTGCTTTCTGCATCAGAATTTTCTTTTGATTTTTCTATAAGAGAAATTGCCTGTTTTGATTTTCCTGTTGAATAAAGCCCCAGGCAATAATAATAGAACGATTTTTGCTTAATCTGTTTTTTTTCTGGAGAAGTTTTTTCATAAGCATTTTTTGCATGAACAAGAGAATTTTTAAAATCACTCAAAGCCGCATACTGTTGTGCATAAGCAAGCTCATATTCCGCATAATATTTTTTGTCAATTCTTTTTGCTGAATAATAATCAAGAATTGCAATTTTATTTTCAGAAGCAAGTTCGGCTTTATAAAGCCCTATCAGCGACGAATATTTTTTTTCTGAATCAGAGTCCTCCGCATTTGAAAAATATTTTTGCGCGGAATCAAAATCATTTTTTTCAAAAGAGTCAATTCCAAGCCGAATCCAAAATTCTGACAAAAGTGAATTTTCACATGACAATGCAGATTTCGCTTTTTCAAGCAGCAACGGAAAGTCTTCTGTAGAAACATAACACGCTTTTTGCAATGCCTGGGCAGACAAAGGAAGTTCCGCATTTAAAGCGATTTTTTCATAACAAGCAAAAGCATCTTTTTTTTGTCCAAGTTTTTCAAAAGCATTTCCTGCGACAAAAGAAACATTCCAGTAGCAAGAAATATTTTGCGGCGAAAGTTCTTCATATTTTTTTACAAGCTTTGAATATTCATTTTCGTTTGTGTAGCAGTCAAAAAGAATTTGCAATGAGCTGCAAAAAATATCATTTTCGTATTCGTTGCTAGAAACTATTGATTCAAAAATCGGAATGCATTTTTCATATTGATGCAAAGAGTAATTGCAAAGTCCTGCATAATAAATTGAATTTCTATAAACGAAATTTATTTCTTTGTTTTTTTTATTGAAGTCAGAAGAAATTGAAGAAGAATTATAAAAAGAATTCAATGCCGCATTAAAATCTTCCAACGAAAATTCTGAACGGCCTTTCCAGTAATTGGAAAAAATTTTCGTTTCATTTTTTTCAGATGAAGACAATTCATTCAAAGTTTGAATCGAGTCTTCAAAACGTCCAAGATAAAAAAAGCTTTCACCTTTGCAAAGCAAGGCTTTTTCCAAAAATGGAGAAGAAGAAAAATCTTTTTGCAGACGAGAAGAGTATTCAATGACAGCAGGATAATCCGCGCCGGAATAAGCCGAATGTATTTTCTTGAACAATGCGGAGTCTTTTGAAATAGAAAAGCAAGCTCCTCCAGCCACAACGAAAAAACATAAGAATAAATTTTTTAGAACTTTATTTTTTTTCATAAGGGAAAAAAGCCTCTAACGACTTTACTCGCTCCAGATGGATGTATGCGTCTTTATATTTTTTCACAAATTTTTCCAATGAAATTTCTTTTCCTTGCTCAAAAACAAAGCAGCCGAATTTTCCATTGTTGTCAAAATAAGGAAAGAAAACCGCGCAATTATTAAACACAAGCTCATCAGGCTTTAAGCAAGAACCTTGGCGAATTGCGGCAAGGTAAAACCAAGATGGTTCTGTTACCGCAAGAACGTAAAGCACAGATTTTATTTTTTCAATTGAATATCCTGTATTTTTTATGTAGCCAGAAGAAGTTGAAATTTTTCCGCCTGAAACTTCAGATGCAAAATAATTTTTATTCACGTCAAGCCCGGCAGATTTAAAATCAACATTTCTTCTTGAGCGGACTGAATATGCCTTTGCCGCAAGATTTCTGCACCAGTCCAAAGTAAAATACAAATTCCATTCCTGCGACATTACTCCGATTTTTCCAACAGAATCAAATTCAACAGTCGGCTCTGTCAAATCAGAAATCGAAGTTCCAAGCCCAGTTGCAGGCTCAACAATTCCATCGACAATCCATTTTAAAAATCCTGCACCCGACAAATAAAGTTTTTTTTCATCAAGCGAAATTTCAAATCCACTTTCATCTTTTAAAATGTAATCTTTGCCGGTAATAACAGATTTCAGTTTTCCTTTGGAATCGTAGCAAGCATCTTCAGTAAAAACAATTGAATCCAAATTCGATTTTATAATTCCCGCCATCATAAGTGAATCACGGTAAAGTCCAGTTTCAACAGAAACTTTTTCCCATGGAAGAGTCTTTTGAGTCCAGTTTTTTACATCCTGAAATCCAGCTGTATAAATACGCTCAAACGGAACTCCAAGCGGAACAGATTTTGCGGCGAAAGAGCCAAACACGCTCATGTCAACCAAAGTTTTCTGAGCCTGCGGACGGAATACAAGAAAAACATCCGGATCAGGATTAAAATGCCATTCAACACGCAAAGGCTTTCCGCTATTTTTTTCCCTAAAAAGAACCCAGCTTCCTGCCGCCCCTTTTGGATAAACTGCCGCACGGACAATTCTGTGGCTGTCTCCGTTTATCAAATCAACATCAAGTTCCGAACGCGGAGCAACAATCACTGAAAATTCAGTTTTGTTTTCTTCCATTCGGATTTGAAAAGTTTCGCCGATTCTGTTTTTTCTTAAGTCTTCTTTATAATTTCTAACTTCGGAAACTGGTGCGGAAATCCATGAGTCAACTATAGTCCGCCGAATTTCCGCAGAATCTGGAATTGCAAAAGAGTTGTATTCAGCAAACGCAATTCCAAAAAATAAAAAGACAAAAGAGAAAGCTAAAATTTTTATTTTCAAAATAAACTCCAGTCAATTTTATAAACAATGCAAAAGCCTTTAGATTACAGGCACATCTTTCATTTCAACAGGCTCTGGATCTATGAAAGCGCCTTCCGCCATTTGAATTTCCGGCTTAACAACTTTTTTATCCGGCTGATGAATCATTCCGTCCGCCTCTTCGTCCGGATGCTTGCCAACAGGTGCGTTGCTCAAAAGAAGCTTCAGACGGTTCAGTTGGTTAACTTCACTTGAGCCCGGATCATAGTCAATCGCAGAAATATTCGACTCAGGATAACGACGGCGCAATTCCTTTATCATTCCTTTTCCTGTAACGTGGTTCGGAAGACAAGCAAAAGGCTGAACACACGCAATGCTAGGGCAGCCAGAATGAATCAGCTCGACCATTTCCGCAGTAAGGAACCAACCTTCGCCAGTTATGTTTCCAAGCTGAACAATATCGTCAACGCCTTTCATCATGTCGTAAATCAAATTCGGCGGATCAAAACGGTGGCTTTTTTTAAGCTGTTTTTTTATGTATCCGCGGAAAAGCTCAACAGCCCAAACCATAAGACGCGCATTTTTTTCAGTTTTCTTGTCGAACGCAAGCTGTCTGTGCCGGAAAATTCCAGTGCTGAAAGTATAAAACAAAAAGTCTGCCAAATCCGGCATAACGCATTCCGCGCCTTCACTTTCAATTACATTTACAATGTCGTTATTCGCAGTCGGATGGAACTTAACAAGAATTTCACCAACAACACCGACACGCGGCTTTTTTACAGGAAGCAGAGGCAGATTGTCAAAGTCCTTTATAATTCCGCGGATAAGCTTTCTATATTTAAACACGGAAAGCGATTTCAATGCGATTTCACATCTTGCATTCCATTTTTCATAAAGAGCATTTGCGCTTCCAGAAACAGCTTCGTAAGGGCGGGTTCTATACAAAACGCGCATAAGCAAATCGCCAAGCATAATGGAACGGACAAGCCTAATAAGCATTCCCGGAGTATAAGTCCAGCCCGGATTTTTTTCAAATCCCTGAGTGCTCATAGAAATAACCGGAATCTTGCTGAACCCTGCGTCATTCAAGGCACGGCGGATAAATCCAATGTAGTTTGTAGCTCGGCATCCGCCTCCAGTCTGCGTAATAATCAGGCTCGTATTGTTCAAATCGAATTTTCCGCTTTGAAGAGCAGCAATCATCTGGCCTGCAACAAGAATCGAAGGATAGCAAGCGTCGTTGTTTACATATTTAAGTCCAGTTTCAACAGCCATCGGATCTACAGCGTCAAGGACAACAAAATTGTAGCCGGAATACTCCATCGCTTTCTGAAGAAGCTTAAAGTGAATCGGGCTCATCTGCGGTCCGATAATTGTGTGCTTCTTTTTCATTTCCTTGGTGAAAACCTGACGTTTATACGAAGCTGGTTTTATAGAAAGCTTTGTTCTGTTCCTTTCGCGGGCTTTTACAGCGGCAATCAAAGAGCGGATTCTGATTCTTACCGCGCCAAGATTCGAGCCTTCATCAATTTTTATGAGCGTGTACATTCTGCTTTTTGACTTCATAATTTCATCAACTTGATCAGAAGTAACGGCATCAAGTCCGCAGCCAAAAGATGTAAGCTGAACAAGCTCCAAGTTTGCCATTCCGCTTACAAAAGCTCCTGCACGGTAAAGCCTGTTATGATAAGTCCACTGGTCAATAATTCTTAACGGACGCTCAATAGAACCAAGGTGCGCAACCGAATCTTCCGTGAACACAGCCATTCCCAAGCCGTTTATCATTTCTGGAATTCCGTGGTTGATTTCCGGGTCAAGATGATAAGGACGTCCTGCTAGAACAATTCCATTTGCACCACGGCGGATTGTCTCTTCTAGGGCTTCTTCGCCTTTTTCCTGAACATCTTTCCTGAATTTTTCCTGCTCAGCCCAAGCTGCATCCACAGCTTCATTTATTTTCTGACGGGTAAGCTTTTTAAACTTAAGGGAAAGCTCTTCAAAAAGACGCTCCTTTAAACGCTGCTTGTCATAAACCGGCAGGAACGGATTCATAAACAAAACAGAATCGTCCTGACGAAGCTGCTCAACGTTATTGCGCAAAACTTCAGGATAGCTTGTAACAATCGGGCAGTTGTAATGATTTCCAGCTCCCGGATCCTCTTTTGTTTCGTAAGGAACGCACGGATAGAAAATAAATTTTATCCCCTGCTGAAGAAGACTTTCCACATGACCGTGGGAAATTTTTCCAGGATAGCAAACGCTTTCCGACGGAATTGTCTCAAGTCCTTTTTCATAAATTGCACGGCTAGAACGAGGAGAAAGGCGCACACGGAATCCAAGCTTTGTAAAGAAAGTAAACCACAGCGGATAATTCTCATACATATTCAAAACGCGCGGAATTCCAACGTCCCCCATAACAGCTTCATCCGGCTTAAGCGGAATATAATGTCCAAAAAGCCTCTTGTATTTCCATTCAAAAAGGTTCGGAAGATTTTTTTCAGTTTCATCTTCGGAAGGCTTGTTGCTTGCATCTACAACTGAAGTTTTTTCTTCAAGTTCTGCTCCGCGCTCACATCTGTTTCCTGTAACAAATTTTCTTACAGCGCGTTTTTCTCCGACTTCAGTTCCAGAAGTAGAGAATGTATTTATTGTAAGAAGACAATTGTTAGAGCATTTTCCGCAGCGGCGAAGCTCAAGGTCAACTTTAAATGACTCAAGCTGATTCAAAGTCGCAATGCCGCTTTTTACAAATTTAGGAGTCTGGTCAGGATCATCCGGCTTTGGACGGCGTAAATCTTCCCACTGATCCATCGCAATAAGCGCAGAACCGTAAGCTCCCATAAGCCCCGCAACATCAGGACGATAAACGTTTACACCGGCAATTTTTTCAAACGCACGAAGAACCGCATCATTAAAGAAAGTTCCGCCTTGAACAACAACTTTTTTGCCAATATCGCTTGCCTTGCGAAGTTTTATTACTTTAAAGAGCGCGTTTTTTATTACCGAATAAGAAAGTCCCGCTGAAATGTCCGCAACTTCCGCACCTTCCTTTTGAGCCTGCTTTACACGGCTGTTCATAAAAACAGTGCAGCGAGTTCCAAGGTCAACTGGCTTTTTTGCCATAAGCGCAATCTTTGAAAATTCCTGAACGCTCATTCCCATTGTGCGCGCAAAATTGTCAAGGAACGAACCGCAACCCGCAGAGCAAGCTTCATTAAGCTGAATGGAAACAATCGCGCCGTCTTTCATTCTAAGGCACTTCATATCCTGTCCGCCTATGTCCAAAAGGAATTCAACGCCAGGAACAAAAAAATCCGCCGCCCGGTAATGAGTTATAGTTTCAACTTCGCCAGCATCAACTCCAAGGGCAGCCTGAAACAAAGCTTCGCCGTAACCTGTAGAAACAGAACGCGCAATATAGCATTTTTCAGGAAGAATTTTATAAAGGCTTTTTAGAACTTTTACAGCCAAGTCAACAGGATTTCCTGCATTCACATCGTAGAAACGCCACAAAATGCGTCCCTTTGTATCAATCAGAACAGCCTTTGTTGTTGTAGAGCCGGCATCAAGTCCAAGGAAAACAGGACCTTCAGTTGACTCCAAGTCTCCAGTGCTGGCTTTTTCCTGTGAATGGCGCTTATTGAATTCATCAAGTTCTTCCTGAGTTGTAAACAACGGCTCAAGTCGCTGAACTTCCTGCATTTCCGCGCCAACAAGATTTTTAAGGCTTTCCCTGAACTGTTTTATAGTAGGAAATGTTCCATTTTTGCTAGAAGGAGTTACGCATTTTATTTCCCGTTCAGCTGAATAAGCCGCACCCGAAGCAACAAAAAGCTGGCTGTTTTCTGGAACAATTGTCTGCTCCGCCCCAAGCTTCAATGTAATTACAAAGCGTTCCCTAAGCTGATCCAAAAAGTGAAGCGGTCCGCCCAAAAATGCGACATTCCCGCGGATCGGCTTTCCGCAAGCAAGCCCAGAAATTGTCTGGCTTACAACTGCCTGAAAAATAGAAGCCGCAATATCTTCACGGCGCGCACCTTCATTAATCAAAGGCTGAACATCAGTCTTTGCAAAAACTCCGCAACGGGCGGCAATTGGATAAATTGTGGTTGCTCCGCGGGCAAGCTCGTTAAGTCCGGAAGCATCAGTTTCCAAAAGAGCCGCCATCTGATCAATAAAAGCTCCAGTTCCTCCAGCGCAAGTTCCGTTCATGCGTTGTTCAACTCCGCCTTTAAAATAAGTGATTTTCGCATCTTCGCCGCCAAGCTCAATCACAACATCCGTCTGCGGAATAATTTTTCTTACAGCGGTAGTAGCGGCAACAACTTCCTGAATAAACGGAATATTCAGCCACTGAGAAACAGAAAGTCCGCCAGAACCAGTAACTTTTACGCTGACAGTCTGATTTTCCTTCGCCGGAAGAACTTCTTCAAGCGAATCAAAGGCTTTATTTACAACAGTAATAATTGTATTTCTAATATCAGCCCGGTGCCGCTCATAAGCTCCGTACAAAAGCTCATCATTTTCTCCAAGCGCAACAACTTTTACCGTGGTTGAACCAACATCGATTCCCATCCTGATTGGACGGACTGCAGGAGTCAATGAAGAAATCTCACCTAAGCTATTATTTTCCATATAAAAGTCACCTTTTTTTATTTAAAAATAAGAATTCATATTATAATATATAGGAATACAATCAAAAATTCAACGTGAAAAATACAGAGGAAGAATTCAACCAGACATGGCAATGCTAAAATAAAAAAATTACGCGTTGAATTTCTGGGCAGGAGTAACCATCCAAATCGCCTTTAATTCAACAGAGCCTGTGTTTTCCAAAGTATGGGGAGAACCTGCGTTGAACGTGATGCTGTCGCCTTCTTTTAAAGCAATTTCTTTGTTTCCGTAGTGAAGAATTCCTTCGCCTTGAACAACAAGCCCCATTTCTTTTCCAATATGACCGTAGCTTCCGCGGTGAGTACGGCTTCCAACAGGAATATTTATCGTGTAGCTTTCAAATGAATTTTCACCATTGCCGGAAAACGGATCTGAAAGCTCTTCGTAAACAACATCCTCCTCGTTGATTTTGCGGCGGTCTTCACGGTGAATCACAGAAACTGGACGGCGGCGGCTGTATTCTTCAAAAAGGAATTCAAGGCTTATATCCAAAGCATCGGCAATATCAAGCAATGTATCTATAGCAGGAGAAACTTTATTCCGCTCAATCTGGGAAACGAGACTTTCACTAACTTTTGCGTGCGCCGCCACAGCTTTTAATGTCAAATGCTTTCTTTCACGGACAGCTCTTAATTTTTCTCCAAACTGATATTGTCTTTTATTTTCGTCTTCGCTCATTTTTTTACCCGCAACATATTAAAGAAATTCAATTTTTTGCAAAAGTATCATTTTTCTGCTTTTCCTGATTTTTTTCCATTATAAAACGGATAAAGTGGTCTTCAAGCGTATTTTTCGGACCTTCAATATGAAGCCTTTGCCTTGCCCTTGCATTATCACGGCGAACTGTATACAAAAGATAAAAATCTCTGTAGTCAAGGTTTATGTCTGTTTTTACACGCTCGCCAAGATATGAACTTACTTCATCACGTCCAATCGACTTTACGCCTTGATCACGCAAAATTCCTTTAAGACGCAAAATTTGCTCATAAGAAACGCCGAACAGGAATTCCTCCATTGCCTGTGCAACATCCGGTTCGCTAAGTTTTTCCTTTATAAATGCGCCCCACTGATCGTCCATCTGGAACGTAACCATCATAAGCTCACTCGTTCCCATCATGGAGCCAAAAGCGGGAGCAAGACGGCGGCGAGTAGACCAAACAGCCTGCAAAACAGGCGCAATATCAGAAATTGTCTGGTCGCTTCTGTGCTCCCAAAGGATTATAAGGGAATTGGCAAGTTCACGGCGCAAATCAATAGAAACAGACTTGTCCTTTATAAGGTTCATGTAGACATCTTCCGCCATAAGTGTAAACATCATGGAAACAGTTTCGTCATAATACTCCTTGACTTCTTTTTCATCCATTAGGGCGTAATTTTTTGCAAGCTTCGACATTGAAAAAAAAGTGTGTATTTTCGCCACAAGAAATCCTTTTCCTAGAATAGCTTTTGACGGCATGTGAAGAACAGTATCGCCTTCCTCTTGATACGAAATAATGCTTTCAACCAAAGCCATCGGCGTTCTTGTGGAAGTTGTTGTGTTCGCCCGCTCAAGCAAAGACGGAAAGCGTGCAATCGCTTGAGCAAGACTTGTAACGTCATCAAGCCTTTCCTGAAGCCGTGCCAGTCTGTCTGGAGCAGTCTTTTCAAGCGCATCCTGAAGTTTTTTTATAAGTTTCTGCTGATAATCTGTAAAAACAATAATTCCAGTCTGAATAATTTCATTTTTAATATTTTCATCATTGTTAAAAAAATAAGAAATATCAACTTGAGAAAAATCTGAATTTTTAATTTTGTTTGTGTCCAAAATACCTTCGCCTTTATTTTTAAATTGGAACTATTTACGGCATAATTAAAATGCTAAAACTGTTCTTGAAAACTAAAATTTTTATAGACTATTATTATATCACACATTTTTCAATTTTCAACGTATAAATCCACAGGGCAAACGCATGTAAAAACTCTTTCTGATAAAATTACAGAAAGTGTGAAA
>ERZ1026882.195-NODE-195-length-43508-cov-4.777116_pt1 | contig 43508 bp, 26 predicted proteins | sample MGYA00380171_ERZ1026882 | MGnify/ENA primary metagenome ERZ1026882 (study PRJEB33269, sample SAMEA4719807) | human gut metagenome | biome: human-associated habitat; feature: organic feature; material: feces | place: Cameroon | collected 2013-10 ...
GGTAAGGGCATTATGTCTTTACTTATACTTTAAATGAAAGAGCCGTGATTCGGGAATTTGTCATAAATCCGGTTATGCCCACGGCTCTTTCATTTAAGATGAATCAGAGAATATAGATTCCCTTACCCAGTTCGGCTATCGAGTCGGGTAGTGTTATTTTATTGAAAATTAGAAATTTAGACTATTATTTGACAATATTTTCACACCCATAAAAACGCCTGATCACTTGCTATCAAATAGTAAAGGTGGTGAATTTTATAGACTTGACAGTTATCCGATGTATTTCCGATGGGACATTTTTACATTGAGCTGATTCACTTTCGCATAGTGGAGAGTGGTGTCGATTTTGACATGACCGAGAATGCATTTTTGTCTATGGCCATAGTGGCGAGAGTACGACGGAATTTGTGCGGATGAATTTTGTTAAGTCCAATGTATCGGTGCGCACTTTGTGATGCGGCGTACCGGGCTTTTGAGTATGAGGTCTTCATCTTCAAGCCAGGAAAAGAAACTGGAAACAAACAAATTCAAGAGTATAGTTAAACCATTATTTGAAAATTGGACAAAGAATGTGTTTTGCAACATTACGCTCACTAAGCAGCGCAACGAGCTTCTACCTTTCTTAATGAATGGTCAAGCCACGGTAAATTATCATTTTACGCTATGAAACATATTCTCCAGTTCCTTCATACGCACAATCAGATTATTGAATGACGGCTTTTGCCCAAAGATCATTGTGGAACTCATTGAGTTGTAGTCGGCTTCCCAGATTTTGACAATGTCAGGGCGAGGCACTAAGATTATCCTGCTTCGGATGTTGGGCGTATAATCTACTCCTTTTACGCTTGTGAAAATTTCTCTGTGGTGCCGGATGGATTCCCAGAGTTCGTCATCTCTGATGGCCTCTTCTGCAAAATCCTCGTCCATCATTTTTGAAAGGTCATATAGATGCCTTGATTTCCTACCGGCATTCATTCCGTGTCCTTCCACGGAGAATAGTTCGTGTATCAGAAATGCTTTTTCCAAAAATGTCTTGGATGCCAATGCTGTTGACACATTGCTGTTGACAAGAGATGTCCGGATACTTGGGAAAAGCTGTTCAACCATACTATGAATTTGAGCCGGGGTGTTTGGCTCAATAAGTGAGCGCGCACCCATCTCGATCATAACTACAGGAGAGAGGTAGTTTAATGGCTCCGCCCAGGCGCTTTTGTATTTTACATATATTTTTCTTGGCTCGGGATAGGTATCATCACCGACTCCGTCAGGCTGGACTTCAATTGAGCATTCTTCGGCTAATCCGTATTGCTCTATAGCCGCCTGGAGTTGTGTGCTGAAGGTTTCTCGAACGAATACTGATGACGCTTTTCTCAGTTTCTTGATTTGTCTTTTTGTCAGGTCGCCTTCCATCCCGAACATGGTGCGGTCCACTGCGAGGTCTATATCTTCAGAGAAACGTTCAATCAATCCCCATACTTTGCTGAGTGATGTTCCACCTTTAAAAATCAGGCTTTCGGCAATCGGGAGGGAAAAGACTATCTGGAGAATTGTTGTTACCCATATATCTTTTTCAATGGCTTGTGGAGGCAGCCCGTAATTTGCGGCAGACTGTTGCAGGACCATACGCTTGTCTTCTGTCGGGAGTTTGAAATAATTATTCATAGGCGTTGATTACAATTTTTCTAATCCATACCGGCATAAGCTTCAAGTCTGCAAGTACGGATTCTTTGACCTCTTGTCTCAAAAGTGTTTCAATTTGTTTGATTTGGTCTTCTGTGACGTTTTCTTTCTTTATTGATTTCAGTGCGGAGGTCACTAACATTGCAAGACGGTTCCGAAAGGCAAGATTCTTAGGAGCAGTCTTTTTGAATGTGATTCCCCGTCCTTCTGAGATTTCAACGCTGCGGGATGGGCCGTCAGTCAGATAAACAAAATTCATCGGAACTTGAGTAGAGAGTCCAAGTGCATTCAGAGCATATTCACCTGTGGGGACTATTCGGGCGTGTGTGCGTTCCGCCAAAGCATCTGCAATTTGCTCATACGATGGCTTGATTACGCCCAGTCCGAGCCTTGTGTCTATTTCAGGGTAGCAATAGATTCCTTGAGCTACTCTGATTATTTCACCTGTCTTGGCCAGGCGCAATAGTGTCTGTCTGACAGCTTCGGGGGTGCCCATTCCAACAAAATCATCAGCAAAGAATATTTTTCCTCTGCCGAATGACTTTATGGTTGCTTCAATATTCTGTGATGTGTGTTGCATAACAGTTAAGTTGTCACAAAAGTAAACAACTTTTGTGACAATGCAAAAACTTTTCCTGATTAAAATGCTAATACAATCTCCTGAAGCTAAGATTACTATGCTGATGTCCGTTGCCGGCGAAACGCGAGATGTTGCAGGCCCCTGGTACACAGGGGATTTCGAAGCAACCTGTCGCGACCTCCATCTTGCAATAGGCGAGCTGTTGCGACGGTAAACAAATACCTCCCCCAAACCGCTGCCAAAGGTTTTATGCATATATACGAAAAACGCGGAATACAACCCGCGTTTTGCTCAGTCCCTCGACTACACCGTCCGGGAAATGACCGCGCTGTTCGAAAAATTCATTACCTTTGGGGCCGGAATCATGGATGAAAAGGAACTCATACGGAGACTGAAAGATGGAGGGGACGGCAGCGAGGCCGGCTTCAGGGAACTTTATGAACTCTATTCCCCCGCCCTATACCGCTTCGTCTATTCATACGTCAAGTCAGCCGACACGGCGCGTGAAATAACCCACGAAGCTCTCGTAGGGCTCTGGTTGCATCGCGGTAACCTCGACGAGAGACGTTCCGTCAGAGGCTATCTCTTCACATCGTGCAGAAACTCCCTGATAAAGGAACTGCGCCGCCAACTACGAAACCCGAACATTCATGACTGGGTGTCACTTTCCGGGGCAGTGAGCGTTGAGTCCAGAATTTCTTATGACTATGATGCCTATCTTCAAGGCATCGGAGCGGCAAAAGAGACTCTCACACCACGTCAGAGGCAGATTTTCACAATGAGCCGCGAGGATGGGCTCAGCGTTAGGGAAATTGCCGCAGGACTCGGCATCGGAGAGCAGGTCGTCCGCAACCAACTGTCCACCGCGATGAAGAAAATCAGGGAATACCTTCTGCGCTATATGCCCCTGATTGTCATTATATACAAAGTCCTGAGCGAGTGCATGCCAATGTAGAGAATGAAGGCAGGCATACAAAAAGTCGGATTTTCTATATTATAAACCCGGAACAAACGGATATATAATGCGTACTCACATTCAGAAAACAGAGGCGCATGAAAAATCTGCTTGAAAAATACAGACGCGGAGACATATCTCCGGAGGAACTCGAAACGCTCGGGAAGGAAGTCGATACGGCATCAGACTATGAAATCGGGAACATTCTCGAAGAAGCTTGGATGCACGAGAGTGACGTGCATGACGGAGTCCGCAGGAGAATGCCCGAACCTAAGATTAGGAAGATACGGCTTTGGACATCTGTGGCCGCCGGGCTTCTGCTGCTTGTGGCAGGCGTGCTTTCATTGCGTCTGGCAGACCTAAGCCATGAGCAGAACCTACTGGCAGACAGAGAGATGCGAATCGATGCCGGAGAAAACGGAAAATCCAGGATAGTCCTGCCTGACGGGACAAAAGTCACGCTCAACACAAGGTCAACCATCGAGTATCCGGCAGACTTCGGGGTGAAAAACCGCCGAGTAAGGCTCTCAGGGCAAGGATATTTCGATGTAACAAAAGACTCCGGGCACGAGTTCATCGTCTCGGCTGAAGGGATGGACATAATTGTCCACGGCACCAAATTCAATGTCTATGCCTATCCGGACAACGACCTCAAGGAGGTGTCGCTTGTCGAAGGCAGCATAAGCCTGAGATACGGAGACGCCGAAATCAAACTCTCACCAAACGAAAAAGCCTGCATCAGGACCGAGAGCGGAAGACTCAATATGTTACGGACAGACAATGCAATCGAGACAAGCTGGCTCGAGGACCGTATAACTTTTATAAACAAGCCACTCTACCAAGTCGTTGACATGCTGCAGAGACATTTCGGGGTCACCATCGAGTGTTCTCCGGAAATCAACCTTGCGGACCGCTACACCGGTTCATTCAGCGAACACCGCGTAGAGGACATACTCGACATTCTGAAAATGCACTACGGCTTCAGTTACAGGAGCAGTGGCAATCACATAGTAATCACAAACACACAAAACAATTGACATTCCGCTTATGAAACCATCATCATGGCGTCATGCCGTTCTTGCTGTCATTTTCGGTCTGTTGCTTTCCGTGTCGGCCCACGCGCAGCAGGACAGAATCAGCCTGAACCTCAATGATGCTCCACTGAAACAGCTTTTCACGGAAATTGAAAGGCAGACCGATTGGAAATTTTCCTACCGCGACTCGGAAATCGAGAATAGGACCAAAGTCACCATACACGTGGACAGCGCCACGCTCGCTGAGGTACTGAACATGGAACTCAGCAAGGCCGGTCTCCAGTACACGACTGTGGGTGACAAGATTGTCGTCACGCCAAAGCCAGCGGCATCCGATGCCGTCACAGTGAAGGGGCGCGTCATCGACCATGACGGACAGCCCGTCATTAGCGCCTCCGCAATCATCAAGGGGACAAAGACAGGCGTTGTGACCGACATTGATGGACAGTTCTCGATCGATGCTCACAAGGGAGACGTTCTGGAATTCTCGTCACTGGGCTACACTAACGCCGAATACAAGGTTCAGCGCAATGCCATAGTCGAGATCCGACTCGAAGACGACTCCGTGTTGCTCGAGGAAGCAGTTGCAGTCGGCTACGGAACGACGTCGAGAAAGAACCTCACCACATCTGTAGCCACCATCAAGACAGAAAAGATTGCAAAAAGTGCCACAAGCAATATGTCCCAGATGCTCATGGGCCAGGCGGCAGGACTTCGAGCCAACATCAGCAGCCCACAGCCCGGAGGAAATGTTGACGTGTCCATCCGAGGCGGCGGAACTCCGATCTACATCGTGGACGGCATCATGATGCCGAGCGGTTCGCTCGAAGTGGGGAACGGGACCATTGAAACGCCCAATTCCATAAACAGGGCGGGACTTGCAGGCCTGAATCCTGGCGACATTGAGTCCATCGAAGTCCTGAAGGATGCTTCCGCTGCGATTTATGGAATAAACGCGGCAAACGGAGTCATACTCATAACCACTAAAAAGGGAGCTGAGGGGGCGCCGAGAGTGACACTCGAATCCAGCTATTCATTCGTGCGCAACTACAAGTATCTCGAACCGCTCAGTTCCACCGAGTACATGAACTTCGCCAACGTCTTCAGCAAGGAAAGCTACCTTCTGAATCACGACATGAAGCCTTATGGCATCAACGACTACGATGGAGGCTGGTCACCTGTGTTCTATCCGGACCAGATCGCATCCGCTACGAACACGAACTGGCTCGACTATATAATGAAGCCAGGAAGCATCAACAACCATTCGCTCTCGCTCAATGGCGGAAACAAGTACATAAAGTACTATGTCGGAGGCAACTACTACGATCAAGTGGGCACTGTGATAAACTCCGGAATGAGAAGATACACGCTCCGCAGTAATCTCACGGCACAGATTTTCCCTTTTATGAAAGTGTCGACAATACTCAACATATTCTCGAACGACTTCACGAACTCCAACGCTGACGGAGGCGGTGCAGGCGGTGTCGGTAAGGACGCCCTGCAGTCCGCTCTTATGTTCCCGCCAAACTACTCCGTCTATGACTCCGAAGGCAACTACATGAGATACCGTTCAACGGCTAACCCCGCTGAAATGGCGATGTACAACGATAACACAAAGTCTTCCGGATGGTATGTGAACGTGTCGGCCGACATAAACCTCTACAAGGATCTGTTGAAGGTTCGCGGTGTCTACGGACTGAACCGCGAACAGGCGAAGCGTTCGCTCTACATCCCGACAACCATGCTCTGGTACGAGGTGGCAGGTGTTTCTCGCGGACACATCGGAGATGCGAACCGCGACGACAGGACCATCGAGGGTATGCTTATGTACAGCCAGAACATCCGCGACATTGTCAGCATCGACGCCGTGCTCGGAATGGGAGTGTACAACCAGTCGGGAACTGGGTTGGAGGTAGACTTCAAGAACGCCAACGACAACATAGGACCAGACAACATCGCTGCTGCAGAAGGACCTTTCACACCGACGTCATCCAAGTGGGAGAATGAGAAAAGGTCGCAGTTCGGAAGGCTCGCCGTGGATGTGCTTGACAGGTACGTCGTATCCGCCACACTGAGACGCGACGGCACGGACAAGTTCTTCCCGTCAAAGAAATACGCCTGGTTTCCGTCTGTTTCTGCGGCATGGAAAATAACTTCTGAACCATGGATGCAGAAAGTGAAGTGGATTGATCTGCTCAAAGTCAGGGCAAGCTACGGAGTCACCGGCCGCGACAACCTCGGAACGTCGCTCTACGGTCTATACACCATGGCTCCGAGCTATGTGAAGTTCGGGAACAACGGCATCAACTACATCCCGTACATAAAGTCGGGTGCCGACTACCCCGACGTCACTTGGGAAAAGACCATAATGAAGAACGTCGGAATCGACTTCTACTTCCTTGGCAACAGGCTCTATGGAAGTTTCGACCTTTTCCGCAATGACGTCACGGATCTTCTCGGAACAGCTCCCGGAGAGCCCCTGAGCATGGTCGGAATGCGTCCGGTCAACTACGGACACTACTTCCGCGCGGGATGGGACGCCACGCTCAACTCGGTGAACATCAAGAACCTCGGAGGATTCAGCTGGACATCAACGCTCACCCTTACGAAGTATAATATGTACTGGGTCAAGAGGACAGAAAACTATGACTATCAAGTCTATCAGCTCCGCGAAAAGGAGCCGATGAACGCGCAGTATTTCTATCACGTGACAGGCATCATCAACGAGGATCGTTCCAATATGCCGGATTCGCAACTGAGCCTCGGCGAAAACTCGCAGAGACCGGGCTACCCGATAATCGAGGACCGCAACGGAGACGGCTTCATCACCACAGATGACATCTACATGGACGACGTTCTCCCGAAAATAAGCATAGGATTCGGCAACACATTCACGTGGCGGAACTTCGACCTCGACATATTCATGTACGGACAGTTCGGAGCGACAAAGTATAACTACGCCTACGCATGGGCAAACGCCGGAGCGCTCTCATACGGCCCGCCGCAGAACTCCAACCAGTTCGCCTACAAAATCTGGAACTCGCAGACGAACACAAGCGGCACGCTTCCCGGCATAGCGACAACCAGAAGCGACGCCCTTCCGGGCAACGCCGGTTGGGACCTTGGCAGACAGAATGCCTCTTTTGTCCGAGTGAGGAACATAACTCTGGGCTACAACATTGACGGAAACATTCTTGGAAAGGTACTCGCAAAAAGAATTAGCTCCATAAGGGTATATTTCGATGCGCAGAACCCTCTGACATTCACGACATTCTCCGGAGTGGATCCGGAAATATACACGGGAAACAGCTCCTCACCGGCAGGCTATCCGATGATACGCAGCTACTCTCTCGGTGCAAAAATCAATTTCAGGTAGGTTTTATCATACAGGAAACAGATGAAAAAGACAATATACATCGCAATTACCGCAACGGCCCTTCTCATGGGCACAGGCTGCAACAAGGACTTTGACCCGAAGATCTACGGAGTTCTGACAGAGCAGAACTTTCCTGTCTCCGAAAATGACTTCGTGTCGCTGATGATGTCCTGCTACATCCCTTTCACGAACACATGGACCTACTCGCTCTATGCCTCAAACGGCAACCAGCATCCGTGGTACATCCCTGCCGGCGGCGTGCTAAAGCAGTTCGACACAACATCAGACGTGGAGGCCCCATGGGTGAGCGGAGTGTGGAACATCAATTATAGGCAACTATCCGAGGCCAACTTCTCTATGTGCCGCTATTATTCCCGCAGCGTTCTTGAAGATGCCAGGCCGAACAACTATCCGAAGACACGCGAAGTTACGCGGTTTACGAGCGTCATAGGAACTATTCAGAATGCCCCTGCGACCAAGATTTCCGAAGAAAGGAAGAGAGAAATTCTCGCAGAGGCAAGGATATGCCGGGGTCTCCAAATGTACAATCTGCTTCACGTCTACGGTCCGGTTCCTCTCATCGTAGACCCGGAGAAGGTCGAAAACTCCGAGGCTCTGAACAACGCCGTCAGGCCATCACTGGACGAGATTTCACAGTGGATATATGACGACTTCGAGTTCGCCGCGCAGTATGCTCCCGAAAATCAGAGCGAAAAGGGACGGTTCTCACGTGACTATGCGAAGTTCATGCTGATGAAGCACTGCCTCAATGAGGGCGGACACATGGACGGATGGTACGGAAAGGCGCTTGAGATGTACCGTGAACTCAACACCGGAAAGTACCGTCTGTTCACCTCCGGAATCAACTCCTACAGGGAAATGTTCCGCGAGAAGAATGACTTCAACTGCGAAATCATCGCTGCAATCAGCTGTGATCCGTCATCGACAGGCAACCTCAAGGAAGGAGGTATGAATCCTTTCGCGATGCTTGCAATCCCTAACAACGCAGCAAAGAAGGACGACCTCGGCAACGACACCCCGTTCTCCGTCTGCGGCCCGGGATGGGGACTTACTTTCAATGTGTCACCTAAGTTCTACGACAGTTTCGAGAGCGCGGATCTCCGCAAGGAAAGCATACTCACACAGTACTACACGACCACAGGAGAGTGGTGGGGACCGGCTGAAATCGGAAAGAAGTCCGAATGGGACGGCTACATCCCCTACAAATACCCTGCAGAAACAGCCACGGCGCCATGTTTCGGCAACGACTTCCCTCTCGCGAGATGGGCTGACGTGCTGCTGATGTTCGCAGAAGCCGAGGTACGTCAGAGCGGAGCCGCCCCTTCATCTGAGGCCGTGGCTGCGGTGAACGAGGTTCGCTCACGTGCGGGACTCGGCAATCTGTCTCCATCAAAGACAGACTCGGCGGAGCATTTCCTTGATGCCCTTTTGGAAGAGCGCGGACATGAGTTCTGGTTCGAGGGTATGCGCAAGGTGGACCTGATCCGGTTCAACAGATATGCCCGTCAGGTACGCGCCACAAAGGGTACGGTGCCGACCCATCAGTATATGCCGATTCCGGACTATGCCGTCAATGAGGCCTCTGAAATCGGAAAAACGCTTGTGCAGGAGTTTTCAAGGGATGGCTGGGACGAGGACAAGGCCAAGGCTGAGGCGATTTGAGAATCTTTGGGGTCTATATTAGTTTCCTCAAAAATCTTCCTCAAATCCTCAACGTTTTATTTCAGATAATTGCCTAAATAAAAACATGATGCAAAAATTACAATATAGAGGTATACTACTCGCAGTTGCGGCTATGGTGCTGTGTGGCTGCGCCGAAAAAGTAGACAAGAACGTGACTTGGCCGGAATGGGCTTCCCGTCCAATCATTGAGAATCCTACAATATCCACTTCCGACGGAAAGACGGAAATCACTGCCGGAGAGATCGTGAACTTCAAGGCCGCCATACACGATGACTACAACGAGTTGAGAAGCTATGGAGTCGTTGTCAAATATGGGGATAATGTCGTGTTCAGCCGCACTGGAGAGATTTCCGGCAACAAGGCAGCGGTGGAATTTGACTTCATCATGCCATTTGCCGCAAACCTCGACAATGGCGGTTTCTATCCGGAAGTCACGGTGTCATCGAAAAACGTCGCAGGCGGCGAATATTCCACGAGAATACCGAGGGATCGGAACATCTCCGTGAATCGCCCGGCATCGCCGTCCAAACTCTTCGTTGTCGACGAGAACGGAGCCATGTTCCCTCTGGAGAAAGCGGAAGGAAGCTTTGTCTACAACACCACAGAAGGCACTGACCTCACTTCGCTCGGAAAGAAAATCTTCATCGCCGAAAAAGTCAGCGGAGGAAGGCCCGACTTCAGCGGAGTTGTGTGGGGAATGGAAAACGGAAAGATTGCTGTTGTAGGAGACGGAGGAAGCGGAATTGACGTTCCGGACACAGAAGGTTTCGGATTCAAGAAGTTCGGTTTCGACACCTATAGTTTCAGCCTCAACAAACTCGTGAACCTTACCGTCGTCGTTGACAAGGCCGCAATGGAATCGGTCAGTCAGAGCGGTGTGAACTACTTCGCGAAGGAGAAGGTCCGGCTCGTCAAGGACTGTGAGGTCACTTTCGAGGGCTTCGGGGAACTCAAGTCAATGCTTCAGAGCGACAGGTTCGAGATTCTTTCCGAAAATTCGGCAAAATTCACCGGACATAGTGCTGAATGGAGCTTCTGGTTCGACACCGACACGGGATGGATGATTCTGAACTACGCTGTATTCAACACCTCTGATCAGGTCTGGATCACCGGCCTCAAGGCCTGCTTCCCGCTCGGCAACGATGACAGCACGCACGACCTCAAGTACCTCGATGGGGACGGAAAGGTGCGCTACGCGACACTTGCTGCGGTGAAGGATGTTTCCGGTGACTTCAGCCTACTTGTCTATCTCAAAGACGACTACACCATCCAGCCATTCCGTTGGGTCAAGTGGAGCACGACCGTAGAGATGACGTCAATGACCCCGGAAACAGCGTCTATAACCGATGGAATATTCATCCGCCCCGGAAGCGATTTCAAGCCAGGAGTCTACAGGATCCGTCTTCATTTCACTCGTGAACCTGACAAGAACGGAGACGGAAGCAAGGCAGATGTATATGTCACTGCAATATAGCCACCACATTTCAAGCTAATATGATTCTCAAGAACATGACTATTGCAGCGGCGTCACTTCTGCTCTGCCTATCCTGCACAAGAGAGGCTGGGACCATTCCAATCATCACATGGGCAGGAGTGCCGCCACAGTGCAGCGCCGAGGTCTTCCCCATTTTGAAGGAATGCGGGATTGACATCCATCTCGGCTTGTATAGAACGGAAGACGAAGCTGCTGCTGCCCTTGACGCAGCACAGGAGGCCGGCTTGAAGCTTATCCCGGGATTCCCGCAGATCAAGGATTCCACCGCGCAGTCCGTCGCCCGTTTCAAGAGCCACCCGGCCCTATACGCATGGCACATCAAGGACGAGCCGGAAATATGGGACATTCCATGGATTGCCGGACTCGTCAGGGAGATTGCTGCGCTCGATCCCGGACATCAGTCCTACGTGAACCTCTATCCTAATTGGGCATGGTGTGACAGCCTTTATGCTGAAAGAATCGAATATTTCGCATCGGAGGTGGACGTACCATTCTACTCTTTTGACCAGTACCCAATTACGGAGAACGAGGACGGCAGCGTCTCGGTACGCCCCGGATGGTATCGTAACCTTGAGGAATTCTCCGAAATGTCGCGACGCCACGGAAAACCATTCTGGGCATTTGCCCTGACCAAATCGCACCGTCTCGGTCCGCCGTCTCCCGAAGCCGTCTATCCTGTGCCGACAATCGGACATCTCCGGCTTCAGGTCTTCAGCGACCTTCTCTATGGTGCGCAGGCCATCCAATACTTCACCGCAGGTGGGTTGTATGACCCGGCAAGTCATTGCCGCACTTCAGTGTATGACGTCGTCAGTCAGGTAAATTCGGAGATTCGGGCATATTCTCCAATATTTCTCGGATGCGAAGTCCTCGATGTCCGGCACACTGGAGACAATATTCCCGAAGGCACAAAAAGATTTGACACAACGACGGGCAAAGTCATCGAGAGTCTCGACGTCTCGGGAAATGGTGCGGTCGTATCGTTTCTGCGAAACGGGAAGCATGACTACATTGCCGTGCAGAACAGGGACTGCGTGAACCCGGCCGTTCTCGACATCCGGTTTCGGAAAAAAGTGAAAATCATGACACCGGAGGGATGCCGTGCCTATGAAGGAAAGCCGATGAAAATGGAAGAGGGCGACGTCGTCATATTCCGTATAAACTGAAAACATAGATTTACAAACCATATAATCACTAAATTATGCGTTACTTAAAATCATTCTTAATTCTGGCCGCAGCCTCTGTTCTCGCATTTTCATGCAAGAAAGATGAGCCGACCGTTGTGACCAAGCCGGAGGCTCCGGTCATAGAAAATGCCTCACTGAAAGGACTGAATGGAGAATCCGTTGTCATCGCTGGCAACAATGTAAAGTTCTCCGCGACACTCAAAGTCAAGGGAAGCAAACTCGGAAAGTTCAGTCTCGAAATCAGGAAAGAAGCCGAAGTTCTGGCCTCCGCCGAGTTTGAACTTGAAGGAACCGAGGCCCTGGTTGAAAAGGAATTCGACCTTCCGCTCTCACCGGCAACTCTTGACGCCCCATTCTGGCCTGACGTGACAATGAAAGTCACGAACACCGACGAGATGTTCACGGAAGAGAAACTCGCACAGGAAAGCAATGTGCAGATTACGACTCCGGAACTCTTTGACGCACTCTACCTCGTTGACAGCAACGGGAAAGTCTGGCAGATGTCACCGACTGCGACAAAGGGCAGCTACCGCACGGAAGGCGAGCTCACCGGACTGGGAAGCAGTTTCAGCATAGTCTCCAAACTGAACGAGGACAATACCATAGACAATTCCGGGAAAGTCTGGACGTTCGACACGCCGGACACCGGTGAATACGGCATCAAGTGGATCGCGTTCGACCAGTTCACGGAACAGATGAGCAAGATGTTGGACCTTACAATCCCTATAGATTTTTCAAAGATGGCGAATGACCAGGGGAACAGCGTGTTCTGGAGCTTCCAGCTCGTGCAGGACTGTCGCGTCGTCTTCCTCAACTTCCCTGACGGCACGCTACCGCAGTCCGACCGCTTCGCCGATGTGGAGAAGAATACGGCACGCTACACCGGACACACTGGAAATCAGTTTGAGATTTACTATATTCCTGATACTAAATGGTTTATCATAAAGGAACAATATATCGCTACGGACGTCCTCTGGGTAACCGGAATGAATGCGTCGCTCCCGATGTCTCCGTACTGCGAAAAACACCCTCTCAACTGGTTCGCAAGCGGCGTTGATGTCAGCTATGCGACGGCCTCCTGCATCCGCACGGGCGAAGGGAAGTTCAGCACGCTGCTCTATCTCAAGGAGAACTTCGCCATAAAGATTTATGACGGTTGGAGCTGGGGCAACGAACTTCAGTGGGAATCAACTACTCCGGAGACCCTGGTCATCTCAGAAATGGCCGAGACCGAGGATGGGAAACTTGACGGCAACTACGGCAACGCCGGCGCATCATTCAGCGAAGGTCTCTATATGCTCAACTACAACAAGGCCTCCCGAAAGGCTTCTCTCGTGAGGTACACCGGAACTGTCCTCGGCGGCCTTGAGACCGGCGTCGCAGACCCTGATCCGAAGCCGATAGATCCGACCCCGGACCCTGAACCGCAGCCAGGCGAGGCCATCGTTCTCGACAAGAGCGGGATGGCTGACCAAAAGGACGGAACCCTCGTGCGATGGGTGCTTGAACTTGAGCAGAACTGCACAGTGAAGTTCGAGAACTTCGACGCCCCGATTGCGGAGATGGTGAACCTCGCGATTTTCGACAACATCGATGAGACGGCAAAGACCGCAAGATACATTGGAGTGAGCGAGAAATATGAGGTTTGGTATAGGACAGAGCAAAAATGGCTCATATTCACAAACAACATTGCAGCAGAGAATTATCTGCTCATAGGAAGAAATGCAAGCTTCCCGCAGAAGCCATATACTGAATTTCCGATAATAGACTCAGACATACAGCCGAGCAAGGCTCAGGCACTTCCGCTAAACAAGGTAGCCGACGGCATCTTCCGCTCATACATCTACCTCGCAGACGACTTCGCGTTCCACCTCTATGCAGGAAACAGCTGGGGTAACTATCAGAAAGGCTGGAAATCCGGTTCTGAAGATTTTCTCGTTGCACATGAAGACGGCAATCTCTTCTACGGAACCCAGAACATAAACAAGTCCTTCACCCCAGGGGTCTATCTAGTTGAGTACAACAAGACCACCAACACGATGACTCTGAGCAAATAACAGTATAGTCCTTATACAACTCAATGAAAGTTAGCAAACTGATATTTTCTTTCGCGGCCGTCATCGCTTTGGTGACGGCCTGCGAAAAATTCCCGAAACCCGGAAACTCGGGTAATGGCGGCAACGCAACCACGGTCATGGACCTTACTGGGCTTACCGTTGACGGGCAATTTCCTATCATCGCATGGACCGACAACCAGACTCCTGAGCAGTTCGTGGCAAGGTTCACCTCTATGAAAGAATGCGGAATCAATGTCTATCTCGGATGGTACAAGAGTCTCGACGAGGTGATGCTCGCGCTCGACGGTGCGCAGCAGGCAGGAATCAAGCTTATAACGAAGAGCGATGAACTTTTCTCAGACACAGAGAACAGCGTGCGTACGATGATGTCGCACCCGGCACTCTTCGGCTACCACATCAAGGATGAGCCCGAGGTCAGCGACATTCCGACACTCGCGTCTCAGGTGAAGGCAATCAATGCGGTCGATGACAAGCACTTCTGCTACATCAACCTCTACCCGAACTGGGCGTGGGGAAACATCGACGGCTATATGTCAAAGCTCACGTCCTACCTCTCGCAGGTGTCGGTTCGCTTCCTCTCATTCGACCACTACCCGGTCATGGAGGTCGACGGCGTCAGTTCTCTCCGCCGGGAATGGTACAAGAACCTCGAAGACGTAAGGCGTGTCTCGCGGGCACGCAGCATCCCGTTCTGGGCATTCGCCCTCTCACTCTCCCACAAGCTCGAAGGGGTGCTCTACCCTATACCGACACTTGCTGAGCTCCGCGTACAAATGTTCAGCAACCTCGCCTATGGGGCACAGGGATTCCAATACTTCACCTACTGGGGAATATACCAAAATGGTCCGACGCAGGTGTATGACCGCGTGAAGACCCTCAACAAGGAGCTCCAGTCGCTGTCAAAGATTTTCCTCGGGGCTGACGTCACCGACGTGTGGCACACCGGTGCGAACCTGCCATACGGAACAAAGGGTCTCACAACCCTTCCTGAAGGCATTTCCGCGCTCTCCACGAGCGACAATGGTGCCGTGGTTTCGAAGGTGGTCAAGGACGGAAAGACATATATCGCCGTGGTGAACAAGGACTACAAGGCAGACATGACACTCGACATCGCATTCACAGGAGAGGCCTGGCGGATTGATAAGGAAGGCTACAAGGCTGCAGCGAAGTCAGGATGCTTCAGTGTAGCTCCGGGCGACATTATCATGTTTCAGATTCAGTAATAAGACACGTAATGAAAGCTACAAAAGGCATTGTTATTATCACAGCGCTTCTCCTCTGCGGTTGCGCGTCCAAGACAGGAACAGTCTGGACGAAGGAGAAGGCAAACGCATGGTTTGAGGAAAAGGGGTGGGTGTCCGGATGTGACTACATTCCAGCCTACGCCATAAACCAGCTTGAAATGTGGCAGGAGGAGACTTTCAATCCCGAAGCCATTGACAGCGAGCTCGGTTGGGCCGAAGATTTGGGATTCAACTGCATGAGAGTGTTCCTTCACCACACCCTATGGGAAGCCGACAGCGACGGATTCAAGGGCAGGATAGAAAAGTATCTCGAAATCTCGTCGTCGCACGGCATCTCTACGATGTTCGTCTTCCTCGACGACTGTTGGTGCGAAAACTACGCGCTCGGAAAACAGCCCGAGCCGAAAAAGGGAGTGCACAACTCCGGATGGGCGAAAGACCCTGGAGCGCTATTCTACGGGGAGGCCGGCAGCGGGCTTGACTATGCGGCCGATACGGCTGCGGTTGCCTCACGGCTTGAGGCCTATGTGACCGATGTGTTGACACATTTTAAGGACGACACCCGCATCTACGCCTGGGACCTCTACAACGAGCCGGGCGGCGGTCAGGATCCGCACCGCTACTACGAAAGGTCGTTCCCGCTCCTGAAGGACATCTTCCGCTGGGCCCGCAGGGTGAACCCGTCACAGCCATTAACTGCCGGAGTCTGGAGTCCGCTGCTCGGAGAGATGAACGTCTGGCAGATTGAAAACTCGGACATCGTCACCTATCACACCTACGAGTCTCCGGAGAGCCATCAGGCGATGATAGACACGCTTAAGGCCTATGGTAAACCAATGGTCTGCACGGAGTACATGGCACGCACTCAGAACAGCACTTTCCAGGACATACTCCCGATGCTCAGACGGGAGAACGTCGGCGCGATCAATTGGGGCTTCGTAGCAGGCAAGTCCAACACAATCTTCGGCTGGGAGACCATGCACGAGCCATGTCCGACCGACGAACCGGAGGTCTGGTTCCACGACATCCTGCGCCGGGATGGGACCCCGTATAGTGAAGATGAGGTCGAATGCATCAAGGCCATGAACGGCAAGACACTCTCTGTAGTCCCCTACCCCGCCGAAGTGACTTCTCACGGAGGCAGCTTCAAGGCCGGGGGTGCGAAGGTCAGTTCGTCTGGACTGTCAAAAGCAGAAAGAAAAATGGTTGAAGGCTTCGGGAACTATGTTTCCGAAGCCTTCGGCAAAAAAAGGTCATCGGCAAAGATTGTTTTCACCCATGATAGTTCCGTTGAAGGCGAGGGATATGAAATCGACATTCGCCGCGACGGAATCTCGGTACGTTCGGGTTCATATTCCGGAACTCTCTATGCCATAGCGACTTTGAAACAGATGTTTTCGTGCGGAAACGGTGCAAGTGTTCCCTGCGTGTCGATAAGGGACTTCCCGCGCTTTGCCTATCGCGGACTTGAACTCGACTGCTCAAGGCATTTCTTCAGGATTGACGAAGTCAAGAAGATTCTCGATGTGATGGCCATGTACAAGCTCAACCGCTTCCACTGGCACTTGACGGACGACCACGGATGGAGAGTCGAGATAAGGAAATACCCCCTCCTTACGGGTGTCGGAGCATGGCGCGATGGAAGTCAGGTCGATTGGGAGGTGAATCACAACGACGGAATCCGCTATGGAGGGTTCTACACACAGGAGCAACTGCGCGATGTTGTCGCCTATGCAGCGGAGCGCGGGATAGAGATTGTTCCGGAGATTGACCTTCCGGCGCACCTCGTGTCGGCTCTTGCAGCCTATCCGGAGCTTGGCTGTACTGGAGGTCCGTACAAGGTGTTCACGCTCTGGGACATAGCTCCGGACATACTCTGCGCTGGAAAGGAGTCGTCCTTCGATTTTCTCAACGGCGTTTTCAGCGAACTCTGCGACATATTCCCAGGTGAGTACATCCACATCGGAGGCGATGAATGTCCGAAGGCACGATGGAAGGAATGTCCGGACTGTCAGAGACGTATCGCCGAGCTCGGACTCAAGGACACCGAGGAATGGACCGCGGAACACTATCTTCAGAACTATGTAACCGCAAGGGTCCAGAAGATGCTCGCGGATAAAGGAAAGAAGGTCATAGGATGGGACGAGATTCTCGAAGGCTCGCTCGAACCGGGTGCCACAGTCATGTCATGGCGAGGAACTGAAGGAGGGCTCAAGGCTGCCTGCAGCGGATTCGATGCAATCATGACTCCCCTGACACACTGCTACCTCGACTACTGCCAGGGTCCCGACCCCATGCGCGAGCCGACCGGAATCGGACATTATCTTCCGATTGAGAAATGCTATTCCTACGAACCCCTTGAAGGCATCCCTGCCGAGTGCCGCCACCACATTCTCGGAGTGCATGGCAATCTTTGGACGGAGTTCATCGCCCGCAACGAGCATCTTGAATACATGCTCCTCCCCCGCATGCTCGCACTTGCCGAGGTCCAGTGGAGCAGCCCGGAAAACAAGCGCTGGTCACGATTTGCGCACGACCTCAAGTTCCATCAGATTCCACTTCTTCAATCCCTCGACTACACCGTCCGGGAAATGAGGTAGAGGGTCTACAAAAACTACGGCAGCGACGTCCATCACTGGAGGCCGCTGCCTGTAAACATACAAAACGCGTGTTTTTAAGGTTAAGTGTCTAACATTTGGGTCAGAATCGTATCAGACAAAGGCTTGTCTGTTTTAAAATCCGTTTAAACTTACCACACAAATGAACTAAATTTTAAACAGTTTTTCTTATTCTGTAACCTCAACTTAGAACGGAACTGCATCAATAGCGATGCGCGCCCCGTTCGTTATTTATAATAATTGGTCAGAATCGTTTTTCGAGTACGAAAGTAGAGTTTTGGGGGTAAACTCGAACTATTTTTAACGAAAAACCATAGGTATTTGATGAAATACCGGAAATTTTATCTATTTTTACATGTTTGTAACCGAGAACAGAAAGAAAAAATGGATGAAATATATAGAAACTTGATGCTGTTGGCATCGGGAATAGTTGCCACGTTGTCGATAATGATTGTTGCGTTGAGAATACCTAAACGGCCTGAATTGGAAAAATTCCGCAATGCTCGCACCATATTCGCCGTTGCCGGCTTTCTATTGGCAACCCTCAATTTTGTATGTTTCCTCGTAGGATATGTTCCCCCCTTCGACAGGATGGCGATTCTTGCGACGGCGCCCTACGAGGCTCTGCTGATGACTGGCACCGTATTAATCTTCATAAATCCGGAACGTGTCACAATGAAATGCGTGGTGAGGGAATTCCTGATCATAAGCGTCCTCGTGTCCGCAATGTACCTCATACACTGGAAGTTTCCGGACATTTTCCAGTACGTATATGTCGCCCTCGGCATAGCGTTCTTCGGACAGATAATCTCATACACCACTATTTTCGTCAAAAGCTACAAACGCGCGGTCAAGCTCACAAGCGAATACTACGCGGAAGACTATGCTCCGCGAATCATTTGGGTATTTTGGATGTTCGTGTTTGTACTGATTTCCGCACTGACGTGCTTCATTTGCCTGTTTATAGGAGGTTGGGGATACTGCGTACTTGTCCCGATATACCTCTGCACCTACAATCTGTTCGCCGTGCGCATGACAATCTACGCCACAGACAACTCTTACATCACAAGTGCCCTGCACTCGCCGTCGCAGACAGAAGAAGAGGATGATGTGGAAACCGATCTTAAGCAGCAGAGCGACATTTCCGAAGAAACAGCGGAAGAAGTCAAAGAGAAGCTGTCACAATGGGTCAGCAAAAAGAAGTTTATGGAGAGGGACGTGTCGTACGCTGATGTTCTTTTCGAAATTGGGATTGAAGTAAGCCTGTTGCGCAGGTATATGAAGGACAGGCTCGGAACCGACTTCCGGACATGGAGAAACGGACTCCGGCTCGAAGAGGCATGCAGAATGTTCACAGAGAACCCGTGTATGAGCATCGAGCAGGTTAGCGACAAAGTAGGCTACAACGACAGTTCCAATTTCCACAAGGATTTCAAGAAGCGCTATGGTATGTCCGCGAGCGCATTCAAGAAGATAAAACAAAAGGCCCAATAACGATTTCATCGAAAAATTACAAAGGCTATATATGGAAAAATTTGCAAAAAACTACGTTGAGAAGTTCATGGATGAGCTTGTCGCGAAGAATCCTGGCGAAAAGGAGTTTCACCAGGCAGTGAGGGAAGTTGTCGAGAGCGTTGCCGACTATGTGGTTGAATACCCGCACCTTATGGATCAGAAAATACTCGAAAGAATGGTCGAGCCTGAGCGCGTTGTCATGTTTAGGGTTCCGTGGACGGACGACCGCGGTGAGATTCACATAAACAGAGGATTCCGCGTGCAGATGAACAGCGCGATAGGTCCCTACAAGGGAGGCATCCGTTTCCATGCCAGCGTAAACCTCAGCATAATGAAGTTCCTCGCCTTTGAACAGACCTTCAAAAACGCACTCACGACCCTTCCGATGGGAGGTGCGAAGGGAGGCTCCGACTTCAGCCCGCGCGGAAAGTCTGACGCGGAGGTGATGCGCTTCTGCCAGAGCTTCATGACAGAACTGCAGAGACACATCGGCCCGGACACTGACGTGCCGGCCGGGGACATCGGTGTCGGCGGACGTGAGGTTGGCTACCTCTTCGGACAATACAAGCGCATTCGCGACGAGTTCACCGGCACTCTCACAGGGAAAGGGCTCGGTTGGGGTGGAAGCCGTCTGCGTCCGGAAGCCACGGGTTATGGCGTCTGCTACTTTGCTCAGGAGATGCTTGCGACACGCGGAGAAACATTCGAGGGAAAGACCGTACTCGTCTCCGGTTCGGGAAATGTCGCACAGTATGCGGCACAGAAGGCGATGAGACTCGGGGCGAAAGTCGTCACACTTTCGGATTCCGATGGCTTTGTATATGACGCCGAGGGACTTACAGAAGATAAAATGCAATATGTATTTGAACTCAAGAATGTAAGGCGCGGAAGGATTCGGGAGTATGCGGAAAAATATCCCGAAGCTGTGTATTATCCTGGAGAGCGTCCATGGAAGGTTGCATGCGATATAGCGCTTCCGTGCGCCACACAGAATGAAATCGGAGAGGATGACGCCGAGGCTCTTGTGAAGGGTGGCTGCTTCTGCGTCGTAGAGGGAGCGAACATGCCGACGAGGCCGGAAGCAATCGCCGTATTCCAAAAGTCCCGCCTGCTCTATTCCCCTGGAAAGGCATCGAACGCCGGCGGCGTTGCCACATCGGGTCTGGAAATGAGCCAGAATTCAATCCGCAACCAGTGGACGGCTGAACAGGTGGACAACGAACTCCACAGAATCATGTCGGACATCCACAAGGCATGCCTCAAATACGGCACCGAACCTGACGGCTACATCAACTACGTCAAGGGAGCCAACATAGCCGGGTTCATCAAGGTGGCTAACGCGATGATTGATCAAGGGTTAGTCTAAGCATCCCACGATAGTCAACAGGTCACTTCAAGACAGCAGATACATGATGAAAGAGCCTTGCAAAGACACCTTGATGTCCCGAAGAATACGGCGCATACTCCTTGTCTGCAATAGCTATGACAGCTTCTCCCTTGAGGAGGACGGGCACATCGAATATAAGATCACAAAGGAATATTCCGAACTGAACCTCAGCAATCCGCCGGCCATAGAAAGGGCAGAGACAACGACGGAGGCCCTCGAGAAACTCGGTGGGGAGACTGGTTATGACCTGATAATCACGATGTACAACCTCGGGGAAGTCGATGCCTTCGAGTTTTCCCGTCAGGTCAAGGAAACGGCACCTGACACACCCGTAGTCCTGCTCTGCTCGTTCTCAAAGGAAATCTACCGGAGGATTGCCGAGTGTGACACATCCTGCATCGACTACGTGTTCTGCCGGGACAACAACACCGACGTCATCATTGCAATCATAAAACTGCTCGAAGACAGGCTCAACGCCGACAACGACATACTCGGGATGGGAGCCCGCGCCATTCTTCTAATCGAAGACTCCGTGCGCTATTACTCCACCTACCTGCCGCTACTCTACAAGATAGTCCTCCAGCAGAACAACGAATCCATACGCGACACCCTCAACGAGGAGCAGCAAATTCAGCGCAAACGCTCGCGGCCGAAGATTCTGCTCGCGACCTGCTACGACGAAGCAGTGGAACTCTACCGCAAATATGGAGACCATCTCCTCGGAGTTATCTCCGACATCGGTTTCGTGCTCCATAAGGGAGACCGTTCCGACTCGGAAAAAAGCGACGCCGGGGTGGACCTGTGCCGCCTCGTGCAGAATGAAGACCCCACAATGCCGTTCCTGATGCAGTCCTCACAGGAGAGCATGCGCGAAACAGCCGAGAGTCTCGGAGCCGGCTTCATCCTCAAGTCATCCAAAACGCTCACCCACGAACTCGTCGAATACATAGGCCGTGAATTCGGATTCGGGGATTTCATTGCCGCCGACCCTGACAGCGGAGAAGTTATCGCCCGAGGGCGCAACCTCAGGGACTTCGAGGAAATCATGCGGACCATTCCCGACAATGCCCTCAAGAGCCTCTCCGACCGCAACTACATATCACGCTGGCTCTACGCGAGAGGATTGTTCCGACTTGCCGGAGAATTCCGTCCAATCCGCATCAAGGACGACGAGGATATCGCCAGAGTCCGGGCTCTGCACCTGAAACTCATCCACGATTTCCGCCTCAGTCAGGGCATCGGAGTCATAGCCCGCTTTGACAACGACAGCTACAACGACACCATACGTTTCGCACGGCTCGGCGAGGGTTCGCTCGGCGGCAAAGCCCGCGGGCTCGCGTTCCTGAACCACATCCTGTTCAAATACAAGCTCTACGACAAGTGGGAGGACGTGCGGATTGCTGTTCCTCGCACCATCGTCATCACCACAGACTGGTTCGACCGCTTTATACTCGAGAACGGCCTCCAATACGTCATCGGAGCCGACCTCACCGATGAGGAGATACTTTCAGAATTCGTGGCATCCACCCTTCCGCGGGAGCTCGCCGACTCGCTGAAAGCATTCATTCGTACGACGCGCCGCCCACTTGCCGTCCGTTCATCCTCAAAACTCGAAGACTCTTACTATCAGCCGTTTGCTGGAGTTTATTCCACATGCATGATTCCGCACACGGACAACGAAGACCAGCAGCTACGACTGCTCTCAAAGGCCATCAAGTCCGTCTACGCATCCACCTATTTCGCATCCTCGCGAGGCTACATAACTTCCACAGCCAATGTGATTCCCGAAGAAAAGATGGCAATAGTGCTCCAAGAAGTCTGCGGAAGCGAGGACAGCGGCTACTGGTTTCCGGCCATCTCCGGAGTTGCGCGTTCGGTCAACTTCTATCCGATAGGTAACGAAACCCCAGAGGATGGCATTGTGAAGCTCGCCTATGGTCTCGGCAAGGCAGTTGTCGACGGAGACACTGTGCTCCGCTTCTCCCCCAAATACCCGCGCAACATCCTCCAGACCTCAACTCCGGAACTCACGATGAAGGAGACTCAAACATCGGTGCTTGCCCTGAACCTCCGGCCGGAAAAGTTCAGGACATCTGTCAACGATGCCGTGAACATCGAAAGGCTGCCGCTCGCTGACTGTGAAAATTTCCGTTCGCTGCGAAAGGTCGTCTCGACATGGGACTACGAAAATATGCGTATGGTCGATTCCGCAGCACCGCAGGGTCCGAAATTCATCACATTCGCGCAGATTTTGAAATACAGGACATATCCGCTCGCCGAAATCCTCGACTCTCTGCTTTCGCTCATGAAATCGGAAGTGAAATGCGATATCGAGATTGAGTTTGCTGCGGACTTCAGGGACGACGGGGATATGAGCTTCAGCGTCCTGCAGATACGCCCAATTTCTATCGACGGACTCCGCAGTGACATCGACTGGTCAAAAGCCGACGACAGCAATGCCTGGCTCAAGTCCGGATGCGCCATAGGACCTGGTGAGATTACGGGAATATGTGATGTCGTCTACCTCAAACGAGATGCCTTCGACAAAATGAAGACCCGGCAGATGGCATCCGAAATCACCAAACTAAACTCAGAGATGCGCCGTCAGAAACAAAATTATATCCTCATAGGCTACGGCCGCTGGGGCTCGTCAGTTCCGTCCCTCGGGGTTCCGGTGCAATGGAGCGACATCTCCGAAGCGAAAGTCATCGTAGAATGCAGCCTCGAAGATTTCCGCATCGACCCGAGCCAGGGCACGCATTTCTTCCAAAACATGACATCGGCAAATGCCGGCTACATAAACGTGAACCCATATTCCCGGCCCGATGAACTCTGCGACACATCGGTGCTTGACGCCCTTCCAGCGTTCCACGAGACGGAGTTCATACGCGCCGTACACCTCGACACTCCCCTCACGGTCTTGGTCGACGGGCGCAACGGACGCGCGATAATCCAAAACTTTTTGCAGATATAAAATCTGATTTTCGATTTGCAAAACATTTCTTGACAAACGACAAGAAACTTAAATCCGGTCTGAGGGGTTTTAGGCCTTCGGACCGGATTTAAGTTGCTATGATGACAGCCTGTTACAGAGTGACTGCAACACCGTCGATTGTGAGTGTGCCGGTTGTGCCCGGTACAAAACGGCCATAGAGGTTGCTTTGACCGGCAGGAGCAGTCTTACCATCCTGAATGAGAGTGTTACCGGACTCGATTGTTCCTTTGATTGTCACTTCTCCAACATTTGCTGTTCCAACAACAACTCCGACACGCCAGCCGCCGTTATCTGTTGAATGAAGCGTGCAATTCTTAACCACGTTATTCTCAATCGTGTGGTAAGTCGCAGGGTTTGCTCCAGCGTGACCGATAATTGCGCCGACAGAACCTTTGGCTGTTATTGTGCATCCTTCGACAGAGCAATTCTTCACAATGATGTACGTATCAACAGGACCATCATTAGGATTATTGTAACCGGAAGTCCAGCCAATTAAACCCGCTGTTCTCGCATCTCCAGTTGTCGTGATTGTGGAATTCAATAAATGGCAATTATTAAGTTCTATCTTTTCCATACTGTCAATAGAACCGACAAAGGCACCTACTCCAAGGTTACCATTGTCTAAAATCGCCACATTTTCCAAAGTCAAGTCCTTTACAACGATCCCAGATTTGCCTGCGAAACCGCCAGCAAAAAGAGGAGCATTGATGCCTTTGATTGTATGTCCGTTACCCTTGACAGTGATAACGCCCGCGCCGTGATAACCGTCCACCTTGACAGGTACCCAAGTCTCCCCTTCAGCAAGTTGAATATCCTCAACCACTTCTACAATATTGTTTCCGGAGCCTGCAGATGTGAGGGTGGTAAGCATAGTTGCAAGTTCAGCCGCTGTCTTCACGACAACAGTCGGAGCCTCCGCAACTTTATAGGTTTCAGGGGTATCGCTGATTTTGCTTGAGACATAACCAGGAGCGAGGAAGTTGGTGTGAGCGCCTTCAGCCCAGCAGTCAGCAGGGTTGAAGCTTACGAATTCTCCACCCGTGACAATAATCTTTGCCGTGCCGTCTCTATGGTGAGCATCGTAACAGTTGAGAACAAACTCATCGGCCTTTGCTGGATCCTGGTATTTCTGCTGAACGCTGTACTTGCCACCACGGATTTCAGCTGTGCCTACCAAGACATAGACCGCGTGGACGTTGCTGATGTATTCGCCGTCCTCGATGATGACGTGTCCACCATCCTGAACGTCAACAGCAAAACAATCATTTTCTTTAGCCTTGAGGAGTCCATCGCCCTTGATTGTGAGACTGCCGCCCTTGACGGAAATAAGTGACCAATCACCGGTTGCTTCATTCCACAAATCTTCGGCGTTGTTGATTTCGTGGCCATTGAGGTCGAGGACTACGTCTTTGCCGGCAGGGACTGAGATTGTTTCGTCGATGGTGATGTCTGCTGCGAGTTTCGCTGAGTGACCGTTGGCGAGAGCTGTGCGGAGGTCAGCTGCGGTGGTGATGTTCTCGATGTCGATGGTGGTCTCATCCTCGAAAGCAGGGACAATCTCAACATTGAAGACCACCTGGTCGGTGAGAAGGTTGCCGACGATGTTCGTGCGGTAGTTTGCCTGAACCTTGGCGCTCGGAACGCTGATTACAACGTCGTCGCTCGCGCCCTTGAAGGTGGCGCTGAGGTTGCTCACGTGAGTCTCACTCAGTTTTCCTGCCGGAATGAAGTAGTTCATTGCCAAGTAGGTGTAGGACGTTCCGTCTTTAAGAGTCAATTGCTCTGCCGGAAGTGTTGCCTCTGTGAAGCTGATGCGTACAGGGTCTGTTCCTTCGCCTGCAAAGACGTCAAATGACGACGCTGCGTCTGTTGCGGTGAAAAGGCTCGCTGTCGGAGTTACGCCGGCGACCGTTGCGGCAGCAGAGTCGGAGGTTCCGAAGTTTACCTGTGCGAACGGACGGTGAAGCTGGACTGGCTCGGTTGCTGGGCCGGTGACCTTGAGTGTCTTCACTGCGTAGAAAGCGTCGCGTTTCTCGTCGTTTGCTGCGCCCGTATAGTTGATTGCAACTTTCTTGGTCTCAGGATTGAAGGTGTATGGAGCGCCCGCTGCCTGTGCCCAGAAGATGAAGTGGTAGGTCTTGCCTTTCACGAGGCTGTATTCCACTGTTGTGTGGAGAGCGTCAAAGACAGCAGTCTTGTCCAATGTAACGATGTGTGTGCCCGCAGCGTTGGAAGCGTCGTCATAAACAGCGACACTAAGGTTCTTTGCTGTCAGTCCGTCACCGATTGCCTTTGTGATTGTGCCCGGAAGCTCCGCAGCGAATGTCACGGCAACTTCCTCTCCGTCAGGCGTGCCATCCACGGCCACCTGCTCCTTGTTGCAGCCCAGTGCCAGCATTGTCAGCGCTGCTGCAAGAATGTACTTCGTTTGTTTCATAAAATTATAGGTTACTTACATACAACTTTTTATGTTTGTCTCAGCCTTTCACTTCAGATAGGATGACGCTAATTATCATTCAACCTTAGCTCCGTTCTCCCAAACTAATTTAGCACCATCTTTAGTACCAACATAAACTACAGCCTGAGTTTCCCTTGTTTCTGTGTTTGTCTCTGCATTATATCCCAAGTCACTGCTATATAATCTTGAACCGGTAAGTTCGCCAACAAGCACCGCATCGGTTGCATCTGTTTCGTTGAAATAAACATAATATTTTGCACCTCCAGCTGAAGGGTATGCATCAGTCTTCAAGCTAACAGCAGACTTCTTTGTTTCCGTCACCCCAGGGAGAGCGACAAAGTGGCAGTTATTGAAAGTCACTTTATATGAAGCTGTCGTTTTTTCCCTATATGTATATATGAATTTGCCGGCAGCCTTAAATGTACAATTTTCAAAGACATACTCATCTGCTGTATATGTTTGAAGATTATAATTATTCGCTGACTCTTGAATAAACAAGCAATTCTTGAATATTGCCTTTGTCCCCATATAGGCAAACTGTCCGACAAGAGTACAATCTTCGAAATAGAGTTCTTTCGCATGTGCAAAACCTTTGTAATCACCATTTGTGGAGACCACCTTCATATTTTTGAAAGTAGCAGAAGCTCCTTTCAGAGAATAGTCTGTTCCATATCCTGTGCCTGGAGCATCTGTGCCAATCTTAAATGAAGTATTATCGGCACCATTACCCGTGAATTTAATGGACAGGTTCTTATCTGCAGCCATATTCTTGCCATACAATGTGTACTCACCATCTGCAAGCTTTACATAAGCAGATTCCCCATTTGTCACGGCAGATAGTGCTGTTTCAAGTTCTGCCTGACCACCAACTGTAACTGTAGCATCAACAACTTCCCAAGTTTCCGGAGTGTCGCTTACTTTGACAGACTTGTAGCCTGGAGCAACGAATGAAGTGATTGCGCCATGTGCCTCATTTACATTTGCCGGATTGAAGCCGATGAATGTACCGCCATAGACAGTGAAGCATGCTGTTGTAATGGCGTCTTTCTGATTGAGAACGTACTGAGTAGTACCATCATCAGTTCCTGCTTCTGCCTTGAACGTACCGCCATAAATCTCTACAGATCCGCTTCTGCCATAAATGTCAGGTCCTTCAACATAAATCGTCGCGTTGCTCTTCTCGCTTGAAGCCTTGCCTACATTGTATGTACCGCCGTTGATTACGAGGTGACCTCCCTGCTCGACAATAATTGCATTGTTGACAGCACCGCCTTCGCAGTAGACTTCGCCGTTGCCGTTGATTGTAAGATTGCCATGTACCTGAAGAGCTGCTTTGTTAGCCGTAGCTCCGTTTTCATTGGCGAACTTCTTGCCGTTGAGGTTCAATTCGCTTGTAACTCCCTGCGCTATACAAACTCCCGTTGATTTCGCAGCTACAGAATAGTCATTAGAAAGCGTCACAGTAGCACCTTTCTCCAGAGATGAGCTGACAGCATCATAAATTCTATCGTCGCCTTTGAACTCAGAATCAATTTTTACATTGAATGTTGCGCCAACTGTCAGAAGGTCGCCAAGTATGTTTGTCCTATAGTTGCCCTGTATCGGGACATTAGGAGCGCTGACAGAGGTTGTTTTTCCTGTAGACATTGTGAATGTCGCCTTCGCATCAGTGAGTTTCTGATCCGATTTTGGCGCAAAGACATAGGCAGTAGCAAGATAAGAATAGTCAACACCTTCGACTGTGAGCTTTTCATCAATAGTGGCATTCTCTGCAAAAGTAATGTCAAAAGAGCCCTCGCAAGCTGTTGATTTACCTCCGAGGAACGGATGGAATGTGTCGGGCACTCCTGTCATTGAGATTTTTGACGTCGTAACCGTCACTGCATCCACACGACCAAGAGCCGGCAAAACAGCGCCGAAGTTAACCTGTGCAAGGGCACGAAGCAAAGTTATATTTTGGTCCTTTATGGTCGAAGAAGTAGTTGTCAGTGTAGGAGCTGCCCAAAAAGCATCCATTTTCGGATCGTTAGCTTTTACATTGTCAACCTTCATCTTTACAGAGCGAAGGTCAGATGTATCGTAATAATCTGTTCCGGAAGCCTGCGCCCAGAAGATGAACGCATATCTGTTTCCCTTCACCAAAGAGAATTCGACTTTTGCCTTATGTGTAGCCACATCAACTGCAACCTTCTGCTCCAGCTCAGTAATAGGAGTGTAAACATCTTTGCTTGGATTGAGGAACACCTGGCAAATCAGTTCGTCAGTTGTAGAGGCATCTGATATGCCCTTTGTTGCAACCGCCGTTTCCGGCACCTCCACAGTGAAAGAAACTGTAGAGGTCTCCCCATCGCCATTGACGGCAACCGGCTCCTTTGCACAGGCTATCGCCAGAACGGACATTGCCGTCGCTGCAAGGGTCTTGAATAATTTTGTTTTCATAACTTTTTGTGTTTATTATTGTTAAATATTGTTTTCTATGTATTAACCTATTCTCTGCATCATGTTCTCTGCATCGTATCCAGCTGACTGACAGCATCCTGCGCGTCACGGAATGTAGATGTTGAACTCGTCCTCAAAGCCAGGGTCTATCGCCACTCCGCCGCCCGTGTTCTGCATAAGGAACGAGCCGCGGACTGTCGTGAGCATACTCCGTTTTATCGGAACTTCGATCTGACGAGAGATGGAGAGTTGGGTGCCTTCTTCGTCGTAGAGGGCAACTGTCACCATCACACTCGACTCTTCGCCGTTGACAAAGACATAGTCGAAGCCCAGGCGGGCGTCGTGGTTGTCGATGGCGCTGATGGCCGAACTGAATTTCACTCCTGTCGCAGAGTCGCACGGCTTGCCCTCCATCATATTGTAGGCGTTTGGCATATAGCCGGAATAGAAGAACACCACCGTGTATTTTTCCAAGTCGACCACCGGGGTTTTCGTGTCGCCTTCGGATTTGGTCTCCCCCGCTTTCGCAGCCACCTCGGCTTCCTCCTTGCGGATCATCGCCTCGATGGTCTTTGTGATAAACTCCTGGAGGTCAGTCGTGATGAACTCGAACTTAGCAAGAGGCCGGCGCATCTGAACGGTCACTGTGGAAGGCGTTTCCTTGCTGCCGCGACGGATGACTTTCAGGTCGGCACTGCCGCTGAAGGCGTCGCGGAAATCGTTGTTGCCCTCGTGAGCTCCTTGGAGGCTGATGCGGCGGAAGTTGGTCGTGTTGTAAAAATAGTCGTTCTGAGTGCCGGCAAGAACGAAGTCTGTCCAGACATAGAAACGGTAGCTGCCCTCGTCGATGCTGAAACGGAAAGTGGCGTTAAGTTCCTCAAGGAACGGTTCCTCGGCGTAGTTCCCGTCCTGAAGGAGACGGTAGGCGGCGATGGTGTAGCGGATGTCGTAGTCCCTGCCGTCGTGCGAGGCCCTTGTGCCCTCTTCGTTAAGCACCTTGTACTGAGGCATCTGAGTGTCAAAGTCCAAGTTGACAATCACATCGGCCGGGGTCGGCTCAGGCCACTCGTGGACGGCGCAGGAAGTGATGCACAGCAGAGCGCAGGCTGCCGCTGAAGAAGACAACCTCCCGCCTGACAGGAATACAAAAACTGAACGCACCGCTCGAAGAATCCGTTTCCCGAATCCTTCAACAACCCATGGTATGACACTCCGCAAAATCATTTCTTGCGGCCCCTCCTCAGGTCGAAACTGTAGCTGAAATTCAAGGCCGCATTGTCAAGTCCCCAATAGGTCTTGCTTACACTGCCCGCAAGGGCGCCGTTCGGCTCGTTGTAGAACTTGTCGTAGTTGAAACGGTAGGCGCCGGCACCGAGGACAAAGTCAAGGTTCCACCTCTTGTCCTTGCTCAGAGGTAGACGATAGCCCAGGCTCACGCCGCCGCCAATCAGAGGCTCGTTGCCGTTGTGTGTCTGGATGCGCCAGTTGCCGTTGGTGGCGAGGTTGAAGTAGGCAAGGCCGAAGTGCGCACCCACAAAAAGGCCTGCGGGGCGGGTGAAGTTCCATCTCAACTCCGGCTGGAAGCCAAGAGCGCGGAACTTTATTGTCGATGTGAAGTAATTGAGCGCAGAGTAAGAGACCGGAAGGTGGAAGGAAAGATTGCGCGTTATGTCCACCTCCGCGGAGAGGTTGCCCAGCAAAAGGCCAAGTCCAACGGCGTTCGTTCCGACTCGCAGCTGACGCACCCACTCTTCCTTGTCAAACAGTCCTTCCGGAGGTGTGTTCGGCTTAAGAGGGACGGCGCAAATCGAGCCAACAGGTGGCTCAAGGCGGAAACTTCGCACAACTGAAACGGCCGGGACCGTGTCAGGAAGACGTTCCGCCAAAGCGAGGCGTATTGTGATGCCGGAGACCCTGAGCTCTGGAAAGACTATGTTAGTCAGATAGTTCCATATACCCCCCCCCCAGACGATGGAGGGCTGTCGTCTTGGCCTTGTGGCTAAGACTGCTGTCTCGCAGGACTTTGAGAACGGTGTCGCGGCCCTCGAAGTCTGAACCCGCCTCAAGGAGAGAAGCAAGATCTTCCCACGTCCCGGCGGATGCCGAAGATACGGTGAGTTCCTCACCATGGAGGACTATGTCATCGCCCATGACCGCAAGAAACGCGGCAATTCCGTTGCGCAGGCGCTCCACTGAAAGACGCGTATTGACCCGCTCAGAACCCTCAGGAGAAGTGCCGGCATGGAACTCGGCGCTTGTAATCTCGTATTTATCCCTATGAAGGGATACTATCTCATCAGAAAATTGCCGAAGCCGCTCCGCGTTCCCGCGATAGTTCGGTTCATACTTTGAAGAACCCTGCCGGAAACGAAGCTCAACCGAGCGCTCGGTCATCTGTGCATACGAAAGAACACACGGCATCAACAATACCGCGGACACAAACAACTTTTTCAGCAGTTTTAAGTCCATGACTACAAATACATACAAACGCCGACATCCTTTCGGATATCACGCTGCAAATATAAGCGGTCTCAAAAAAAATCGCAAGAAAAAAAGTAACAATTTTGGTTCAATTTCAGCTCAAATCACGAGTTTTCGGAATTTGAAACAAGATAGCGAGGACGACCATTGCGCCGATTAGCATCGGGTAGTAAAGTTTCGGGATAATCTCCAGCGGAGAAAGACCGGAAAGACCGGCGGCCATCAACAGCTGTGCACCGTAAGGAAGTATGCCTTGAATGAAACACGACGTCGTGTCCATCAGGCTGGCGGAGCGGCGCGGGGAGATGCCGAAGCGTGTCGAGATGTCCTTTGCGATGCTGCCGACGGTGATGATGGCTATGGTGTTGTTGGCCGTGCAAATGTTAGTCAGAGCGGTAAGCAATGAAATTATGCCCTCGCCTCCCCTTCTGCTGCCGATTCTGCGGGTCATCACACGGATGAGCCAATCGAAGCCACCGGCGGTCTTCACCATATTCATTATGCCTCCGGCAAGCAGTGTCACAAGAATAAGCTCACACATCGATTGTAGTCCGGAACCGGCAGACTCGAACATCGTGAGCATCGGCATGCCGTAGCCAAGACCGATAGTGTCCGTGAGCAGGATTCCAAGGACAAGCACATTGAGAACGTTCATACCGCATAATGCACTCACAATCACCACCATATACGGAATCGCCAAATACCACGGAGCATCCGGAATGTCGTAGACATAATCGGTCGTAACCCCGCTGAAAACATAAATTCCGAGCGTCACGAGAGCCGCCGGCAATACGATAATGAGGTTCGTGCGGAATTTGTCCTTCATCCTGCAGCCCTGACTTTGTGTCGAAGCGATTGTCGTGTCGGATATGAACGAAAGATTGTCACCGAAGAATGCCCCTCCGACAACAATCGAAACCATAAACGCGAGGTCGGCGCCAATTTCTCCGGAAAGTCCGATTGCAACCGGCGCGAGGGCGACAATAGTGCCAACGGATGTTCCGATCGACATTGATATGAAGCAGGCCGCGAGAAATATCCCGGCGGGGAGATAGGTTGCGGGTATGAGCCTCATCGTAAGGGCAACCGTGGCGTCAACGGCCCCCACAGCCTTTGCGGAAGATGCGAATATCCCGGCGAGAACGAATATCCAAATCATATACATTATGTTGGAATCCGCCGCTCCCGCCGAAAATATGTTGACCCTCTTCGCGAAAGAACGTTCGGTGCATATCATTATGGAGTAGACCGCCGCGACGACAAAAGACACGCCTATCGGAATCCTGTAGAAGTCGCCCGCGAGCAGCGAGGACACAAGATAAACGACAAGCAGCACCATCACCGGCGAAAGCGCAAAAAGCCCTCGCACACCGCTGACTGCCCTATTCTTTTCCTCTGGACGTTCCTCCCCGCCCTCGTTTCTATGATTGCAAGTACATTCTGACATAATAATTATGCTCTTATAATGGACAAAAATAGCTTTTTTTATCCATTATGATAATTATTTTGGATAAAACAGTCGTTTGGATTCAAAAAACCGATCCGAAGGACTTGAGAGTTTCGAACCGGATTGGAATTGTATAGGGTTACTGAATTTTGGAGGTTAAAGATGGTCGAACGTCTGTATGTCAGCGCAGGGCGGCGACTATTTCGCACATCTGCGGGAACTGCGCCTCCATCGACTGAAGAAGCTTGTATTGGGCGCGGGCACGGACGAGATTGTGCTCCGGATACTTCGTTTTGTAGTAGGTGTCGCCGTCGAGGTAGTCCATAAGGAAGCGGAGCACTTGCTCGAAAGTGATGTATCGACCGGAGAATGCGAGGTTGTCCAACTCAGCAGGACAGAGGGAAGACCCCATCTCCGAAAGGTAGCCTCGGATGTAGGCCGTGAACATTTCGAGAGACATGGAGACGGTTGAGAGATTCTGCGCGTCTTCGGCACCGGTGTTGGTGTAGCAACGGAGAGCGTCACCGACATCGTTGAGAACGGAAGCTGACATCACCGTGTCAAGGTCAATGGCACAGAGGACTTCCTTTGTCTTCGCATCAAAGAGGATGTTGCTGATCTTCGTGTCGTTGTGGGTCACGCGGCAAGGAATGACGCCATTCTCGATGAGTGTCGCGAAATCGAGCATTTCTTTGCGTCGGGACTCAATCCATTCTATTTCTTCAAGGCAGGAATCAACACGTCCTGCAGCGTTGCGGGCAACGGATTCGTCCCACTGCTGAAAACGCCAGCGCATGTTGTGGAAGCCCTTTATGACCTCGGCGAGAGGCTCATGGAAGTCCGCGAGCAAAGCCTGAAAGCGGCCGATTCCCTTGCCGCCCTGGTAGGCAAGCTCCGGAGTGTCTGCTTGGGTATATGAAAGAGTGTCGCCGATGAAAACGCAGACTGCCCAATATTCTCCGTCAGCATCTTCATAGTAGAGTTTTCCGTCCTTTGCAGGAATGACGGTCAGAGTCTCGCGCATCGGGTCAGCCACCTTTTTCTTTATGTGGTTCGTCACCTTCCAGATGTTCTCCATCATTCCCGGCACGTTGGGGAAGACTGACTTGTTTTTCCGCTGAAGAATGTAGTCAGGGTCGTCACCGACCGTCTTAACGATGAGCGTGTCATTGATGAATCCTTCTCCAAGAGGCTTGATTTCACGAATCTGGCCCTTGAGGTCAAACTTCGATGCGATTTCGAGATATTTCTCCGTCATAATTATGTGTATATATTTATATGTTTACAAAAAGCAGCTCCGCCTCCCAAAAGACGGAACTGCAAAAGTAAAAAAAAATCATGAATTTTCGCCAAATAAATGCACTGAGTCAAACCACTGAGTCAAACCACTGAGTCAGAGGGGATGCATAAAAAGATGGGATGCAAGGCGGATGGTGAAGATGAATACCGCAGCAACCTTTCGGTTGTGAGGATTTCATCAAACCACCCAACGCCGCAGACCGCTTTTTATGCGCCCCGCTAAAAGGCAAAAGAAATTTTGCCCATAAAGCTGACAGGAGCCTGCGGGAATATACCAATGCCGCTCACCTGTGTGCCATCCTCCTTGATGCCCTTATACCAGCAGGTACCGTCCACATAGTAGAGGTTGTTCAGCAGGTTATTGACATAGAGGCCGAGACGGATGGCTCCACCATGCGCGAATGCTGTACCGTAGCGTCCGCTGAGGGAGAACTCATGAGTGAGGGAAAGGTTGGAGACGAAGTAGCCGGGAATAGAACGGCTGTCGTTCTGCGTGTTGTCGACATACTGCTTGCCGACATACTTGCCGTCGATCGCTATTGTCGTGGTCTTCAAAGAGTTGCGGCAAACAGCAGCGAATGGTTTGAAGCCTATGCGTAGCATACCAACAACGGACGGGGACATCAGCATGGTTGTCTTTCCGAAGTCCACTTCCCTCTGGACCGGCTTCCAGTCAGCGTCATACACTGCCTCACCGCTCGCGTCATAGAGCTGGAACGACTCTTTGTAGTTCATGACCTTGTTCATGCTGAGAGTAGCATTTCCTGAAAGAGAGAGCCATTTGAAAGGGTCGTAGGCAGCAGAAATCTCCACTCCGCGACGGAAGGCGCGGCTGACATTGTCCTTAATCGGGTAGCCGGTATCGGACAGACGGCCGGTTTCAAGAAGCATGTCCCAATATTCCATAAAATAGAAATTCGCGCCCACGGCAAACTTCGACGAAGTCCACTCATACCCGAGTTCCACATCGACCATCTCCTCAGGACGCACGCCCATATTGCTTCCGGCCTCGATATTTTCCTTAATGTCAGGACGACCCGGCTCACGATGCCCCTGTGCCACAGAAATATAGGCACGATGTCCGTCCTTGTGGAAGGTCACGCCCGCGCGAGGGTTGAAGAAGAGCCAGTTGTTGTTGTAGGCCATGTTGAGATTGTCCTCGTCTCCACGTCCCCACATGCACAGATCCACATCGCGGAGCTGGAGGTCGATGTAGGTCGTGAGCCATTCGAGCGGGCTGTATTCTCCGCGGATATAGGCGTTGTACTCCTGTTTGAGAGCGCTGTTGTAGTACCAGAGGTGACCGGCGTTGAATTTCTCGTATGTCATGCCGTCCGCAGCCTGCCAGTCGGTGCCGAGGACTTCGCTGTAGAGAACCTTTCCGAAGTGTCCGCCGTCGTAGCGCGACCAACTTATCCCGGCGGTGATGCTGCTAAAGTCAGTCTTGCAATTGAGGTCGGTCTTGGCTACGAAATACTGGTTGTCCATGCACTTGTTGATGATGAAGTCCGAGGTCTTGAAGCCAGATGGAGCGTAGTCAGCCATACCATATTTTTTGAACTTCTTGCCGGTCTTGTACTGGTCGTACCAGCCGTCGCCCTTGGTGTAGTTAAGGGTTGTGCTCCAGCTTAGACCGTTCGCGAACTGATGGGTGTAGTTCAACTGAAGATGATGCTGAGTGTAGTTGTCGGTCTCGTTGTCGTAGTAGTGAGTCGAGTTTACGATTTTATTTCCATCGGCGTCAAGGACATAGCTTCCGTCCACGTTTCGTTTGTAGTCGTAGTATTCGCCGGCGCTGTTGTAGCGGCGGTCATGCGCGTAGGTTTCGAGGTCTATGCCGTTCCATGTGATGCCGGTGTGCTGCTTTCCCATGAGCCACGTGAGCTTCAAGGAGTTGTTCGCGTTCATCCAGCCGAGGGTTGCCATAGCCGACTGCACGTTTGCCTTGGCGTTACGGATGTACCCGTCCGTGAAGTTGCGGGAATATGCGGCATTGAAATAGACGCCAGACTTCGTGAGACCGGTGCCTGCAGCGACTGCCGAAGTGAAGGTGTTATAGGAACCGTAGCCAAAATCTGCCGTCGCGAAAGGACTGGTGCCCACCGATGCCGTGCTCATATTTACGCTTGCGCCGAATGCTCCCGCACCATTTGCTGAAGTTCCGAGTCCCCTCTGGAGCTGGACGGAAGAGAGTAGCGTGGAGAGCGACGGTATGTTCACCCAGAAAACTTCCTGCGACTCGGAGTCATTGAGGGTTATGCCGTTGAGCGTGACGTTAATCTGAGAACCCTTGCTGCCACGGACCGTCATCTTCGAGTAGCCGAGACCCGTTCCACCCTCGTTCGTAGAAATTACGGAAGGCTGGAGACTGAGGTTCATCGGAAGGGAATTTATCGGGTTGGAGCGCACGAGCTCGTCCTTTCCCACCATGGTGTAAGTGACAGGAGTGTTCTCACCGGCACGGGAGGCCACGACCACGACACTGTCGAGCCTCTCGACTCTGTTTTTGTCCTCCTCGGTGACAAATGTTTTTTCCGGAGAATCCGAAAGCTGAATGTTGATAACACCGCAATCCGGTGCGTTTTTCCCTGTGGCAATCTGCCCGGGATACAAGGTGCTTAGCACCGCTAAAAGAAGAAAACCTCGCATAAAGCAATTAACTAAAAATTAATACTATACGAGGGGGCTGGAATCTGCGCGACACTGCGCTCTGTCCTTTGGAGTTGTGCATTCCCTTCGGCGGTATTGGCCGCATCAGGTTCAATGGGACTCTCTCAACCTGAGCCGCTTACGACTCAAGTACCCCCGCTTTTATTTGTCTTTTACCTTAATCTCGAATAATTTAGGCCACAGTTTGCCTGTGACATAAATCTTCCCAGTTTCGGGATTATAGGCGATGCCGTTGAGCACGTCGGTCTCCGGTGTCCGCAGGTCTTCGCGAAGCAGTCCGCTGCAGTCGATGATTTTCTCGACGACGCCGTTCTCCGGATTTATGACCACGATGCTGTCGCTCATATATACATTCGCCCAAATCTTCCCGTCAATCCACTCAAGTTCGTTCAACAATCCCACAGATTTCCTCCCGTTCTTCACGACAACTCGCCTCTGAACCTTAAAATTGGCGTCGAGGAAATATATGTTCGAACTTCCATCGCTCATAATCAATGACTTGCCATCCGTCGTCAGCCCCCAGCCCTCGCGTGGATTAACGATGCTCCGCTCGAATTTAAGAGTCGCGGCATCATAGACAAGGGTCACATAGTTGCGCCAAGTAAGATAGTAGAGTTTCCCGCCGAAAATCACCGAACCTTCACCGAAATACTTGCTGTCTATGTCGAATCTGCGACTGCGCTCCCCTGTCGGAATGTCAACCTCGCAGAAATAGGAATATCCGTACTGCCCCGTGCTCTCGTAGAGACGGCCATCGTGGAAGAAGAGTCCCTGGGTATAAGATTCCGTGGAATGGGGATATTCGTTCACGACCTCGATGGTGCAGCGCATCGCCTCGACCACCGGAGCTGACTTTTTCTGCCTGTCACGGCAACCAGTTCCGAGAAGGAGCGGCAGGATGAGAACTACAATCCTCAACATATTTGTAATCATTAAATTACAACACATTTTCATATTCACAAAGCCTTTGCGCATACGGGCTTCATCTCCTGAGTCTTCGGTTCGGACTTTTTCGCGGAGCCTTCGGCATTTTTCATCGCGGCTTTGATGAACGCGACGAAAATCGGCTGAGGGTTCTCCGGGGTGCTCTTGTATTCCGGGTGGAACTGCACTCCGATAAAGAACGGATGGGACCGGAGCTCGACGATTTCCACGAGACGGGTGTCAGGGTTGCGTCCGGAGGCAATGAGACCTGCTTTCTCGAAGAGCCCGAGGAAGTCACTGTTGAGCTCGTAACGATGACGGTGACGCTCGGAAATCTTGGTGGTACCATAAATCTTCTCAGCGAGAGAGCCCGGCTTTATTTCGCAGTCGTATGCGCCCAGACGCATGGTTCCGCCCTTTGAAGTGGTGCTCTTCTGGTCTTCCATAAGGTTGATGACAGGGAAAGTCGCGTTCGGATTGACCTCAGTCGAGCAGGCACCATCCATCCCGAGGACGTCACGGGCAAACTCAACCACACACATCTGCATCCCGAGACATATTCCGAAGAATGGGATTCCCTTTTCGCGGGCATATCGGATTGCGACAACCTTTCCCTCCAGTCCCCTCTCTCCAAATCCGGGAGCGACGAGGATTCCATTCATCTTCCCGAGCAGTTCCTCCACATTAGCCTCATTGAGGTTCTCACTATGGATGTACTGAACGTTCACGCGGCACTCGTTAGCCGCCCCGGCATGGACAAAGGCCTCGCGGATGGACTTGTAGGCATCCTGCAGGTCATATTTCCCGACGAGGGCAATGTTGACCGCGTGCTTCGGATTATCAAGTTTATGAAGGAAATTGTTCCATTTTTCGAGGTTCGGCTCAGGTATGTCGGTCAGCGCGAAATGATTGAGAACAAGTTTGTCAAGCCCCTCTTCTTTCATCTTGAGCGGTACCTTATATATAGAGTCAGCGTCAATCGACTGAATGACATGGCCCGGCTTCACGTTGCAAAACAGGGCAACCTTCTTGCGGAGTTCCGGAGAGAGGTCGTACTCGGTGCGGCACACGATGATGTCCGGCTGCACGCCACTCTGCTGAAGCATCTGGACGCTATGTTGTGTGGGCTTGGTCTTGAGCTCCTTCGCCGCCTTGAGATAGGGCACGAGGGTAAGGTGTATCGTCACGCAGTCTTCCTCGGGAAGTTCCCACTGGAGCTGACGCACGGCCTCAACGAAAGGATGTGACTCCATATCGCCCACTGTTCCACCGATTTCGGTGATGATGACATCGTAGTCGCGGGTCTTTGAAAGGAGCATCATCCGTCGCTTGATTTCATCAGTGATGTGAGGGACAATCTGCACGGTTTTGCCAAGATAGGCACCTTCACGTTCCTTGCTGATGACGGTGTTGTAAATCTTGCCGGTGGTGACGTTGTTCGCCTTCGAAGTGTAAACGCCGAGGAATCTCTCGTAGTGTCCGAGGTCAAGGTCAGTCTCCGCACCATCCTCAGTGACATAGCACTCGCCGTGCTCGTAAGGATTGAGCGTGCCCGGGTCGATGTTGATGTAAGGATCGAATTTTTGGATTGTCACCTTCAGACCCCGCGCCTGAAGAAGCTTCGCGAGAGATGCGGAAATGATTCCCTTACCGAGGGATGATGCTACACCACCTGTGACGAAAACGTACTTTGTGTTCATAAATAGAGAAAAAAAAAACATCCGACGACCGTCGAAGTCCTGCCCCATAAAAGAAGCCCCTGCTGGTCGTCTCCTGCCAACAGGGGTACAAAATTACTCCTTTTTTCCGTTCCTGCCAAATATTTTCCGACACATATTTTTTGAGAAGGCCGCCATTCGGTCGAAAATGTTTGACTAAATGTTGATTATTCGGTCGAAGAAGTGTGAATTTACTTCAAACGGATGCGCTGCCAAGTGGAACGGAGGGCCGGGTCGGAGAGAGAGAAGGCGAAGGTGCCTGATGGGGTGACGGCCTCGGCGAAAAGGCAGAGGTAGTCTCCAGAAACGGCATTACCGAGCTCGCTCAAGGGTATTGAGATTTCAGTTACGGTGCCGCGGCGGCCATCGGAAGTCGTGCCGAATGCGGAAGCAGAGACAGGAGAGAAGCGCTTGGCCTCAACCTTGCCTGTGGCCGAATCGATGCTGACTATGCCGTATTTTCTTGAACCTGAGGCGGCAAGACGAAGATTCAGACGATGGGCGTGGGGACTGTCGGTGAATGCCGTTTCTACCAAAAGGTAGAGATTCTTGTCGTCATGGCGGGCACGGACGAGGGTCTCATCACCTTCACCAGAAGAAAGGAACAGAGCCTGAGTGCCGTCCCATTCCGAGCCGTCTCCGTCAACGAGAGCCGGAGCGGCAGCCACATCAATGCGGTGGTTCAACCAGAAGCGTTCGACCTGAATGCCTTCGTCGCAGTGCATGGCTGCGGCCATGGTGCAAGGTCCGTCAACTTCGGTCCCGGCCCAAAAGCCCTTACCGGGAAAAGCGAAAAACCAGTCCTCACTCCAGGTCGACCCTACAGGGCACTGCCCCTTATGATCAAGAATCTTGAACTTGAGAAGCTGCTCATACGTACAACTTAGCACAACCTCGCCTGAGGGAAAATTGCAGACATACCCGCCGGCTCCTCTGAGTGCATTGGTGGCACGTCGCGCCGGTCCTTCGCTATTCTCCCCGAGATCCTTCCAATCAAGTCCATCATTCCACACCACCGACATCATGCAGTAGCTCCGGCCCTGATTACTTGCCGGAAGCTCCAGGCGAGCTTCAAGAAAGCCCACCAAGGTCTTGCCGTCGTTCAGCACACGAAAACTTGGCATTTGGTCGGTATAAATCCGCGTTCCGGTGTATTCTGTGTTCGGGCCATCGTAGAAATACTTGAACTGACGGCTGACGCGGTATTTTTCTCCCCAACTATAACCATTGTCCGTAGAAACCATAATGGAAGTTCCGGAATTGCGACACTGCGGCGTTCCGTCCGTGAAATAGCACTGGATGCGTCCGTCCGGAAGAACAAGCAGATAGGGTTCCCAATTACACCCCTCATAGATATGATGTGGTTCGGACCACGTTCGCCCGTTGTCCTTGCTACGGATTGTACAAAGTCCAGAACCCATATTCTGCGAATAATGGTCTTGAGCACGGTAAGAACATACGGCAAGTATCTCACCATTCGGCAGCAGGGCTGCATCCATATTAACATACCGTCTCACATCCTTCTTTCCGTCTCCCAGAATCGGAAACTCAGGCTTGAAGAGCATCACAGGTTCGCTCCATTCTTTGAGATCCGGACTTATACTGCACCAGATGCGCGAGCCGTAACGCCCGCCATGCCAGAACATTATATATTCTCCGGAAGCCATCTTCTTCACCCTCGGATAGTTCGCGAAGTTGTTTTCCACCACATCATCCTTCAGCAACCACTTATGAGGCAGCACAATGTATGTTCCAGTCATCGGCTGCAGCACGCTCCACTGCTCCTCTCCGGCATGAGAATTCAGTTCCGGCTTTGCAGCAGAGGCAAGTTCCGAGGCAGTCGTAATCTTGGCATTATGTGCGTCATCGTTTTCAGGCAGCGTTGCGGCATTGCATGAGACCGCAAGCGTAAGGAATGATATTGCAAGAGCCGAGACTCCGCGAAAGATATTACTAAATGTGTATTTCATATTTCTTTAATTTGCAAGTTTATTCTGATCTGTCATCCTCACTCGAAGCCATGTTTCCGGTTTGTTCTTCACGACGTTGGTAAAACCGTCCTCAACATCTCCAGCGGAAACAGAAGCACGGAACGCATATTCTCCGCTCGCACCGAGAGCAGATTTCGGGATACGTATCTCGGCGACGAACCCAGGCACTCCGTCAATTGTCCTACCTTGCCGACACGCAGCCTCAAGACCGGCGATGCTTCCAGCTTTGGCATAGTCACCGCATTCCACAAGTCCACCGGCATTAACCACTGCACGAACAGTAAATCCGGATTTCATCTTCTTCGACGATGGGTTATGCAGGACACATTCTACATCCGCTCCGTTCGTACAACCGGCGACTTCAGCGAGTATGTATATGGATGACTCGTCCTGCGCGAAACGGAAAATTGCCTCCAGCAAAGAATCTGAACCTATAAACAGAGCGTTGTCAGCATTCCATTCCGAGCCATCCCCGTCAAGGACAACATTGTGAGATTCAGCATAAATGACATGATTCAGATAGGCCAATCCACACTGTATTCCATCCGCACAGTCCATGGTATAGACAAGGTGATGCGAATCAATGACGGAAGTCGAGGCATAGGCTCCGAGTTTTCTGAATGGGCGCAACCATCCTGCCCCGCGTCCGTTGCCCGGCCAAACCGAGGTATCCCCGAGCCTCATTATCATCTGCCCGTCAGCAACCGCAGAAATGACTGTTTCTCCGGAAGAAAAGACTGATAGGCATGGCGAACTTCCATCAAGTAGCTTTTTCTTGTCTGCCGGGCCGCCGCCATCTCCTGATAAAGGCTGTGGAGACAATCCGTTAACGCCGATACCATGAATAGTGCATTCCCCCGGAGTCCCCGGACCTCCCGGTTCGTCACACTCCTCGACAAGAACACCGAGTTGTCTTCTGTCTGGCAGAACCCTCACGCATGGAGCATAGCCTGTGTAGGTACGGGCACCACCGTTGTAATACTTGAACCTACGGGAGACAGGTATTGGGGTCTTTGACCATGTTATGCCCTTGTCAAGGCTCTCTATCATCATCACGGACGTACTGCCATTACTGCAATAGTCATTGAACCAGCACTGAACCTTGCCGTCTTCCGGAATCACGACAATGCGCGGATTTCGGGCAGAGCCCTCATATATGCTTACAGCCTTGTCCCATGTGATGCCGTCGCGGCTTCTCCGCATTGCTATCCCACAACCCTTTTCTCTTGACTTGTCATTCCAATAGGCAGAGACGGCCAGCATTTCGCAGCTCGGAAGGATGTCGGCATCAATGCCAATATATCGCCTCCAGACAGTAGCACCGTCAAGCGAGACCTTTTCTGGTCCAAGAAGACGGCGGCGCTCGCACCAGTGCTTCCCGTCGAATGAATAGGCATAGTAGATGCGACTGGACTGCTTTCCCGCCTGCCAAAACATTATGACTTTGCCATCGTGCATCCGCCTGACGCATGGCGCGAATGCCTTTGACTGTTCAATCGGCAAGTCGCCGGGAATACACATTGACGTCGGATAGAGCGTATCAAAGGCAAAGACCGGCTCCAAACGGCTCCAACGCTCGTCTCCTGTGTGGGAATAGAGTGATGATGAGCTTCTGTTCATCTGTTCACGGGTATGAACTGTCACATGAGCCTGTTGTGCCGGAACTGATACGCTTACGGCAAAAAGCAGAACTGCTATTGATATTATCCTATCTTTCATTGTAACGGTAATATATTATCAACTTCACCCCATCTCGTCTGGATGACGGGACACGATGTGCTATTCCTTAAGGCAGCGGACGGACATTAGATTGCCTCGGATTCCAGTGCCTCCGGTAGTCATCGCTACGGAGCCGCCGGCCTGCGCATACATTGCCGATGAGTTCTGACCGGAGGCGCAACTGCTCCAGTACATCCCCCAATAGCCTTCATTGGTCAACGATCCGGCATCAGCTTTGGCCGAGTTCACATATCCTGTAGCCGGGAAATAGTTTGTCGTGACGCCGGTGTTGAAATGGTAGCCGTAATACTGGTCGCGGGTGCTTCCGGGAAGCTTGCCATTGTTGAGTTCAGACAATGCGTTCAGGTGACTGGCGTCCGGCACACGGTAGCCTGCCGGGCAAGGGTCGTATGCGGTCTTGACGCCAGGGATTCGGAGGCTCTCGGAGACGATGTTATCAATGACAGTTCCGGCATAGCCCGACCCCCAGAGTTCGTTGACATAGCTCTGCAAC
>ERZ1026882.197-NODE-197-length-43333-cov-5.133301_pt1 | contig 43333 bp, 32 predicted proteins | sample MGYA00380171_ERZ1026882 | MGnify/ENA primary metagenome ERZ1026882 (study PRJEB33269, sample SAMEA4719807) | human gut metagenome | biome: human-associated habitat; feature: organic feature; material: feces | place: Cameroon | collected 2013-10 ...
GGATTGTCCCTCGTGAAGATGCTAGTCGAACTGCACGGCGGCTCCGGTCAAGATTGAAACTTCCGGCGTGAATAACCGGCATACAAAGTTCGAAGCAGGTGAGGGGCTCTGAATTCTCGTAGAACCGAACGGAGCCGCCGTGCAGTTCGACTAGCATCTTCACGAGGGACAATCCCACGCCGAAGCCGTCGGAACTCTTCTCCACTTTAAAGAATGGGGTAAAAATCTCGTCGGAGAGTTCCTGTGGAATCCTGTCTCCGTCATTGGCCACGGTCAGCAAGAAATCCTGCGCATTGTCATCAATGAGAAGATCTACGACTATCCTTGTTCTTGCGTGTTTTAGGGCATTGTTCATAAGGTTGCTCGTCATCTTGACAAACATCTCCACATCAACGTCGGCGCGGAATCCCTCCGGGACATGAGGCTCTATCGTGATTCCCTTTATCTTGGAGGAAGGGGCGAAGCGGGAAATAACACTGCCTATAATCTGCGAGAGGTCCGATCGGACAAAGACCGGGGCGTGGTTCTGCGAGCTTACCTTGCGGAAGTCCAGTAGCTGGTTCACAAGATTCAGAAGGCGATCGGTGTTGTCGCGGATTGTCAGCAGGTTACGATACTCCGGAGCCGTAGTGAGGGTCTTTTCGATGATTTCGTTCAAAGGAAGCTTTATGAGGCTCAGCGGGGTGCGTATTTCGTGGGTTATGTTAGAGAAGAAACCAAGTTTCGCTTCATAAATCTCACGGTCCTTTTCCTCGTTTATCTTTGCCTGACGTCGTTCTTCAGCGGTACGCATTCTCTGACGGACAAACCACACGGCAAACGCGACGAGTCCTGACAAGAGCAGCAGATAAATCATCCACGCCCAGCCGGAGCGCCAGAACGGAGGACGGATGACAATTCTTAGCGTAATCAGGTCTTCTGCACCGTCGTCGCCGCTCTCGCGCACACGCAAGCGGTAACTTCCGTATGGAAGGTTGGAGTAAGTGATTCTGTCCGGAAGACTGAGCGGCATCCACATTCTGTCCCAGTCGTCAAGACGGTACCACCATGTCCTGTTCATGGATGGGGAGTAGTTGATTTCAGTAACACCGAGGCTGAAGGTGGAAATTGACGGCGGGATTACGAGTTCCTTTGTGTCAGTTATGGATTTTTCCAACAGCGGAAGTTCGGGATCGTCCACCCTGACCTCGCGGTTGTTCACATAGAGGGAACTGAGCAGCAGGCTGCCACGGGAGAAGGACTTCGGGAGATCTTCCGGACTGAAAGAGACGAATCCTGAGATGCCTCCGAAATAGAGTCTGCCGTCAGAATCCATGTAACCGGACTTGAAGTTGAACTGGTCACAAAGCAGACCATTGTCCTTGGTGTAGCAGGTGACGGCGAGGGACTCCGGCTCTATGCGGAACAGGCCCTTGTCGGTACTGCCCCACAAAGCTCCACTGCGGTCCGTCACCATACTGTAAATCACATCATTGAGTAGTCCGTTGCGAGAACTGAACCTTTTCACGAAACTATCGGTTTCCTTGTCATAGGCAAATACCCCTTCTCCGTCCGTTCCTGCCCAGACCCTGCCGGAACGATCGAGAGTGAGACAAGTTGCCTTCAGCAGAGAGGCACTACTGCCGGAAGAAGGCTGTCCGTATCCGGTCCAGCGGTCGGAATCGCGGTCGTATGACCAGACTCCGTCCCCGATGGTGGCGAACCAGAGCACGCCGCGCCAGTCTTCCTTGATGTCATTGACCTGACTGATGATGTGCTCGCGATTAATGCTCACGAAGCGGTCGGATGCAGGGTCGTGGCTGACAAGCCCGGAGTATGTGCCGATCCAAAGAGTGCCATAGGAGTCGCGAAATACCGAATAGACGTCGTTACTCGGGAGCGAGCCTATTTGGTCTGTCGCCTTGTAATGCTTTCTGGAGCCGGTGCGCAAGTTCAGAAGATAGAGCCCTTCGGAGAAGGTTCCGACCCAAAGACTTTCCCCGTCTGAGAGAAGTGCATGAACATTTGAGGCCGGGACTGCTCCCGAGGTGAAGATTCCGGTGGCAAGATCGAGACGATTCAGTCCTGCATCCTCGGTCGCAATCCATAGAGAGCCGTGTCCATCCTCACAGAATTCGCTGATGCAGCGACCGGAGATGGCGTTCTCGCCGGGAATCGGATAGTATCTGCGAAACCAGTTCGACTTGGCGAAGTAGTTCACCCCTCCGAAATAGGTGCCGACCCAGATGCCTCCGTCACGATCCTCGGCAATGGAATGGACGGCATTGTCGGAAAGGGAATAGGGGTCACCATAGGCATGACGCCACGTTTCCACCGAGTGGTCACGCGGGTCAAGGACATGAACGCCGGACTCAGTGCCTATCCAGACTCTTCCATCGGATGCCTTGAGCAGGCAGCGAACATAAAGCGAGCCGGCCACCGTGCCGGAAGCCCCATGCTGCCGGAACACTCCGTTGGAGACCGCATTCCTGGAACCTTCGGGAAAAAATCCGCTGAACTTTCCGGTGTGCCTGTCGAAGGAAAGCACTCCGCGAGATGCAGTGCCGACAAGCAGACAGTCCTGCATATATGGAATTATGCAGGTGGTTTCGTTTAGACTTCCCCCCCCCCACCGGACAGAAAACCGTCACACTTCTGTCCTCAATATTCAGGCGAAGCAGTCCGGCACCTATGGTGGCAAGGTAAAGTCCCCGTGTGTCCGAAACGACATCCCGCACCGACAGTGCATTGGGATCAAGCCCGCAGGAGTCTGCCCAGTCTCGGAGGCTAAAGTCAGAGAGAGTCCCGGAGTTTCGGTCGAAACGCATGAGAGACGCCCCGTCTCCGGCAATCCAGACATTGCCCTCATCGTCACCCGAGATGTGCCTGACGCAGAAGTTCACTTCGACACTCTCATGCGCCGAGACTCCCGAGACCGTCGTTCCGGAAGAAGATACGGCAAATTCGGAACTGTCGAAGCGGCTAAAACGATCAAGCTCAGGGTTATAGATACTGATGCCGTCCTGCGTGCCGAACCAGAGCCGGGAGGCAGAGTCCTGCCAGATGGAAAAGTAGCGATCGCTGCCGGGAGAGCCGGGCAGGTTCGGGTCGTGACGGTAAGTCTTGACTGTCTTGCCGTCGTAGCGGTTGAGCCCATCCTGAGTGCCAATCCAGATGAAGCCACGGCTGTCTTGAAGTATGCAGTAGGCCATGCTCTGCGAGAGCCCGTCATCGACGCTGAGCGATTTCACGCCATAGGATGCTGCAGTCAACAGGAGAGGCTGCAAGACGGAAAGTAGCATAGTCACGGCAATGCCTGCCATGATCTTGAGTATAATAATTCTGGATGTCAGGACTTTGGCTGTCTTCTGCATGGTTTCTTTGAGATTATGGACTACGAATTGTGATGTTTACGCTGTCAAATTTAGTATTTTCTGTCCGCAATATCAAGACAGGGACTGCCCCAAAGAGGACAATCCCTGTCAAATCAAACATTATGAAACTCGGGGGAAAAATTATTGAAGGGATGCCTTGTACTCTTCCTCACACTTTGCGGTGTAGGCATCCGCTGCAGCCTGGTCCCAATCGAGCATTTCACGAGGGATGGTAACTCCCATACCAGGGTGTCCCATATTGGAGAAATACCATGCCCAGCTGTCAAGATCTGCGTCAAAGCCTTCAGCAGTCGAACCGCAGAGGAGACGGAAGTCACTCCAAACGGAAGTGTCGCCCTTCTTTGCCTCAGGGTCATACTTCTCGTAACGGGCCTGCCCCCAGCCTTTCTCGAAACCAAGGTAAGTGCATTCTGTCGCGCCGCCGAGTTTCATCTGGGTCTTATCGCCCTGAGATTTACGGTCCTGATTGAAAATCACATCAAGAGAAGCAGGAACAAGGTAGCCAAGTTTTGCATTATCTTCAGTTCCTTTCGGGAGAGTAGCAGACGCTGAAACATTATTAACATTTGCCAGAAGGACTACTTCAAGTGACTTGGAGGCCCAATTGTGTGGAAGTGCTCCGAAAAGTTTGTTCTGGTCCATATAAATCTCGGCAAGAAGCGGAGATGCGGCGAGACCGGCAGGAATAGGTCCTACAAGACCGCATACAGACAGATTTATTTTCACCAATTTAGGAGTATCCCATTCCTTAGGAAGACGTTTGCCCTCAAGTCCTTTCTGCCCACGCATATTGATGATAGTAAGCTCCGGCAGCACCATCTTCTCTGGGAAATTGGTGAACGCAGCGCCGTCGAATCCGGTGACATAGAACTTGCCGTCCTTGTCCGTCATACCGATACCTTGGAATGCGCCCGGATCAACATTGTACCAGTCAGTAACTTCCGGAGTAGCCTCACCGAGCATATTGCCCTCGACAACAGCCTTGAGGAATTCGAGGTCGCTCTCGTTGACATTTGACTCCTTCTTTGCCTGCGAAACGAAAATCTCCACAGCATCATAGTCGCCGATTTTCACATAGAGTGAAACCGAACGCGCCTTACCACTTTCATTGCCCTCGGCATAGAGAGAAATCTCTGCATCGCCGGTTCCCGAAGTAGGATTCACTGAAAGCCATGTCTGCTCCTCTCCTTCCTCGATGCGCCATTCCTGGGTGTACCAGTCCTCGGCGGCAACGAGACTGTAAGTTTTTGTCTCGCCGTCAGGGGCGATGGTAACTTCAGCATTCACAAGCACCGGCCTTGGCTTTTCCGGCTCCGGCGGAGTTTCCGGTTCCTTGTTGGGTTCGCTTTCCTTTGCGCACGAAACGGCAGCAAGCGCCGCGGTCGTGAAGGCAAGAACTGCCAGTCTGAAAATCTTTTTCATAAACGAAGAAAATTTTGGTTATTGTTTGTTAATAATTCGGTTCTTTCCGCAAAGTCCGCATATTAACGGGCTTTTCACTTATTGTCGCAAATTTAGAGGAAGAGAGATTACCGTCTTGACAAATTCGTATCATAAAAATGAAAATCCGTATCATTCCGTTTTGCGATAAAATGAGACGGTGGACATATATTTATATGTATGAATCGGATTATCTTTGCATCGACAACGGAATATCCGGGAACATGAAAATATAGCCACGAATGAAAACATATCCATATATGAATGCACTTGAAACAATAATCCATTTTTTCAGAGACAAGATGTCAGTTTTCGGGAGAGATATTCTTTCGGTGACGGTTTTTCTTTCGGTGGCATTTCTCGCGGTCTCATGTTCATCGGGACTAAAGGAGAGCTACAGCTGCTCGCAGCAGAAAAGGGAGGCACGGGAGCTCATACGTAGAACCATAGGAAATCGCGACGAGGCGTTTGACATACGCATCGGAGAGCCTCGCGAGGACGGAAAAGACTGGTTCAGCCTCTATGGGGAGAACGGGCGGATTGTGCTTGAGGGCAACAACGGGATCTCTGTTGCCAGCGCGTTCAAGGCATGGCTGGAGGATTGCTGCCATTGTCAAGTGAGTTGGTGTGGAGACAATCTCACGCTGCCAGAGTCGCTGCCAATACCGACAGAAAAGGTGACCAGGGTTTCGCCCTACAAATACCGCTACTATTTGAACTACTGCACGTTCAACTACACCATGAGTTGGTGGCAGGAGACGAGGTGGCAGAAGGAAATTGACTTCATGGCGATGAACGGAATCAACGCTCCTCTCGCAGTGACGGGACAGAGCAGCGTATGGCAGAGGGTCTATAACAGACTGGGGCTGAGTACTGAAGATCTTGAGAGTTTTTTCTGCGCCCCGACGCATTTCAGCTGGTTTTGGATGGGAAATCTTGACGGATGGGGCGGCCCTCTGCCCCAGTCGTTCATTGACAGGCACGAAAAACTGCAGAAGTTCATACTCGAAAAGGAGCGCAGGCTCGGAATGACGCCGATTCTGCCAGCCTTCACTGGGCACATACCGCCTGCATTCGCTGAAAAATACCCTCAAGCAAAGATTCGACATACTTCTTGGGAAGGGTTCGCCCCCGTGAGCATACTCGACCCTGAGGACAGCCTATTTACGGTCATCGGAAAGATGTTCATGAAAGAACAGACCCGCACCTATGGCACGAACCATCTCTATTCGGCAGACACTTTTAACGAGAACACTCCCCCGACGCATGACTCGCTCTATCTCAGCGGCATGGGACGGAAAGTCTATGAATCAATGGCGGAGTATGACCCAAAGGCCGTATGGGTGATGCAGGGCTGGCTGTTCTACTACAACGGGGCTTTCTGGAAGGAACCTGAAATTCGAGCCCTTTTTTCCGGAGTTCCGGACGACAAGATGCTGATTTTGGACCTCTGGAGCGAGAGAGTGCCTGTTTGGAACCGAACGAATGGCTACTATGGAAAGCCGTGGGTGTGGTGCATGCTGCATAATTTCGGACAGAATCCGGATTTCAACGGAAATGTGGCGAACGTGGCGTCCGGCCCTTCTGCGGCTTTGGCCGATCCGCGCGGAGAGAAGATGATGGGACTGGGCGTGACGATGGAGGGCATCGAGCAGATGCCGTCAATTTATGCGCTAATGTTTGAAAACATTTGGAAAGATGAGGCTACCGACATTTCTGAATTTATGGGAAGATACCTCCGAAACAGATATGGCAAGGATTATTCTCACACAGAAAAGGCTTGGGAGAGACTCAACCGCTCAGTTTTTGACCAAAGTGTCTCAGGTGGATGTGTCCCGTCAGTAGTGACCGGACGTCCGAGCCTTTCAGTATGGGGAAACAGGATTTCGGAAAGACACATAAACAAATATGTAAAACCGTTAAATTCGGCTTGGAGAGAATTGATTGGGGCATCAGAAGATTTCACGTCGCTCTGCTGTCACGACGGATTCCGGTACGACTTGGTAGATGTCACACGGCAAGTTCTTACAGAATATGCGAATACGATACACGTGGCAATGTGCCTTGCATACGACTCAGGAGATATCGCCGGCTTTAAATCTGAAGCACTGAATCTGCTGGGGCTGATGAAAGACCTCGACGCTTTGCTTGCCACAAGAAAGGAGTTTCTTCTCGGTCGTTGGATTGATGATGCACGAGCGTATGGCTCAAATGAAAGCGAATCTGACAAGTTTGAGCATAACGCGCGTAACCTCGTGACACTTTGGGGAGACAAGGACTGCGGCATCCACGACTACGCCTACCGCCACTGGGCCGGACTTGTGAGCGGATTCTATGCACCTCGATGGCAACGGCTCATCGACTCCGTGACCAAGACCGCAGAGCACGGGGAAAAGTTCAACCCAGAGACGTTCGGCAAGAGCATCCGGGAATGGGAATGGCAATGGACTTTCGGAAAAGAAAAGTATACCACGGAACCATACGGAGACGAAATCGAAGTTTGCCAAAGAATTTTTAACAAATACTCCAATAATCTCCTTTATGAGGAAGAATAAAAGCACTTTACAAGTATATGAGTCCATTTCATAGGTCAACACTAAGAAACATGAAAAAAATAAACTGCTTCAGATTTGTCAATTATTTTCGAGGATAGGTTTCTTTTGGAAGAGGGAGTGTACTGGAGGTACATGACCGATGAGAAAAGAAAGATAGACCGAAAAGAAAGAAAAAGATGATGCAGGTTATTTTTTGAAGGTTTCTAACACACAATGACAATAAAAAACAGAATAGTATGAACACAATAAAACTGCTGTTTACAACGACAAGCATCGCTATTTTTACCTGCTCTTGCGGAAATCACAAGCAGAATAGTGGCATTCCCAAAAACACTCCGGTTAAGTTTTCACAAGTTGAGATTACCGACGATTTCTGGCAGCCGAGAATCAAAGCTCTTTCGGAAACCACGGTCCCGTTTTGTCTCGACCAATGCTGCACAAAGACAGGAAGGGTCAATAACTTCGCCGTGGCGGCAGGACTTGTGGAAGGGAAATGGCAAGGATTGTTCTATGACGATTCAGATCTCTATAAAACCATCGAGGGTGCGGCATATTCTCTTCAAAATGAGCCTAATGCGACCTTGGAGGCACAAATTGACTCAATCGTAGCTATAATTGCAGCAGCACAGCGTCCCGACGGGTATCTTGACACATATTATTTGTTGGAAAAACCTGGGGAAGAATGGACGGATATGGACAAACACGAAATGTATTGCTGCGGTCATCTGATTGAAGCGGCAATTGCATATAAAGATGCAACCGGAAAAAGAAAACTCTTGGATGTCGCAGAAAAGTTTGCCAATCACCTGCTTTCGATTTTCGGTCCCGGAAAAAGAGATTGGGTTCCGGGACACCCTGAGATTGAATTGGCACTCGTAAAACTCTATCGGGAAACCGGCTGTAAAGACTATCTTGACCTTGCCCATTTTCTGCTCGAAGAGCGCGGTCACGGAAAAGCGGATTGGGGGAAGTGGACAGAATACTATGTTGACGCTGAACCCGTCGCAGAAATGACAAGGATATGCGGCCATGCCGTACGATGTATGTACTTGTTCACAGGTATGGCAGATTGGGCGGCCCAGAGCGGTTCTACAGAATACATACCGGCATTGGACAGATTGTGGGACAATGTCGTCGGAGCCAATATGTATATCACCGGCGGTATAGGTTCTTCGCGGCATAACGAAGGATTCACTACAGATTTCGATCTGCCAAACGAGGACGCATATTGCGAAACTTGTGCATCTGTGGGAATGGTGATGTGGAACCAAAGGATGAATATGCTCAAAGGAGACGGACGTTATGTTGACGTTCTTGAAAGGGCGATGTACAACGGAGCATTAGCCGGCATATCCCTCTCAAGCGACAGGTTTTTCTATGTCAATCCTTTGGCTTCGGCAGGTAATCATCACAGAAAGCCTTGGTATGGGACCGCTTGTTGCCCAAGCCAGATTTCCAGATTTCTCCCATCTGTCGGAGGATACATATACGCTGTTTCAACAAATGAGATTTGGATAAATCTCTACATCGGGAGTAATACAATAGTAAAAGTCGGAGGAACAAGTGTTGCCGTAAAGACAAAGACTGAGTATCCTTGGGATGGTGATATCAGTATATCCATAAATCCAAGATGGCCCAAGAAATTCGGTGTAAAACTCAGAATCCCGCAATGGTGTGACAATTATGAGATTACAGTAAATGGGGAAAACGTCAAGGCCTCTATCTGTGATGGTTATGCAGTGATTGAAAGAAAATGGAAAAAGGGAGATAGCATTTCTCTGGCACTGGATATGGAGCCCAAGATGGTCGCTGCAGACCCGCGCGTAAAAGCGGACGAAGGACGCAGAGCGATTCAACGGGGACCTATTGTATATTGCCTTGAGGAGACTGACAATCCAAACATATCAGATGCAGTTCTTGATGCCGACGCGGTACTTGACACCGCTTTTGACCCTCAGCTGCTCGGTGGAATTGTCACCGTCACCGCGCACCATAAAAGCGGCGACCTGAAATTCATTCCCTACTACTCATGGGACAACCGCGACCCAGGCCGTATGGAAGTCTGGGTGCGCTACCACAAAAAACCGGAATGAATTGCCACAAAAAACCGGAATGAAAATGTACCCGATGAGTCTTTACGAATCTGGGGAATCAAACGGGAAAATCTCAATACAGGAATTATTTAACAACAGCAACATAGACATTGACGGCATTTCGTCCGACTGTACGGTGCCGGAATTAGTGTTCGCCACCTGCCGCGGAGGATGGCCGGGGACATTCAAGGCGAGGACAGACAATGCACGGCTCAAAACGGCTCTAAGCTATTTCAAGGCAGTCTGTGACGAAGACATTTCTAGAATCGACGGCGTCAAGAGAAACCCGCTCATTGCAAGACTAATACTAAAGTCTTACGCAAGAAACATCTCTACATTTGCAAAGAAGTCAAGCATGATTGCCGATGTTGCCGGAGTGACGGAAACTCTTGACGAGAAGACATTCAACGACTATGTGGAAGTGCTTGAAAAACTGTTTGTATTGGAAGACATTTATGGCTGGTGCCCGGCCATCAGGAGCGCAACAGCCATGAGAAGCGGTCCAAAAAGAGAATTTGTTGACCCGTCAGTCGCCATTGCCGCCCTGGGGCTATCTCCAGAAAGTTTTCAGACAGACTTGAAAACTTTCGGCTTTTTCTTCGAAAACCTCTGCATACGAGACCTTCGGGCATACACCCAATCTCATGATGCCCATTTGTCGTACTATCACGACCGATATGGCCTAGAGGCAGACATCGTCCTCCATTTGGCAGACGGGCGTTATGCACTGATAGAATGCAAGCTCGGCAGCCGCGAAATTGAAGATGGTGCAAACCATCTTTCCGAACTGAAACGTCTGATAACCGAACACAACAGAACTGAAAAGCAATGCCCTTTAAGAGAACCGGACTTGCTCATAGTTCTCACCGGAGGGCAGATGGCCTACACACGGAAGGATGGAGTGAAAGTTATTCCGCTCGCATGCCTAAAAGATTAGTTTTTCTTGGGACAGCAAACAGATTGTTCATTTTTAACGATTACTCTATATTTTTTACAAAAAAACTTTACCTTTGACGACTTAAGTAAAAACAACTACTTAAAACATAATTAAAACACAAACACGATGAAAGGAAAATCATTATTCATTGCATTGGCAATGATAGTTTTAGGTGGAAGCATGATTGCCACCAGTTCTTGTAAGAAGGAAAAGAATCAGGTGATAGAAGTCACCGGGATTGAACTTGGCGAGAGTTCTGTCGAAATGACTGTCGGGACCAGCCATAAGTTGACTGCTACCGTTCTGCCGGAGAATGCCACTGAAAAGGGCGTTGTTTGGGGAGAGCAAAGATGAGAGTGTTGCTACTGTGGACCAGGAGGGACTTGTGAGCGCTGTAAAAGAAGGTAGCACCAAAATTATTGTCAGCACTGCTAACGGAAATTTCAGCGCATATTGTTCTGTGACTGTCAAGAAAACCGGTGCCGATGTGAGTGGAATCACTATTGACAAAGACGAGCTCAAACTCACTGTCGGGAATTCTTTCCAGCTTACTGCTACTGTTCTGCCGGAGAATGCCACTGAAAAGGGCGTTGTTTGGGAGAGCAAAGATGAGAGCATTGCCACTGTTGACCAGGAAGGGCTTGTGAGCGCTGTCAAGGAAGGCAGCACCCAAATTATTGTCAGCACTGCTAACGGAAATTTCAGCGCAGTCTGCAATGTGATTATTGAAAAAGAACTCGTTGCGGTGACATCAATCACGCTTGACAAAGATGTTATCGAACTGATGGCCGGAAGCAAATATCAGTTTAAGGCGACCGTATTGCCGGACAATGCCACCAACAAGACCTTGATCTGGAGCAGCGATGATGAGCAAATCGCCATGGTAAGCAGCAGTGGAGTTGTTATGGCCTTAAAAGAAGGCCAAGCAACCATTTATGCCCGGTCATTGGACAAAAAGGTCAGCGCAAGTTGCGATGTCTTTGTCGAAAAGGCAAAGAAATTTGAGTTCACCAAGACTTCCGGACTGATTGGAGTCGGCGACAAACTTGACCCTGTTTCTTTCCTGCTTTTTGAAGGCGAAGTAATTGACCCGAGCAAGTATTCTGTCAAATCCGACAAACCGGAGATTGCCCTTGTCGACGAAAATTCCAAGATTGTCGGAAAGGCCGCAGGAAAAGCGACAATCACTGCAATGTATGAAGTCGGGCTCAGCAAGCTTGAAGCAAACTTTGAATTGGAAGTGGAGGACAGTTTTGTTTCATTCATTGAGGATGTTTTTTCAATTTCGGGGCGCGGTACTGTCGTCAAAACAACCGTCAAGAATGGGACAGTCCGCACTGGTGATGAAGTGAAAATAATCCAATCCGAGGCAGGTCTACCTGACTACTACCTGACCGTAAAGGCTATCGAGACTTACAGAACGATAGTTGAATCGGCGACTATAGGAGATGAAGTTGGCATATTGTTCAACGAGCCGCTGGATAGAAGCACGGTCAAAAGAGGGGCTGCCTTTGTAGCAAGGGCGAACACGAGAATTGGTGCGACACAAACAGTCCACGGAACTTTGGCAATCAACTCGCAGCGTAAAACTCCGCTATTTAATGGCTACTCCCCGACCTTAAGTGCCGACGGGCAGCAGATTATTGCAAAGCTCACAGATTTGGCAGGGAATGAAATGCTGATGACGGAAACAACATATCACAACATCGGATTTACGATTCCAAACGGCAACAAGATGGTTTGCTGCTTCGGAATGACTTTCAATGTAATTGAGGGAGGAAAAACGATCGCCACCTTCACGGTTAAGGATTTCACACCGATGGACTTGAGTTTCATCACCCCAAGTTCTACGAAGCGACAGACGAAGTATACAAACACATATTAACAAACCAACTATTTAGTACGGATGATCATACTTGTTGCAACAGAAGACGAACTGAGGCTGGCGAAAAAGCATCTTGGGGAATACGAGATTGTGAAGACCGGGGTGGGCGCCGGAAATGTGATACGGTGCTGCTCGCAGTTGCTGTTTCGCAAAGACATTGAAAATGAACGGATTGTGAACTTGGGATTTTGCGGAAGCAATTCAATTCCGGTTGGGACTGTCGTGAAGGTTTCGAAAACCTGGCGACTGATGGACAACGTCGTTGAGTTCGAAGACTGGAGAAATGGCTATGAACTTGCAGCGGAAGGTGGAGTTCCCTGTTATACGAGCAACTGCTTTGTGCTGAAGACCGACATTGTCGAGCCTTGTGCCTTCGATATGGAACTCAATTATATCGCCGACTTTCCGCTACCTTTGTATGGAGCGGTGAAAATCGTGAGCGACAACCTCTGTCTCGACAAATATGAACATAGCATCCGTCACTCGGAAGACGAGACTTGGGATGAGGTTAGGGCAATTTTAAAGGAGTTTGAATAAGGCGGTTATATTTACAAAAACGATGGAAAACGAAGTAAAAGTGGAGAGTTTTACCTTTGACCACAGGAAAGTGAGGGCTCCATATATAAGAAAGTGTTGCGTTCTGGAGGGGACGCACGGAGATAAGGTGACAAAGTTTGACCTGCGGTTCTGTCAGCCGAACCACCAGGCACTCGCTACAGATGCACTGCACGCACTGGAGCACCTGTTGGCGGAGAATCTGCGGCGCCATATTGACGGAGTGATTGACCTGAGCCCGATGGGATGCAGGACAGGATATTATGTTTCAATCTGGGGAGAACGTGAAGTCCGCGAAATGAGGGATGCGCTTATCGCTGCTCTGAATGACGCAATTGAAGCGAAAGAAGTGCCGGCCGCCAATGAAATCCAATGCGGCAACTACCGTGACCTTTCCCTCGAGGGAGCGCAGAAGGCTGCCCGAGAGGCTCTTGCTGCAGGCTTTTCACTTGACCCGTTTGAGAGGATATTATAAAAGAGAGTGGCTAAAAACTTTTTGGCCACTCTCATCTTTCTCGCCGGCAACGAAGCAAGCGTACCGTTTAGACAACTCCGTCCATTACATCATTCCGCCCATTCCTGCACCACCGGCAGGCATTGCAGGAGCCTCCTTTTCAGGAAGGTCGGCAATTGCGCACTCCGTGGTGAGGAACATTCCGGCAACGGATGCCGCATTCTCGAGAGCCACACGTGAAACCTTGGTCGGGTCGATTACGCCGGCTTCGAACATATTCACATACTCCTCAGTGCGGGCGTTGAATCCGAAATCTCCCTTCCCTTCACGAATCTTGTTGACAATCACGCTGCCTTCAAGACCTGCATTGGCTGCAATCTGACGGAGAGGCTCCTCGATTGCCGCTGCAACGATGTGGATACCTGTGGTTTCATCTTCGTTCTCGCCCTTGAGCTCTTTCAAAGCTTCGGCTGCGCGGATGTAAGCGACTCCACCGCCCGGCACGATACCTTCCTCGACTGCCGCACGGGTTGCATTGAGGGCATCCTCCACACGGTCTTTCTTTTCCTTCATCTCGACTTCGGTTGTTGCACCCACGTAGAGCACAGCCACACCGCCGGCGAGCTTGCCGAGACGCTCCTGAAGCTTCTCGCGGTCGTAGTCTGAAGTTGTTGTTTCAATCTGCTTGCGGATGAGGTTTGCACGCTCCGCAATTGCCTCCTTGTCGCCCTGACCATTCACGATGGTCGTATTCTCCTTGGTGATGACCACCTTCTCGGCGCGTCCGAGCATATCCGGAGTGCAGTTCTCAAGGGTGAATCCCCTTTCCTCTGACACTACGATACCACCGGTAAGGGTAGCGATGTCCTGAAGCATTTCCTTTCTCCGGTCGCCGAAGCCGGGCGCCTTGACGGCAGCAATCTTAAGCGTGCCACGGAGCTTGTTCACAACGAGAGTTGTAAGTGCTTCGCCATCAACATCCTCGGCAATAATGAGGAGTGACTTTCCCTCCCTTGCGATAGGCTCGAGAATCGGGAGAAGATCCTTCATTGTAGAGACTTTCTTGTCTGTGATGAGGATGCGAGGATCATCGAGCACGGCCTCCATCTTGTCGCCGTTGGTCATGAAGTACGGAGAAATGTATCCCCTATCGAACTGCATGCCTTCAACAACCTTGACTTCAGTCTCGGTGCCCTTTGCCTCCTCAACTGTAATTACACCATCTTTCTTCACTTTGGACATTGCGTCTGCGATGAGCTTTCCGATGTAGTTGTCGTTGTTGGCTGAAATTGTTCCGACCTGTTCGATCTTCGCATAGTTGTCGCCCACTTCCTGCGACTGCGCCTTGAGGTTCTCGACAACCGCAGCGACAGCCTTGTCTATACCCCTCTTGAGGTCCATAGGATTAGCTCCGGCAGTGACGTTCTTGAGGCCGACATTGATTATCGCCTGTGCGAGCACTGTTGCCGTTGTAGTACCATCACCGGCCTGCTCGTTAGTCTTGGAAGCCACTTCCTTGACCATCTGCGCACCCATATTGGCGAACCTGTCCTCAAGTTCCACTTCCTTTGCGACGGTGACACCATCCTTTGTTACCTGTGGAGCACCGAATTTCTTGTCTATTACAACGTTACGTCCCTTAGGACCAAGCGTCACCTTTACTGCATTTGCCAATGCGTCTGCGCCCTCTTTCATTTGGGCACGCGCGTCGATATTGAATTTTATTTCCTTTGCCATAATATTAATTTGTTCTTCGAATACGAATCTATCCTAAAAAATACTGCTCAAATCGGTATAAACTGTAAATTAGATTATTGCCAGGATGTCTGACTGTTTCATAATGAGGTATTTCTTGTCTTCGAATGAGACCTCTGTACCGGCATATTTGCCATAGAGCACAACATCACCGACCTTAACCTCCATCTCAACATCCTTGGTGCCGGGACCAACCGCAATTACGGTTCCCTGCTGCGGTTTTTCCTTTGCCGTGTCAGGAATATAAAGTCCTGACGCTGTCTTGGTCTCCGCCTCCTTAGGCTCAACGACCACTCTGTCTGCCAATGGTTTGATCATAATTTATAGTATTTTAAGTGTTATACTTCATAATGCTCCTCGTGGAGCCGCCCACAGAAAGGACAAACAAAATGCCAGCGGCCAAAGACTGACAAATTGTCATTGAGACGTCAGCAGATGCCTGTTTCGCCACAATCTTTCGCTATATTAAAGTGAAAATTTGCTTTTCCAAAAGCTAATTTCTAATTTTGATTCGAAGAACTACCCATTATAGAAACATGAAAAAGTTTGTAAAACTGCTCGCTCTCGCGGGCGCAACGCTTATCGCAATGGCATCATGTAGCAACAATTCCAATGTCCGGAACACCGAAGATGTTCTGAACAACATCTTTGCACGCAAGTCCGTGCGCAAATTCACCTCCGAGCCGGTCTCGGAGAAACAGGTCGAGACTCTGCTCAAGGCGGCTATGGCAGCGCCAAGCGCTCTGAACAAGCAGCCATGGAGGTTTGTGGTGGTGACAGACAAGGAAAAACTTTTGTCGATGGCGGAGAAAATGCCGTATGCCCGGCTCGACACGGCGCCGCTCGCCATCGTAGTCTGCGGAGACACATCGGTCAGCGAGAAATTCTGGACACATGACTGCTCTGCGGCAACTGAAAACCTGCTGCTCGCGGCAGAAGCCATGGGACTTGGAGCAGTATGGACCGCGGCATCGGACAGTGAGCGCGCGGAAATCGTCCGCGAGGCTCTCGCCATTCCGTCCTTTATACACCCTCTCTGCATAGTTCCCGTAGGCCATCCTGACGGCGACTTCCAGCCGAAAGACAAGTGGGATCCTACGAAGATTCACTACAACAAGTGGTAAAGGGGGGGCTATGGTGTCTCCCGCATAAGAAGCCTAAGAACGTAGAAAAGTGGCGTATGAAATACGAACAAACAATTTATAGAAACATTAATAATATAACCGACTAAGTATTAGACATTATAAAGGCAAAAAAATGATGAGTTTAAGCAAATTATTGAAGTTGGCCTGCCTTGGAGCGGGACTGCTCGCAGCGACTGTGAATGGTTACTCTTGGGGACAGAAAGGGCATGACGTGACCTGCGCGATTGCCCAGAAGCACTTGACAAAGAAGGCAAAAAAACAGATCTCTGAGATTCTGGACGGGAAATCCATCGTCTATTGGGCAAATTGGATGGACAATGCCAGCCACACTCCGGAGTTCAGACACACGAGCACATGGCATTACAAGAATATCGACGCCGATGAGACCTTCGAAAATGCGGCGCTCAACGAGCACGGAGACGTGATCAGAGCCATAGAGGAGCAGATTGCCGCCCTCAAGAGCGGGAAACTGGACAAGGAGGGTAAGGCACTCGCACTCAAGTTTCTCGTTCACCTTACGGGAGATATGCATTGCCCGATGCACATGGGACACAGATCTGACCGCGGAGGCAACAGATGGCAGATTCAGTATTTCGGAAGCGGAAAGAACCTGCATTCCATCTGGGATTCATCTCTCATAGAGAGCGCCCACAAATGGACCTACACGGAATGGGTCGAGCAGATCGACACTTACGGGAAAGCCGAGAACAAGGCCATTGCAGAGGGCAGCGTGTCCGACTGGGGCAGGCAGACTTATGAAATCTCAAAGGAAATCTACGACGAGACCCCTGTAGGCTCCAAGCTTTCCTACGACTACGTCAGCAGATGGACTCCAACCATCGAGCAGCAGCTTCTTCGCGGTGGCCTGCGGCTCGCGGCGATCCTCAACGACATTTTCAAGTAAAGTGGATGCCCGTCTACAGAAACATAGTCATATACACAGGAACATACTCGACTCCATTTTCTCTTTTGTAATCCTTCGTATAAATCAGGTATCTGTTCATTATCCGGTCTGAAAACTTGGAACAGAACTCGTCCAAGGATTTATGAGCCTTATAGCCGGAGGACTTGACTTCAATGGGAGAAATCTTGTGCTTATCCGGGATGACAAAGTCTATCTCGTAATACTTCTTGCCTTCGGCATAGGGTATTGTGTGATAGAATAGGTTCTTGCCCGTTGCCCGTAGCATCTGAGCGATTACATTTTCATAGACATACCCCAAATTGGTGCTGAGTTTGTCATTAAGAAGCTTGTCGTATATGACATTTTCAGTAATATCGCTGTCCTTGAACGCAAGAGTGACAAACAAGCCTGTGTCAGACGCATACATCTTGAAATACTCTTTGTTCTTCGTCAAGGCCAATCCTACATTCGGATCATCGGAATGGTATGCTACATTAACAGTCATGGAATCATCCATCACTTTCACGATGTTCTCCAGCCTATCAACTCTTTCCTTATCAATTGCCCTGCCTACCTGATAGCGCATCGCGTTCCTGCTGAGTTGAGATGGGATGGCATCATATAATGCCTTGGCTCTTCCGGAATCATCAATCTTTCCGAAATCTTCTTCATAAAGAGCTATTATATCCCGTTTTGCCTGATCAACAGCCGTAAAATTATTAGTTCTGATATAGGCAGAAACAGCCTGCGGCATCCCACCGACAAGCATATATAGGCGAAAGTCCCTCATAAGTTTGCGATGAACCGCATCACCTAAAGGCATTTTCTTTTCAAATGCAGTGCGCAACAGAGGAATTGTGGTCGTATCGCCCAATGTCCATCTGAATTCCTCATAATCCATCGGATACATATCCACTTTTGTTTCCTCACTCGGGACAAGGATATCACGGCTCCTCGAACGGACAGATATCAGGGAGCCTGTCTCGATGTAGTCATAGCGGTGGTCTTTCACAAGATGCTTGATGGCCTGTCTTGCAAGAGGCTGCAGCTGGACTTCATCAAATATAATCACAGACTCTCTTTCATACAGCGGAATCTGATAGATGAACTGCAATCTTATGAATAAATAGTTCAAATCAGAGATGTCATTAAACAAGTCACTTACCTCTTTGGAAACTTTCGAAAAGTCAATCAAGATATGGGACTTATACTCATTTCGCGCAAATTCCTCTGCAATGGTTGACTTTCCGACACGTCTTGCCCCTTGTATCAGCAGTGCCGTGTCGCCATTTCGCTCAGATTTCCATTTGAGCATCGTATTGTAAAGTTTCCTCTTGTAGTAGATTACGCCGTCTTCCATCATCCTTAAATTTATGCGCTAAGATACACCTTATAATCAGCTCCACCAAATTTATTTTAGCCTTTTGTCAATATCCACCTAATTTATTTTGACTTTTTGTCAATATCCACCTAATTTTTGCTAGTGAATTTGTACCAGACTTGTACTAAATGCTCCTAGGGGACGACTTTTGGCGAGCGGATGAGGCGACCGATGGGAAGGAGGTCTTTCCTACCACCGGTTCAGCGGCATGCCGAGAGTCATCTTGTGGACCTTATCTGCGGCGGCTGAAAGAACAGCCTCGTAATCCTCGCGTCCTTCGTCAGTTTTGCCGGTGAGAAGATCGAGGTGGCGGGAGGCGTTGTCAAGGACGGTGTCGATGAGTTCGACCATCCATTCCATATCCTTTTCAACGAAGCCGCGGGAGGTGACTGCCGGAGTGCCGATGCGGAGGCCTGAGGTAGAGAACGGAGTGCGGGAGTCGAACGGGACCATGTTCTTGTTCACGGTGATGTCCGCCTTGCCGAGTTCCTTCTCGGCCATCTTGCCTGTCAGGTCAGGAAATTTAGTGCGTAAATCAATGAGCATCAGATGGTTGTCAGTACCGCCAGAGACGATCTTGTAGCCGCGCCGGATGAAGGCGTCACACATTGTGGAGGCATTGGCGAGCACCTGCTTCTGATAGTCCACGAACTCAGGTTGCTGCGCCTCAAAGAAGGCGACTGCCTTTGCGGCGATACAGTGCTCAAGCGGACCGCCCTGAACTCCGGGGAATACCGTGGAATTTATGATTTGTGACATCTTCTTCACCTCTCCCTTATTGGTCTTGAGCCCCCAAGGGTTGTCAAAGTCCTTGCCGATGAGGATGACTCCGCCGCGTGGGCCGCGCAGGGTCTTGTGCGTGGTGGACGTCACGATGTGCGCATATTTCACAGGGTTGCTGAGCAGCCCGGCGGCGATGATGCCAGCCGTGTGCGCCATATCAATCATAAGAATGGCTCCGACCTTGTCGGCTATCTCTCTCATCCTCGCATAGTTCCACTCGCGGGAATAGGCAGAAGCACCGCCGATGATGAGTTTCGGGCGGGTTTCGAGAGCCTTGGCCTCCATTGCGTCGTAGTCAATCTTTCCTGTTTGTTCGTCAAGGCCGTAAGACACGGCATGGTAGAGTATGCCGGACATATTTACAGGTGAGCCGTGGGTGAGATGGCCGCCGTGCGCAAGATCGAGGCCCATGAACGTTTCGCCCGGCTTGAGGCAGGCCATCATCACTGCCATGTTTGCCTGAGCACCGGAGTGAGGCTGGACGTTCGCATATTCCGCCCCATAAATCTGACAGAGACGGTCGATGGCAAGTTGTTCTATCTTGTCGATGATCTCGCAGCCACCGTAATATCTCGCGTTTGGATAACCTTCCGCGTATTTGTTCGTGCAGATTGAACCGAGCGCATCAAGCACCTGCTTGCTGACATAGTTTTCAGAGGCTATGAGCTCAAGTCCCGATGTCTGTCTCTCCTCCTCTTCCCGAAGAAGCTCAAAAATTGATATATCCTGTTTCATGCGGTCAAAATTATATCTTGCAAAATTAGTCTTATTTTTTATTTCTGACTACCTTTGTGACAAATAAAGTTATCAACACTCTTCGTTATGCAGGGAAAAGACCGCAAGCTTCTGAACATCGAACTCGGACGAGTTTCCTCCGAAAAATATAGGGAACTTCCGGATTCAGGCATAGTTGTGGTGCTGGACAACGTGAGAAGCGCCCATAATGTCGGATCCGTGTTCAGGACGTCGGACTCGTTCAAAGTCGACAAAGTTTTTCTGTGCGGGATATGCCCGGTGCCGCCATCGGCCGAAATCCACAAGTCTGGACTCGGAGCGGAGGACAGCGTCGGATGGGAGCACTGCGAAGACACGATGGGGGCCGTGGAGAGGCTGAGGAATGAGGGATACACAATCGTCAGCGTAGAACAGACGGTGAACTCCGTCAAGCTCGACAGGTTCAGGCCATACGCCACGCAGGAAAGCGCTGAAGGGACAAGTCAGGAAAGCGCTGCTGAGACAAGTAATATAGGCCCCATCCCTTCAAAGAAATATGCCCTCATATTCGGAAATGAAGTGGACGGAGTGAGTCAGGAGGTCGTTGACGCCTCCGATTTCTCTTTGGAGATTCCGCAGTTCGGAATGAAACACTCTCTGAACATTTCGGTGTCGGCCGGAGTTGTGCTGTGGCACCTCACGCTGGAGAGGTTGAGGGCAAAAAACGCAGAAAAATTATAACGAAAAACAAACTCATAACGACATGAAAAAGACATTACTTCTAATCGCTGCGGCGCTCTTTTTCGCTGGATGCGGGGCAAAACATCAGGTAGAACTGATTCCTGCGGAAAACTTCAACACTGAAGTCGACGGAAAGCCGGTTTCGCTCTACACACTCCACGGAGGAGACATCACGATGCAGGTCACCAATTTCGGAGCGAGAGTCGTGAGCCTTTGGACTCCTGACAAGAACGGATCTTTCGAGGACGTGGTGCTCGGCTACAACAACATAGAGGACTATGTACACAATCAGGGAGAGAGATTTCTCGGAGCTGTGGTCGGACCATATGCAAACAGGATTGCCGGAGGCACATTCACAGTCGGTGACCAAGTCTACAATTTCCCGCTGAACAATAACGGGCAGACGCTGCACGGAGGACTCAAAGGCGTGGATATGCTTGTGTGGGACGTCTGCGAGGTGACGGATTCGAGCATAGTGCTCAATCTCGTCCATCCTGACGGACTTGACGGATTCCCTGGAAATATTGACATCCTCCTGAGCTACCTTCTGGACTCTGAAAACAACTTTGTCCTCAACTATCGTGCGACGACCGACAAAGCGACATATTTCAACATCTCGCACCATCCGTTCTTCAACCTCAAGGGCGAGGGCAACGGGACAATTCTCGACAACGAGATGATTATCAACGCCTCCGCATACATTCCGATTGACGAATACTCGATTCCTTACGGCGAAATTGCACCGGTGGAGGGCACGCCTTTCGACTTCCGGAAAACGCATACAATCGGAGAGCGCATAGGCGAGAAAAACGAGCAGCTCGCGAACGGGGCAGGCTACGACCACAATTTCTGCATTGACCGCAAGACGGAGAGCGGAGTGGAGTTCGATGCTTCCGTCTATGAGCCAAAGAGCGGTCGTTTTCTTGAGGTATTCTCCGACCAGCCAGGACTTCAGTTCTATAGCGGAAACTTTTTCGACGGCACGACCTGCGGAAAGTACGGCAAGCCTCTGCGCTACCGCGAGTCCATCGCGCTGGAGACCCAGCATTGGCCGGATTCGCCACACCATCCGAACTTCCCTTCGACCCTTCTTGAACCGGGCCAGACCTACACGCAGACCTGCATCTACCGCTTCAGTGTGAAATAGTCGAAGACATCGCGAAAACCGGACAAATTGATTAATTTTTTAAAGTTTCGCAAAAATAGCATATAATATCGTCTGCGCACGAAAAATTTTTTATACGATAACCCAAGTTTGTATTTTAACAAACTTGGGTTATATTTTATAAATATTCAAATACCATAACTTACACTTTGTAAGCCAAATAAACATACAACGCGAAATATATAAGAATACAAGAGAGCATAATAGGCAACACAAACACACTTACACCAAAAATCACCATATTTAGGTATTACTTTCATTTTGAAATATAAAATCAAAACAATATTTTTGTAAAGTAAAAAATGTGAAAAAACAATGGTCGGCAACGGTGCCGACAAAGTGCGTAAAACACTTGTATTATATAGGTATAAGATGAAGCAGTGTAGGTTATTTTCAATAGCGGCTATTGCAGTCGCTGTCTTTACGAGTCTGTCAGCAGAGGCCGCCCCTCCAAAGAAGACACTCACCATAAATGGTGATGTAGTGTCAGCTGCGGACGGAACTCCTGTCGATTTTGCATCTGTTCTGGTCACTCCGTCCCAACTCTATGCAATGACAGACAACTACGGCCGATTTTCAATAAACAATGTCCCGGAAGGAAAAATCACTGTCAGCGTCCAATTCTACGGAATGGAACAAAAGGATACGACATTCACTGCAAAGGCGGGCGAAACGGGGAATTTGAAACTCTCTCTCAAAACGACATCTTTCCGTCTCGATGACGTGGTTGTCGTGGCGACAGGCAGCAAAGCCGGAAGCAGCACGGCTTCAAACATCTCAAGGCAGGCGATGGACCACCTTCAGACCAGTTCGCTGTCGGACGCCCTGACCCTACTCCCCGGAGTGAGCCTCACAAATCCCGACCTTTCCGAGGCACAATCGATTACCATCAGGACGGCACGCCCGATACTTCCCGGTGAGACCCCAAGCTCAGCCTCTGTAATGAACAGCCTCGGGACCTCCGTCATCGTGGACGGCGCCCCCGTTTCCAATAACGCCAACCTGCAAACCCTAAGCCCCGTGGTGAACGGAAACTCAGATGACTCCAGTCGCTCGGGCACCCCGGCAAGAGGGACTGATGTAAGAACACTTTCTACCGACAATATCGAATCCATAGAAGTCATAAGGGGCATTCCCTCAGCGGAATACGGTGACCTCACATCCGGAGCCGTGCTTGTGAAATCAAAGGCAGGAAAATCTCCGCTTACCATACGGTTCAAAACCAACCCGAACATCTACCAAGCCTCTGCCGGAAAGGGGATTTCGCTCGGAAAGAAAGCCGGAGAGCTCAACATTTCGGGAGATTACGCCTTCAGTAAGAATTCACTCACCAAGGGGCACTCATTCTACCAAAGGGCGGGTGCCAGACTGCTGTGGAGCGTAAGATTGGGAGAAATCGTCAATGAAACGACATCCCTCACCATGAGTTTCGGACGGGATCGCGACAAAATCAATCCCGACAACGCCAGCTCCAGAACTCAGTCCTACGCCAACGACATCGGATTTTCATTCAACACCAACGGACGCGCATCAATCAACGGGAATTGGCTGCGCAGTGTCAATTGGCTGGTTTCCGGAAGCTTCAACAACAAAAAGTCCCACTACGAGAGCACAGCCATCAATGCACTCAACCTCTACTCCAAGTCTATGACAAGCGGGGAAATCTACAGCAATCTTGCCGGAGCACAGATTTTTGACGCCGATGGCAACAGGATTACCAACGTTGCCCCTGACAGCCCGACCAAGGGTGTTGTCCTGCCATACAGCTATTTCTATAAATATGACATCTACGGCAAGGAACTCAACGCCTTTGTGAAACTCAACGCCGACTTCGCACACAGCTGGGGGCCGGTGAACGAAAGGCTGCTGATAGGCGCGGACTTCAAAACTGACGGAAACCTCGGCAAAGGCTCCGTTTATGACGAAGACTATCCGCCATTCAGAAATATCAACAATGCCGAGTCCGGCTACAGAGCACGGCCATATTATGACATCCCTTTCATCAACCAGTTCGGACTATATGCCGAGAACTACTTCAATTGGAGTTTCGCAGGAAGGGCTCTCAATATCACGACCGGAGTGCGCTATGACAATGTCAACGGGCTCCACTCGGTGGCTCCACGAATCAACGCCTCAATTGACATAATGCCTTGGGCGACTCTGCGCGGAGGTTACGGACTCACATCGAAGGCTCCGACCTCATACTATCTCTACCCGAACAAGTCCTACCACGACTACATCCTCTACAACGGAATGATAGCCGGACTGCCGGAAGAAGAACAGCTGCTGATCGCAAAAACCGACATCTACGACGCGAACAATGACAAACTCGAAATTGCAGTGAACAAGAAGGCGGAAATCGGCTTGGATTTCAATTTCGGCGGGCACTACCGAATCAGCATCACAGCCTATGACGAGAGGATGGACAACGGCTACAACTACGGACTTGACCTGAGTTCCTTCATCTGGTATAAGGCAACAACCTACGCCGTGGACCACAAAGACCCCGGGCAGCGTCCAGTTCTCAAGAAAGACAAGGACTACAATCTCTTCTACACCATCTACAAGCCTCTCAACAATGTCAAATCGCGCAACAGCGGAGTGGAATATGAGATTGACCTCGGACGTTTCGATGCGATTCGCACATCCTTCTACATCAACGGTGCGTGGATGCGCAGCACAAACACCAACAAAGGCTACTCCTTCGGGACGAGAACAAAAACAGGAACTCCGGAAAAGAATATCGGAATCTATGAGCCGGAGGTCAGGACCAACTGCGCCGAACAGTTTAACACCACAGTGAGAATCACCCACAACATCCCGCAGGTGGGACTCGCCGTGACGCTCACCGCCCAGGCGAACTGGTACAGCAAGTATTGGACGAAATACGGCAATGACACGATGTTCATAAAATACATCTCCCGCAAGGACGGTCAGGTGCACGATTTCGACCCTTCTCTCAAGGAGGATGCGGAGTTTTCCTATATGTTCCCCCCTCTCAACGACAACAGATTCACTGTGGAAAAGTATTTCCCGACACTCCTTTTCAACCTCAACCTGAGCAAGGAAATCGGAAACAGCCTGACCGCATCGTTCTATGTCAACAACCTGTTCAACAGCCGCCCCCTCTACCAGTCCAAACAGACCGGAGAATACAGTGAACTCGGAATCCCTATCTTTTTCGGCTTCGAGTTCAAACTGGCAATCAAGTAAAAAAAGTTAAATCATCTGTAAAATTTTAAGACTATGAAACATTCAGCAATCGCCTTTACGGCACTTGCGGTTCTGCTGGCAATGGGTTGCCAGAAAACCGAAACGAAGACTATCAGCGTCAATGTGAAGGTTGACGAAACAAAACTCAAGGAAGCGGGAATCGACTCCCCTGAGACCTACGAAGTGAAACTGTCCAATTTCTCGACAGGAGTAAGTGTCCAGGCCAAGACTGAAAACGGAATCGCCACTGCGGCGGGTCTTGTGCCGGGCGTCTACAATGTAACGGTGGGAGCCTCTCAGAATGTGGGCGGCTTTTCCTACACTATTGCAGGAGCGCAAAGCAATGTGAGCCTGCTCAAAGACGGCGACGAGGTGGTCGTCAGCGTAGATGCAGTCAAAGAAGCGGCCCTTGTGTTCAAAGAGATTTACTACACCGGTTTCAGCTACACTCCTATCGACCCGACGACCGGAAAGCCGGCCGTTGACCCGGAGACAGGAAACCTGGCTACAACCCAGTATTTCCGCGACCAGTTCTACGAGATTTACAACAACAGCACGGAAGTCGCCTATGCCGACAGCCTGTGCATCGCGACAATTGTTTACGCAAATTACAACTACTCCATCATTTACGACTGGCCGATTGAAAACCAGGACCAATATGTTTTCGCATCGGTAATATGGCAGATTCCGGGAGAGGGAAAGAGCTATCCGATCCAACCGGGAGAATCCATCATTATCTCCCAGTGGGGAACAAATCATAAGGCACAGAATCTCACGGAAGGGAATGCGCCTGTGGATTTGAGCGGAGCAGAGTTTGAGGCGGTAGAGAAAGAAACGACATTCGCGGGAATAGTGCTCACTGACAATCCTGCCGTCAATATGAAAAAGGCCGTCAATGCACTTGGATATTCTGTACCTCAGTGGCTTACACCTGTGAGCGGTGCGGGATATATCATATTCAAACCGTCAAAAGCTCTCAAGGACGAGAATTACCTCATTGCGACTAATAACGACTTCGCAGGCAAGGCGAGGGAAGTTCTTATCAGCGACGTGATTGACGCAGTCCAAAGCGTGAGTGATGAGACCGGTATGATGCACATTGGTCTTCCACAGATTCTCGACGCAGGCGGCATCTGGTGCTCAGGCAATTATGTCGGAGAAAGCATTGCAAGAAAAATCAAGGAGACACGCCCTGACGGCACCATCGTCTACCAGGACAGCAACAACACGACCAACGACTTCGAGGTCAAGAAAGACCCTCAGCTGAGAAGACACGGAGCAAAAGTGCCATCGTGGAACACTTGGCACAAATAGTCCGAACCGATTTGGAAACTATTTAATAATTATCATTTCCTGAAATGAAGAGAATCATCGCAATATCCGCAACGCTTGTCTGCCTTGGCTCAACCGGAGCCCGGGCAGAGGAGCCTTCGGGAATATGGAGAAACAGCGTACTGCAGGAAACTGCAATCCGTAACTCTCTCTGGTTGGGAAGCAGTTCGGCTGCCGGCCTCGCTTTCAGTCCCTACAAGGTTTTCAATATCCTCAATCTCAGTTATGACGGAGGTTATGGTGAATTTCGGAAAAACGGGACAGGGAAAAGCAGTACGGTGATTTCGCTAAACACATCCGGAGCGGCATACATCGGAAAGTTCCTGGCAACCGGCGGGTTCTCTTATAGGAACATTAGCGAACACGACGCCCTCTACAATGTGCTTAATTACGAACTGGAGCCCAATATGCCCTACCATCCTGTTGACGACAAGTCCAGCGGATGGCAGAAACAGGAATATCTTCTGAATGCAGGACTGAGTTCTCCTGTGCTTTGGGACAGAGTGGCTTTCGGGCTCAAACTCGACTATAAGACAAAGGTCGGAGCCAAACAGCTCGACCCTCGTGGGGAAAACTACAATCTCAGTATAAATCTCTATCCTTCAATCAGTTTGCGACTGGGGCGGAGTCTGCTGGGACTTAGCGGAACCTATGCCTACGGATTCGAGCGCGGAGCTGTCTCCAACAACAATCCTTGGCAGGACCAGAAAGTTTGGGAACACCGGGGATTGGGCGAAAGCACACAGACAAAAGTCGGTGGCAATGAAGGGATGAAAACCCACAGTTACCGCAGTCATCGCTACGGAGCGGCGCTCCAGTATTCGTTGGGAGACATTCTTTTCGTGGAGGCGGGATTCGAACATCGCACAACTCTCGGAACAGAAAATCCGAAATTGCCGAAGAAACTGGGTTCAATCAGCGAAAACGACATCAGTCTCAGTTCAGCCTGGCTTTTCGGTAAGGATAAATCCAATAAACTCTCTCTCGATGCGCTTTGCAGCCTCACCACCGGCATCGAATATGTCCAACAACTGGACAAAACCGCCTACCGGCAGGAATGGGTGGTAATCAGCACCAATGAGATGACTTCCTGCACGGGAGTAAATGTCCGGCTTGGCTATGACCATCTTTTCGGAGCATCCGACCCAAGGGGCTACAACTGGAAAATTGGAGCCGAAGTGACATTCGATATGTTCAATCAGAGCTATCTCTCCCCCGCTTCTACTCTGAAGACAATGCGCGTCTACAGCGGTGCGCTCGCTGACAAGCATTTCAAATTCCGCAAGTCTACCCTCCTGGTTGGAGTTCACGCAGGCTATGCGGCAGGCCTCGGCGCGGGATATGACAGTCTGAATGCCAAGGCTCACGCGACTCCTAAAGCTATGGTGCAAGACAGTGCAGACTATCTAAACGCAAGTTTTCTTAAAGCGGGAGGCAGAATCGAATGGACTTACGACACCGGAAAAAGCCTGAGCTGGATTTTGGGCGGAAAAGCATCCTACCTCCGGGCCTTCGCTCTCAACCGGAACAGAGTCATCTGCTCCGCGACATTTGGAATCCTATTTTAGAAACCTTCAAAAAAGATGTCATATAAAACAATCCTGACGGCCGTCGCCATCTTTATAGCAGCGACTTCGGCGGCACAGACACATTCCTTCGCTATTGTCACAGACCCCGCGACAATGGAAAACTGCAAAAGCGCATTGGAAAACTACAGGGAGTCCGTCTGCAAAGACGGACTTGCCGCATTTATTGCAGCAAAGCCCTGGAGAAGCCCGGATGAACTCAGAGACAGCCTGATACACTACCATAAGACCAGAAATCTTGAAGGAGCAGTCTTCGTGGGAGATGTGCCGATTGCGATGATTAGGGAGGCCCAACACCTCACATCCGCCTTCAAAATGGACGAAAAAGGCGGGTGGCCGATGAGGGATTCTTCCGTACCGTCGGACAGATTCTATGACGATTTCGACCTGCGTTTCAATTTTGTCGGACGGGACTCTTCGCAAACCAATCTTTTCTACTATTCTCTCGCGGCACAATCCCCCCAGCACATCAGTTGCGACATCTACACCGGAAGGATTAAAGCTTCGGATAAAAGAGGCGACAAATATGGCGAAATATCCCGCTATCTTCTCAAGGCGGCAGCGGCAAAGTCCCGGCACAATCCTCTCGACCACATTATGTCCTACTGTGGCAGCGGTTCTTTTTCCAACAGTCTCGTGGCGTGGAAAGACGAAAGCATAACCCTTCGCGAACAGATTCCGGAGGCATTTAAAGGCGGCTCTGAGGGAGCGAAGTTCCTTGTTTTCGCGATGTTTCCACAGATGAAAGAGGCTCTGCTTCAAGAGATTTCCCGCGAAGAACTCGACCTTGCACTTTTCCACGAACACGGAGTGCCCGAAAGGCAGTATATCACTGAAACTCCCCATCCCGACGATGTGGACGGATATTTCAGGGATGCGAACTACCGTATAAGGGAGAGAATCCGCGCCGCTGTCAGAAGAGGAAAGGACGCGGAACAGGCGAAGGACGATATTGTCAGAGAATATGACATCCCAAGGCTGTGGATGGAAGCCTGGGACGACGAGAAACTTGCGGTGGAGGATTCGCTCTATGACGCAGCGACGGGAATTATGCTTGAGGACATCGCCCGGAACAGGCCGAATGTGAAGATGACGGTTTTCGACGCCTGCTACAACGGGGATTTCCGCGAGGACGACTGCATTGCTTCGCGCTACATCCTATCGGACGGAGGAGCTCTTGTCAGCATTGCAAACTCAGTGAATGTGCTCCAGGACAAGTCTTCTTCCGACCTTTTGGGAATGCTGTCGGAAGGCTACCGGGTGGGCGAATGGATGCAGAATGTAAATATTCTCGAATCCCACATTCTCGGAGACCCGACCTTTCATTTCTCCGCCCCGCAGAATGCCATCCGCCCCGACCTAAAGAAAACGGACTGCAAATACTGGCTGAAATTCACAGAGGCGGACTACCCCTGCGACATCAGAGGACTCGCACTCCATAAGCTTTTCGCATTGAATTATAAGGACTTGTCCCCTCTTCTTCTAAAAATATGGAAAGGAAGTGAGGAATATATGCTCCGCCTTCAATGTCTCCATCTTCTCGCCCACTACAACGACACCAACTTCGCAAGTGTCCTGAAAGACGGGGCGGACGACCCCTATGAGTTCATCCGTCGCAAGAGTGCCTATTATATGGGAAAGCTCGGCACTCCCGAAATGGCCGCTGAACTTGCAGCACTCTATCTGCGCGATTATAATTCACTTCGCGTCGCCCAAAATGTGGGCTTTGTCTGCGCCCATTTTCCTGACAGCCTTTTCATTCGTGAATTTGAGAAACAATCCGCAAAAGCGGACTGGATTTACGACATGGAACGTTTCCATAAAGAGGCCTCTGACCTGTTCCGGCAGGCTTTTTCTCTCGAATCCTCAACAGGCGCGGCTCTTAGGGACAAAGACGACAGATTCCGTAAATTCTACATCAGCGGGATGAGAAATCAGCCTTATCCGCAGCACACAGGGACTCTGATGGCGATTGTCTGCGACAGCGGGGAAAGCGAAGACACAAGGGTTCAGTGCGCCGAAGTTCTCGGATGGTTTGCGCTGGCCTGGAACAGGGAGGAGATTGTACGCCGAATTGACGAGTATCTTAATTCCGGAGCGGATACACCCGAAGAATTGGAAAATGAACTTATTAAGACAAAAAAACGTCTTGAGAATTATATGAAGTAGTTATGAAAAGAGCTGTTTTTTTTACTATAATTCTTCTTGTGGGAGGCCTCGTTTGCGGCATTTCTCTGTCGGCAGATGCTCAAGTCAAAATTGAAGGCTACGGAGTGAAATCAGCGACAGCATTTGCCATAATCACCGACAGCAGAACACTTTCCGAATGCACCGAGGAATTTGGCGCCTATAAAAAAGTCCTCGAAGAGGAAGGGTTGGGGACATATGTTGTCAGCGCTGAGTGGACGAATCCGGAAGAAGTCAAAGCGGAGATTCTAACTCTTGCGGGGAAAAAGCCCAAACTCGAAGGTGTCGTTTTCGCAGGCGATGTCCCCATTGTGAAAGTGCGTGGAGGACAGCATCTTACCACAGCGTTCAAGATGAACGAGGAGACCTGGCCGAAGGAAGAATCGTCTGTGGCATCCGACAGATTCTACGATTGTTTCAGCCTCAGTTTCGATTTTCTCTGCCGCGACAGCGTAGACACAGATATATTCTACTACCGCCTCAACGAAAAAGGCGCCCAACATCTGAGGCCGGACATCTACTCGGCGAGGATGAAGGTCCCGGGAGTGATGAACGGCGACAAATATGAAACAATGCGCAAGTATCTCCGGAAAGTTGTGGACGCTCACAGGGAAGCGAACTCTCTGGACCATATCACATATTTCGCCGGCCACGGATACAACTCCGACTGTCTCACGCTCTGGTGTCAGAAACCCCTTGTTTTCAGGGAATATTTTCCCTTTGCTTTCGACAGGGCATCGCAGAACCGTTTCCTCAACTTCCGCGAGGACAGGCAGATGAAATGGAGATTGCTCAGCGAAGTGGGGAGGGAGGAAACGGATCTTTTCATTTTCAGCGAACATGGGGCGAGCGACACTCAATATATAAACGAGAGCAAGACGGCGACAAATCTTCGGGAAGACTATGATTTTCTGAAACGTTCTATTGCCCGGATATATAAATACTACCAAAAACGTGGACAGGGAGAGGAATTTCTGCGCGAGGCGGTGGATTCGGCATATCGGCTCCCAAGGGCAGCGGTTTCGGATTCGGCGATTGCGGTGTATGCCGCAGCGGATTCTCTCGACTATTCGGAGGCGAACATATTCCTGGAAGATATAATGCGGGTACGCAGCAATGCGAGGATGATTGTTTTCAACGCCTGCTATAACGGTTCTTTCCACGACAGGAAGGGTTATGTGGCAGGGTGTCACGTTTTCGGAGACGGAAAATGCATTGTAGCACAAGGAAATACGGTGAATGTCCTTCAGGACAAATGGGAAGACAAACTTATGGGCTATCTTTCAATCGGAGAAAGAGTCGGGATGTGGCAGAATGAGCTTTCCTATCTTGAGTCCCATCTGATCGGCGACCCGACTTTCCGGTTCACTCCGCACGACAAGGCGGAGGAAAAACTGCGCGACAACTTGCATAAGGATTTGATTTTCAACGGAGAGAAAGCCTCTGTCTGGGAAAAGTACACAAACTCTGCAAATCCTATCCTTCGCAGCACAGGGATCACACATCTTGGCTATATTGATGCAAAGACCGCGCATAAAAGGGCGGCTGAGATGTTCGAAGACCCGTCGTGGACAGTGCGCATACACGCTTTCAATGTGTTGGGAACTGACCCGGATGAAGATTTCGCAGACTATGTCAAAAAAGGTCTCCGCGACAGCTACGAACTGGTAGCGAGAACTGCTGTGAAGGCAGCCGGGGCTCTTGGTGACACGAGTTTGGTCGTCTGCCTGAGAGAATTTAAGAAAGCGCATCCGGAGATGGTGCGGGCAACGGGGCATCCTCTTGACGATGCATTGGCACTGCTCTGTAACACAGGCCATTACGCAAAGAGCATCGCAGGCCTCGGGGACAAGAGCAAGTCCGTAAAAAAAAGAGTTGACGATGCGAGAGTTTTCCGCAACGGCAGGAGCATCTTCGCCGTCTGTCCGCTGCTGGAGATTGTCCGGGACTCGTCCGAGGATGTTTACCTTCGTAGAGTCGCCTGTGAAACGCTTGGATGGTATGGACAGTCGGTATGCCGGGAGAGAATCATCGGGGAACTGTCGGAAATCCTGGAAAGCGGAGAAGAGAGTCCGCAACAGGTTAAAGCCGAAATCGAAAAAACAATCAAAAGACTGAAATGGCTATAAAGGATTATTTAAATGACGATTAAAAATAATATTCTGAGGGCGCTCCTGGCGGTGTTTCTGACTCTGGCCACGGGAGTCTCCCCCGCAGTCCTGCGGGCACAGGAGAGTATTCCCGCATCTGTGGACAATTCGAAATTGAAATATTTTCCTCCCCTCATCAATCAGATTGGAGGCTCCTGCGCACAGGCATCCTACATCGGATATATGTTCACCTACGAGATGAACCGCCTTTTGGACAGGGACGCCTCGGAAAATAAGGACAATCAGTTCAGCTACCTCTACACCTGGAACTTCATTAACGGTGGGGTTGATGAGGGGTCTTTGGGCACTGACGGACTCCAGATTGCCTTTGAGGGAGGAATTGCCACAGAGGCGGACTTCCCTTCCCAGTACACGAGTTCGCAGTTTAAATGGACCAGCGGATATGAAAACTACCTGAAAGCCCTTCACTACCGCGTCAAGAAAATACGGACATTCAACGTTCTCAACCGAGAGGGCGTAGACAAGGTGCGGAACTACCTGTGGAACCGCGGGGAAAGCGGAAAAAGCGGAGGAATCGTGACATTTTCGTCCCGTTCCGGTTCTTGGACCATAAACACAAACTACAGCGGCCCTTCCGAAACGGGATATAAGGCGCTCCTGACAAAACTCTCCCCCACCGGTGCACACGCAATGACGATTGTGGGATATGACGACCTTGTCGAATTCGAAACTCCCGAAGGGACTGTCAGCAAAGGGGCGTTCATCGTATGTAACACTTGGGGAGAACATCATTTCCAGCACGACCGGGGGCGTTTCTACCTTCCATATTGGTTTTGGGAACAAAGCGACCGGGACCTCAGCGCGCTTGGAGCGGATATGGTCGGGACAGATGTCGAATACCGTGAGCCCAAAGTCGTTTTCCGAGTTAAACTTGACTATAGTTCGAGGGACGACCTCTCATTCAGAATCGGGGTATCCAATAAGGCGTCCGACAAATTGCCGGCAAATGATTTCCTCGTGCCAATTGCAAACCATCAGGGAGGAGACTATCCGATGCAGGGAAACAATTCAAGTTCGGAGATTGAATTCGCCTTCGATTTCAGTTCATACATCGCGAATATCAACGATTCCGCAGAACCGAAATTCTTTCTCACTATCAGCCGCAACCAAAGGGGAAAGGTCTACGGAAGCGGGACAATTCTGGAGTTTTCAGTGTATGACTACCGCGAGAGCCAATTATCCCCAAAAGTCTATGTCTGTGAAGGGATTGCAGGAAAAGAAATCCGCGATGGAAGCAATTTTTACAGCATCGAGACCGTGCCGGCCAAAAAGACTTCCTACTCCCCTGTCCAATGGCTCGGCATCACAGGACAACCTGCGGCGGCTCCTCTTGTCCTGAGGACCGCTGACGGGAAATATGCAAAGTTGCGCTTTTCCGACTATGAAAGAGAAGAAGGAACGATTAAATTGAAATATGTTTATGCTCCGAACGGGAGCCTGAAATTCGAATAGAGATATGAAAACAAACAGAGTATTATTCTCTTTTGCGCTCGCCGCCATACTCTGCTGCAGTTGCAAGCACAGCACTGAAGATACGCCCCCGGTCGCAGCGGAAGTCACCATAGGCGGACTTGAAGACGGGAAATGGGTTTATTTTTCCATCAGAGACGGAAAGACAGTCGGGGAAAGCACATTCCTCTCTGAAAAAGAGGATAAAGAATGGGCGCAGCGGACAGACTGGGACTTTGCCATTTGCGGCGACTACATAAAGACCAACAGCGGCACCTCCGGCAAGGGAGAAGGAGGCATCCTCAGGGATGGAAGTCACAATTTCCAGACACTGAAGGATGCCCCCTCCGGAGGTTATCTTATTGATGGCGAAGGCATTGTAAAATGACAGACCTACACGCAGACCTGCATCTACCGGTTCAGCGTAAAATAAAACCCAAACACTGCAACTGAGTTGCAGCACGGAGTTCATACCTTTGCAGCCGTCAAAAAAGTCAGAGACTCTTTGATGGCTGCTTTTGTTGAGGGTAATTGCATGACAAGTTTGCTTGGATTATTCCTGACACCGGGAAGCGGCACATGAAACAAAAATTCAGTTAATTACAGACATGGACAAGAAAAAACTTTTAAGAATCGTCGTGGCGGCATTGCTGCTCGCGGGAGCGTTTGCAGTGGAAAAGACAACGAGCCTGCCTGTGTGGCAGTTGCTGCTCATCTATCTGATGCCCTACCTTATAGTCGGGTATGACGTGATTGCCGAGGCCGTGGAGGGGCTTTTCCACGGAGAACTTTTCAACGAAGACTTCCTCATGTGCATTGCCACCATCGGAGCGCTCTGCATCGGCTTCCTTCCTGGCGCGGAGACGCAGTTTCCGGAGGCTGTGTTCGTGATGCTGTTCTTTCAAGTTGGTGAGCTCTTCGAGGACTATGCCGAAGGACGTAGCAGGGAGTCGATTTCACACCTTATGGACATACGCCCCGACACGGCTAACGTGCTTCGAGGAGGTGAGGTTTCTGTGGTAGCGCCCGACACCGTGACTGTCGGCGAGACCATAGTTGTGAAGCCTGGAGAGAAGATTCCGCTTGACGGAACCGTGATGGAGGGAAGTTCAAGCCTCAACACGGTGGCGCTCACTGGAGAGAGCCTTCCGCGCGACGTGGCTCCGGGAGATGACGTGATTTCGGGATGCGTCAACATCTCCGGGCTGCTGAACATCAGGGTGAACAAAACTTTTGGCGAATCCACGGCCTCGAAAATCATCAATCTCGTAGAGAACGCCGGTGAAAACAAGGCGAAGAGCGAGACCTTCATAGCGAAGTTTGCCAAGGTATATACCCCGATTGTGGTGACGCTCGCGTTTGTCCTCGCTTTCCTGCCGCCGCTCGTTTCAGGCGATTTTTCCGGAAATTTCCCAGCTTGGCTTCAGCGTGCGCTGACCTTCCTTGTGGTCTCATGCCCATGCGCCCTCGTGATTTCAGTTCCGCTGACATTCTTCGGTGGTATCGGAGGCGCGTCGAAGAACGGCATTCTTGTCAAAGGTGCGAACTATATGGACACGCTCTCGAAGCTCGGCACCGTCGTCTTCGACAAGACAGGGACTCTCACGAAAGGGCAGTTCGAGGTGAATGCCGTACATCATGACCAATTCGATGAAACGCAGCTTCTGCATCTTGCAGCGCACGTCGAGCGCTATTCGACCCATCCGATTGCAATCTCGCTCAAGAACGCCTATCCGAATGAGCATGACGGCTGCACGGTGGAGGATGTGGAGGAGATTTCAGGACACGGAATCCGCGCGAAGGTGAACGGGGACACCGTCTGCGTAGGAAACACGAAAATGATGGATTCAGTTGGCGCGAAATGGCATCCGTGCCACAAGGTAGGAACGATAATCCATGTGGCCGTGAACGGGGTCTATGTCGGACACATCGTGATTTCTGACAGGGTGAAGGATGACTCCGCCGCTGCAATTGCAGACCTAAAGTCGCTCGGAGTGAAGAATACGGTGATGCTGACGGGCGACCGTGAGGAGGTGGGCAAGGACGTGGCAACGCAACTCGGATTAGATGAATACCACGCTGAACTTCTGCCCGCAGACAAGGTGAACGCCGTCGAAAGGCTGATTGCGAAGAAGCCTGCCGGCACGACTCTGGCATTCGTCGGAGATGGCATCAATGACGCCCCGGTGCTTGCCCGCGCGGATGTCGGCATAGCTATGGGAGGTCTCGGTTCGGATGCGGCGATTGAGGCCGCTGACGTTGTCTTGATGGATGATAAGCCATCGAAAGTCGCCACGGCTATCCGCATAGCCCGCCACACCCTAAAAATAGCCAACGAGAATGTCTGGTTCGCGATTTCGGTCAAGGTCGCCGTCCTCATCCTCGCCGGCTTCGGTCTCTCCACAATGTGGATGGCAGTCTTCGCCGATGTCGGAGTAACCGTCCTCGCAGTGCTCAACGCAATGAGGACACTGAATGGAGGACACGGGGCTGACTAAAAAGTCCCGGAGATAGCGAGTCAGAGGCGCGGTCCCTTCGGGACTTTGGGACCGCGCCTCTCGACTGGATAGGTCACCCGTTGCAGCCTATCCCTTGATAACGGCCACCGGAGAGAGCTCCGTGACGATTTTCACAAGGTCGTTTTGGTTTGCCATGACCTCGTCGATATTTTTGTAGGCGCCGGCGGCCTCCTCCAGGTCTTTCTGCCCGCGGATGGCGTGGACGATGCCCTGTGCCTCCAACTTTGCCACCTCGTCCTCCATGGAAAGGCTACGGACCGCCTCCGTCCGGGACATCAGCCGCCCCGCGCCGTGAGAGCAGGACTGGAAGGAATCTGGATTGCCGAGGCCCCCCACGATGTAGGATTTAGTTCCCTGCGAGCCGGGGATGATGCCGGTTTCTCCGAGGCGGGCGCGAGTGGCTCCCTTCCGGTGGACAATCACATTCTCATCGAAGTGATTCTCCCAGCAGGCGTAGTTGTGCGCGATGTTAATCATAGGCTCAAACTGCGCGTCCGGGTAAACATCGCCGATAACCTCGCAGATGCGCTGCATCATCAGACGGCGGTTGCAGAGGGCGAATTCCACGCAGTAGTTCATCTCGTCCCAGTAGTCGTGCGCCTCGTCGGACTGCATTGGCAGGAAGGCCATATCGATGTCCGGATTCACCGTGGAGAACCAGCGTTTGTTCTGGACCTTCGCTTTCTCATTGTAGTACACACCAACCTGCGCACCAAGGTTACGGGAGCCGGAGTGAATCATAATCCACAAGAGGCCGTCGGCATCCCGCTGGAGTTCCAGGAAGTGGTTGCCTCCGCCCATTGTTCCAACTTGCTTCGTCGCCGAAACATACTGGCGCTTTACGACGGTCAGTTTGTCGATGTCGAAGCCCTGTGGCATATAAGCCTCGTCCTGGGCTGTCTTGTGGTGGTCGAAACCGAGGGGAATCCGCTTCCTGATGCCGCGCAGGATCTGCTTTCGGAGCACTTCGCTCGGGATGTCTTCAACGCGGAGCGATGTCTTCACTGCGCACATTCCACATCCGATGTCGACGCCGACCGCATTGGGAATCACCACCCCTTTGGTGGCCAGCACACCGCCGATCGGCATACCCTTCCCTCCATGCACATCCGGCATAAACGCCAGATGATGGAAAATGAATGGCAGAGTGGAGAGATTCACGATCTCCTTCATAGCGTGCGGATCCACGCCCTTTGCCCAAATCTTCACGGGCACATTGTTCAGTTCAATCTCGTACATAGCCTTAATGTTTAAAAAGAAATAGGCAAGCGCGGCAGGATTCCTGACTACCTGCAATCCACGGGATACGTCGCATTGTTCAGTCACATCCCAGCAGGGGTAGCTGGTCCCTGCCTTGCATGGATGAGGAGATTGGTTACTCCCAAGAGGATACAGATGTCAGAGTACACTGAGCGGTTTGTCCTCTTCTTACGTCACTCGGGGTTGGCCAACCCCGGCTATTTCAACCTTATGCGGCGCATCCTGTAACACTGCCCACGGAGACTTTTCAGTTCCTGGAACATACTTTATGAGCCATCAACCCATTGTTCAGTCACGCGGATGCCTATTTCAAAGAACTTTGTTTTCTGTTTCTGAGTGCAAAGTAAAACCCATACTGCGCAGACTTTTTGCGCAGCGTCAAAAATTTTCATTATTTTTGTAAAAACATTTGATTATGCCCGTCACAAAGAACGCCCTGCTGCGCTATAAAACCATAGATAATTGCCTTAGGAATCGCTACCGTAAGTGGACTCTGGACGACCTCATCGACGCCTGCTCGGATGCGCTGAGCGAACTGGAAGGCCGTGACGAGAACGTATCCCGCCGCACCGTCCAGGCCGATATCCAGACGATGCGCTCCGACAAACTGGGCTATAACGCCCCCATAGTGGTGAAGGAAAACAAGTACTACACCTACGAAGACCCGGACTACAGCATCACCGACGTCCCTCTCACGGAGCAGGATACTGCTATGATGGTCGATGCCGTGGGAATACTGAAACAGCTCAGCGGCTTTTCGGCCTTCGCGGGTATGGAAGACATCATCGGCCGGCTGGAAGACCACGTGAGCGCCGTGCGACACGAAAAGCGCCCGGTCATCTATTTCGAAAAGAACGACAGCCTCACCGGCCTCCACTACATCACGCCGCTCTATGAAGCCATATCGGCCGAAAGGCCCGTCCTGATGACCTACCACAGCTTCAAGAACCCCAGAGAGAACAGCTTTATCTTTTCCCCCTATGTACTCAAGGAGTTCCGCAACCGTTGGTTCGTCTTCGGTCGGAAGGCAGGCAAAACCGGCGTGATGAACCTGGCCCTTGACCGTATCCAAAGCATCGACCAGGCGCCGAAAGATGCGGAGTTCACCCCAATAGGAAAGTTCAATCCGGAAACTTATTTCAACGACCTCATCGGCGTCACCAAGGACCGCACGATGAAGCCGCAGAAGGTTCGTTTTTGGGCAGAGGCCTGGCAGGTCCCTTACATCAAGACCAAACCCCTGCACAAGAGCCAAATGGTGGTGGAGATTGACGAGGAAGGCAACGGCATTTTCCAGATAGAAGTCATCCTGAACTACGAGCTGGAGAAGGACCTTCTAGGCTTTGGCGAAAGCATCAAAGTCCTGTCCCCGAAATCGTTACGCGATTCTATCGCGGGGCGCCTCAAGGCCGCTGCAAAGAATTACGAGTAGCCTTCTTCAAAACCTTTTCACGTCTGGTACAAACTGCTGAAAAAGATCAACCCTCCGATGGCGTGTCCACTGTGGAAAATATTAACGTCGAAAAATTTATTTTCAGTGTCTATTTTTTGCGTCCGGCACACTGACGTTTGCTTGTAAATTATTAAATATCAATAATATAAAAATGTAAAATAAGAAGCAAAAAGAAATAAGATTCGATAAAAGGGCCGGCTTCGCCTTTTATCCGCTTATCGTATAATTCATAAGAACATTGAAATCTTCCTTAATTAGAACTTGAACGACAGCCCGGCCGAAACATACCCCGTGTCGTGGCCACCTTCTACCCAGAGACCCGCCTTCTTGCAGAAATACCAGCGCAGGCCGACCGTGGCAACGAATGTCATTCGCGTGTCCATCTTGTTGAAAGTGCTGCTTGCCTTATCTCCACTTTCGTTGTCGGTAGTGTGCTCCCCTATCAGGCCGGCGTCCAGCATCGCGCGGGCATAGAGTTCAAAACGGCTGCAGAGAGTGAGGTGATAGCTCAGACCGGCAGCGATGTCGAAACGGTTGCAGAACGTGTCTTGCTGCTTGTCGCCGTAGCCGTTGTCCAGCATCCAGTTGTAGCCGTATCGTGAATATTCTCCACCTACCGACCAGCCGAAGCTTCCGAAACGTCCTAAATCGAGAAAACAGATGTCTGAATATATCATCACCGGCGGCACGACCATCCGGAACGAGGACTTGTCATCACTAGCGTGTTTCATAATCCTCGACCACGGGGCGATGACAGGAGAAACACCGACTTGAATCGTTCTTGTGTACTTCGGGAAGACAATCTCCGACTTCGTGCGCTTCCACCCGACATCCTTCCCGGCATCCGATGCGGCGATACCTTCCTGAACTCCAATCTGGCTGTCCTTCATCTTGCCCTCAACGCGTAGAGCAGTGTTCCCGTAAGAAGCCTCCCACGCATAGATAACATCCATAAAAGTCTTGAACTCGCCGGACTTAACCCTCTGTGCTAACTCCGGGTAGTCATAGATTTTTCCGAAATATTCGTTCAGCAACGAAGCGGACATCGAAGGTTCTGTTCTGTCGAAAAGACTCTCGCGCTGGTCGGAACCCACCATCACAGCTATGTCTCCGGCTATGCTCAGGTACCACGAACGGACAGGGCGCACCACGGTGATGTTTCGCCCAGTCTGTTCAGACTCGACAGTAAAGAGGGAATAGAGATCAATCCCGGCTCCGTGATATTCCTTTCTGACCCATTCCACATTTGCCTTACCGCCGAAAGCCCCGAACATCTTGACAAGACGCTTCACATACTTGTCCGTACCTTCGAGAAGGAGGGAATCCACGTCCTCGTTGACGTATCTTGTCCTTTCGCCGTCCGGAGTGAGACTGAACTCAATGTAATCCGGTCTGTTGACAAGCACCGAGCGGAGGTAGCCATCAAGGGCTCGCGTCTCACCCTTATTGAGCCAGACACGAGCCCTCACGCCCTCGCTTTCAGTCGCTTTCGCCTTCTTGTCAGAGAATACTGCCCGAGCATTTGCCGGCACTCCTGCCAGCAAAAGTGCTGTCAAGGCAGATAAGATGGTGCCCAAGATTTTCATGAGTTATTTTGACGCTGATTTCACGTAAAAATTAAGTCCAAAACGGCCTGACGAATAAGTACCGGTGAAAGTATAGGTGATTCCATCAGCGACCTTTGTATATTTCCAGGAATCATCCTTTGCGAACCCGAAAGATGCAAGTCTCTTGCAATAATCAGTCGCGACATCCTCTTTACAATTATAAACAATGAACACAATTGTCTCCTCCCCGTCACCTAAATCACTATACAAAGGATTTTGAATCCGTCCCGTAAACTCGGGAAATCCCACGAATAACGGATGCGCCTTGACAAGTTCAGACCAATCCGATTCAACCGGGCAAGTAACATGATTCTGATCGCCATGACTTTCCTTGCTGCAGCCGCAGACAAGCATCATTGCCGCACAAGATAGTGCAAAAATAAACTTTTTCATACTTCGCTTGAAATTTTCCACAAAGATAGTTCCCCCCCCCGGTAAAATCCAAAACAATTTGAAAAAAATTTTCCTCGCAACTTTTGAGCAACCCAGAGCTCACTTCTCGACAATAATGTTATCGATGCGCAGCCGGAAAGTGCCGGACGGAGCTTGAACCTCAACCTGCTCACCGGTCTTCTTCCCCATTAGGGCCATTCCTATCGGTGACTTGCAGGAAATCTTACCATGATCGATGTCCATCTCATGAGGGCTCACGATGGTGTATGTCATCCTGACATTCGAAGAAAGGTTCGTGAACTCAACTCTGCTCAACAAAGAAACCCTGTCCTTCGGCAACGCAGACGTGTCGATGACGCGAGAATATTGCAGTATTTTCTGTAGAAACTTTATACGGCTTATAGCCTTCCCCTGAGCCCGTCTCGCTGCACGGTAGCCAGCGTTCTCGCTCAAGTCACCCTGGGCGCGTGCCTCCGCCAGATCATCCTTAATCCTCGGATACTCGACATTTATAAGTCTGTCGAGTTCCGAGGCAATCTGGTCGTAACGTTCTCTGGACAAATATTCCATGACAAGGCTAAAGCAGCTTATAACTCCTCGATATGAAGTCCGCAAGTCCCTTTCCCTTAAGCAATCCGTTGGCAAGAAGCGCCAAGTCCGTAATCTGACGCACCTTCTCGTCGCGGGCTGCCTTTGCCTCGTCTGTTGACGCATCGGCACCGCGAAGTTCCTCAACAAGAGGGTTCTCCAGATTGACAGTAAGGCTGTAGGACTCAGGCATAGAGCCATAGAAGTTCAGCCCGCCCCCAAGTTTTGACATCTCGCGGTAACGCCTCATAAACTCCGACTGCGTGATGAGAACAGGAGCAGCATCCTTTCCGAGGTTGTCGGCTTCGATGTTCCATTCGATTTCCGTCGGAAGTCCAGCTTTGAAAATTTCGTCCAGAGCCTTCTTCTCATCCTCGGAAAGTTCCGGCTTCTTCACATCTTCCTTGACGATGAGTCTGTCAACGCTGTCTGAGTCCACGCGTGCGAACTTCACGTTCTCAAGCTTGGTCTCCAGCATATTCACAAAATAGGAGTCAAGGTGACAGTCAAGCAGCAGCACGTCGTAGCCCTTGTTCTTTGCAGCCTCAATGTAGGAATACTGCGACTGCGGATCCGTAGCATATAGAATGACAAGTTTCTTGTCCTTGTCGGTCTGCTCGGCCTCCACAGCCTTGCGGTAGTCGTCTATGCTGAAATACTTTCCGTCCGTGTTCTTGAAGAGGCAGAACTTAAGCGCCCTCTCGCAGAACTTCTCGTCCGAAATCATACCATACTCTATGAACAACTTGACATTGTCCCATTTTTCCTCAAAAGACTGCCGCTCGTTCTTGAAAATCTCCTCAAGACGGTCTGCAACCTTCTTGGTAATGTAGCCGGAGATCTTCTTCACATTGGCGTCAGACTGAAGATAGCTTCTTGAGACATTCAGCGGAATATCCGGAGAGTCAATCACACCATGCAGAAGCGTGAGAAAGTCAGGCACAATAGCCTCGACAGAGTCCGTCACGAACATCTGGTTGCAGTAGAGCTGAATCTTGTTGCGGGAAATCTCCATTTGATCCTTAATCTTAGGAAAATAGAGAATACCCGTGAGGTTGAACGGGAAATCAACGTTCAAGTGAATGTGGAACAGAGGGTCGTCGGCCATCGGATAGAGGGCGTGATAGAACTTGTTGTAGTCTTCGTCAGTCAGCTCGGAAGGCTTGCGTGTCCAGAGCGGCTCCACCGTATTGACAACATTATCTTCGTCCGTATCTACATACTTGCCGTCCTTCCATTCCTGCTTCTTTCCGAAAATCACCGGAACGGGCATAAACTTGCAGTATTTGTCGAGCAGCGACTGAATCCTGCCGCGAGTGGCGAACTCCGCCTCATCTTCCGATATGTAGAGCGTTATCACTGTCCCGCGCTCTGCCTTATCACAATCCTCCATCGTGTACTCAGGGGAGCCGTCGCAAGTCCACTTCACGGCCTTCGCGCCCTCCTTCCAACTCAGCGTCTCAATCGTCACCTTGTCAGCCACCATGAACGCAGAGTAGAAACCGAGTCCGAAATGACCTATAATATTGCCTATCTGATCCTTGTATTTCTCAAGAAACTCGCCTGCTGAAGAGAATGCAATCTGGTTGATGTACTTGTCAACCTCCTCGGAAGTCATACCTATGCCATTGTCCACAATCTTAAGCGTCTTCGCGGCCTCGTCCAGTTCGACCCGCACCTTCAGTTCACCGAGT
>ERZ1026882.199-NODE-199-length-43140-cov-18.834629_pt1 | contig 43140 bp, 35 predicted proteins | sample MGYA00380171_ERZ1026882 | MGnify/ENA primary metagenome ERZ1026882 (study PRJEB33269, sample SAMEA4719807) | human gut metagenome | biome: human-associated habitat; feature: organic feature; material: feces | place: Cameroon | collected 2013-10 ...
ATTGCAAAAGTAATACCTTTTCCTTTCCCAACCAAATGTTTTCCCAAGTTTTTTATCTACATCACTCCAACTCGCTGGTTTTGACAGAGAAATTTTTTGTCGTTTCCTCGTTGTTTTTCTCCTCAAATTGGGGTTTTCTTGCTATATTCGGGGGTATCAGATGTCGTTTCGCAGGGGTTTTGAACGGGGTTGTGGATATATTTTGTCAGACTTTCTTTTATTTTCGAGGCATTATCACCTCTCTTCTTTTAATCACCGCCCCTCATTTCCTTATCGTGATACCATACTATCATATTATATATGCTCAACTACTATATATACTACGTGTGTTATTACTATTGTAAAAATAGTCGGCTCGCAACTTGGATAGCCGACTATTTCATACTCTACAAATCAAGGTTTTTATTCGATTTCTTCCTCGGGTAATACTTCTTCGCAATCACAGCACTCTATGTCGCCATTGCCGAGTTGTTTGACGCATAGGTTCTTATTATGGCATTCCACCATTTTGTCCTGATTTCGATACGCTCTTTGGACTCGCATGAAATTCCAAACCGAAAGTCCGACAAGACAAAAAGAAAGAACGATAACTGCAATCACAGATACTCTTACTGTTCTTTTGGCTTCCTTCAATTGCCTTTCCAATTCTTTTTCCTTTTCTTCCGACATAACTCAATAATCTTAAAATCAATTCCGGTAATAACATCAACCATAGCATTTGCATGCTTACAGTGTATGTTTCAGCGCAATCTTAATTTGCGCACCCCGAAAGTACATCTTTTCCCGTTCCAAACAAATATTTTCTGAGGTTTTTTAATGTCTCCTGCTTAAACTCCTGTTTTACAATGAGATTTTTTCCGAATTGCGATTTGTTACGGCTACTTCGCCTGTGTTTTCGCTATTTTCTTCCCATTTGAAAAGCGTTTCTCGCTGTTTTGAACGGCAAAATCGGCATTTTCTAATCAAGCAAATAGCTCAAGAGTCTTGAAGAATTGCATCAGAGGAGGTTGCCTCTCCGAATTATAAGGTAGGCAATACCGACACATCGTCGACTTACCTATATTACCGGCTGCTTTACTCCTCTGTTTCGAGGTCTGCATCGGTTATGGTGAAAAGGTAATCTCTTATCTCATCATAGTATTCGTCTCGGAATTTTCTCCAATCACTTTCCCTGAAAAACTCTTTCCTTTGAAATGTCGGCTCGAAATCTTTCGTCCACAATCTCAAAACACGCCCCTCGGCATCGTTTTCCCGCACTTCACAATACTCATACTCGGCAAAACAATCTTTCATCGTGATATTCTTGGCGTGAAAATCAGTTATAAGTATCATTTTCCCCGGTTTTGCTTTCATTTTTCTTTTACCTCCGAAATCCACATGCAGGGTTTTGCTGCTGTTATTCTTGAAATCAAAGTAAACAATCGGCAACTCTTCTCTGCAAGAAGAGAACAAAAACATCAACAAAATGCACCCAAGCCGAAACACAATCTTTCGTTTATTCATATCTTCTTAGTTTCTATTCTTCAAAATCATTCTTCGTTATATTGAAGATATAATCCGGTACATCATTCGAGGTCTTTCTTCTCTCCCAATCGCTTTCTCGGAAGAACTCTTTCTTATCCGAGGTCGGCAAATATTCGAAACTCCACTGTCTCAAAACTCTCCCGGCAGAATCATTTTCCTGCAATCTGCAATAATTACAATCCAATAAACATCCGTAGAAGAACCCATCACTCTGATAGAATGCACCTATGATTTCTTCTTGGAATGGTCTTATGACGAATGAGTATTCATCATCCAAGGTCAGATACAAGGTCTTATCCGTTTTGTTTTTTACAATCATATATATATCCGGATCACATGAGAATGCCAACAGCAAAACGGATAAACAAATCGCCAAACATATTCTTATTCTATTCATGACTAAAATCCGTATTTATCATTTCTCACTTATTTCCAAATCATTCTTCGTTATATTGAAGATATAATCCGGCACATCATTCGAGATCTTTCTTCTCTCCCAATCGCTTTCTCGGAAAAACTCTTTCTTACCCGAGGTCGGCAAATATTCGAAATTCCACTGTCTCAAAACTCTCCCCGCAGAATCATTTTCCTGAAGTCTGCAATGGTTATATTCCAATAAACATTGGTAGAAATATCCGTCACCCTGATAGAATCCAATTATTGCTCTTTCTTGAAAAGGTCTTATGATAAACGAGCTTTTATCATCTAATGTCAGGTACAATGTCTTATCCGTTTTGTTTTTCACAATCATATTTATCTCCGGATAACACGAGAATGCCAACAACAAAACAGCTAAACAAATCGCCAAGCATATTCTTATTCCATTCATGACTAAAATCCGTACGTTCCAAATATTTCTTCTATTCTGTTTGCCTCTATCGGATATAACAGCTTCATCTTCGATTTCAATTCATCATGAGATCTCACTTCATTCGTGAGACAATCAAATATCTGTCTTTTGCTCAAAACTCCCTGAGTCATAATATCTGAGAGAATTCTCCAATTAAACCAAAATACAACTTTACTCTTCATATCCTTATTGTATTTCTCATTTGCCAAAACATTACCCATGGCGTATCCCCACATCTCACCGACTCCACAAACCCCTGAATTATAATCACCAACATCACCATACGCCCCATACGTCATTATATAGCTTATGTACAATGCCCAATACTCACTACCGACTTGTCTGAAATGACTTGCATGAGCAAGTTCGTGGCAGGTTGTCTTATAAATAGATAATGACTTTTCTGTATTTCCTCCTACGACTATATCCGGTCCTACAAGTTTCAGGATTGTATTGTTTATCACTGTTGCCGGCAAACCATAAACAATATTGACAAAGAAACTCAACCAGGACGAATGCGAATTTGCTCCTATCGGATGATAAACCCTTGTCAGCATAGGAGCTGCACCATTTCTTGAGAAGTTTGTCATGAATATTTTCAAATTATTCGGAGGGGTCAAAATCTTGTTCATGGTACAGATATCATAATATTCGTAAGCTGCATTATTTATCGTTGCAAGTTTCCAGCTGTTTCCACTCGGTGCAATATCTTTACTATATCCACTTTTGCCATGAAATCCAAAACGACTATAAGCAGTTAACACAGGATACCGTATATTGAAACTCTTTGAGTTTGAATACTTGATTTTATAATACACTTTTGTATGAAACTTCTTATTCATCTCATATCGTCCATTCTTACCAATTCGGGCGTATCCCCATTTTACAATATTATGACAGATAGCTTGTGCGCATTTCACAGGGACATAATAACCTAAATCAGTATCATAAACCCTATACGTGCCTTTTGGTTTCTTTCCACGAAACCAACCTTTTGCTCCTTGATCTTCGGAATCTGCAAAGATTTTATCCAATCCGAGTAATTTGAACGACATTTGTTCCAATTTATCATCATCACTTATGATATTCTCATTATCATCACGAGAAATATAGCAACTATCCAAAATCTCGTACCTTATATTCGGATTGAATTGATAGCCCGCAGGTACTGTGGTGTACAACCATGTGTAACTATCCTCCGGAATAGATGGATCATGATAATACTCTCCCTCTTGAACAATTTCATAATCCAAAGGATAATCAAACAAAACCATTGATGTATCCTCACTCAGTGCATTATATTGTGCTGTATCCTTAGGCAAAAACCTAACATAAAGATCCGTCGTACGAATATTTATGTTCCCGATGTTTTCTCCGGAATTTTTAAGTTCGGAATATGCCGCAAGCATATTTCTAACCGAATATGGATTAGGGTACTGTTTACCTAAAACAATAACCTCCGAATCGGAGGAAGCATTTTTACGTTGGAATAAATCATTATTCTCTCCTTCGAAATCATGCTCGTTACAAGCCGTAAATGCCAACATGACAAATACTACCGAAGCTGCCTTCTTGAAAATTTGCTTCATTTTCCCGTGTTTTCGTTCTTGAATATATTGCTGTTTTGTCAGAGACGGCAAATGTACGATATATTTCCCGGATAATCGTGCTTTTATTCTTTTTTTTGAGAGAAACAAAGTTGAACAAGCCTATTTTTCTAATGATGAAGTAAGAATGTGAAAGGCGTAAGTCGTGGAATTTTTTCTGTGTTTTGGGGTAATTTTCGGGCAAAAGGGCTTTTTCGGAAAATGAAAAGAAGACATCTGATGAAAAAACGCTGTCTTTTCAGGGGAAGAAGGCAGTCTTTTTGCTCTAAATACGAAGTATTATCACTATCAAAACGCCGTTTTCTCGAAATAAGACGGCGTTTTACGATTCCAAAACGGCGTTTTATTTTCGTCAATCTCAAAAGAAGTTTACAAACGACTAAAAACCAGCATATTGATAAACTCTCAAATACTCGCAAAAATTCAGTCTGATTGCCTCTTCTCAATTCTTTCGCAAGCTATGAAGTTAATGAATTTGAAAATCCTTAATTCTGAACTATTCCAAGAATGTCGAAATACTAACAAATGCAAAAAAAAGAAAACCCCATGAAGCTCTAATCATTCACAACTTATCATGGAATTTTCTTTACTCACACAAACACAATTCAATATCTCTGAGAGACTTTCTTCCAATCCACCACTTTCCAGAAGCTTTCCACATAATCTGCTCTGCGGTTTTGCTTATCAAGATAATAAGCATGTTCCCAGACATCGCAAACCAAAAGAGGGGTTTTGTTTTCTCTTATCGGATTACCTGCATTCGGGCTTGAAATTATCTCCAACTTACCCGCTTCATCTTTAACCAACCAAACCCAACCGCTGCCAAACAAACCCAAAGCGGAAAGAGTGAATTGCTTTTTGAACTCGTCAAAACCGCCAAACTTCTTGTCCATCGCATGAAGCAAGCCGGAGGAAGGCTCTTTCGTTCCCTCCGGAGAGAGGCAATTCCAATAGAAATCATGGTTCCAAGCCTGTGCTGCATTATTGTAAATACTGCCTTCGGAATTCTTTATGATTTCTTCCGGCGTCATTGTCTCGAACTTAGTACCTGCAATAAGCTTGTTCAGGTTATCGATATATGCACGATGGTGCTTACCATGGTGAAACTCCATAGTCAATCTGCCTATGTGCGGCTCCAATGCCTCCATGGAGTAAGGCAATTGTGTCAATTCCATTCTTTTCATATTATATATGTTTTACGTTTACGCCTTATAAACACACAAAACAGAAGATATGTTCACTGCCAAATAGCAGCTGAAAATGAGATTTAACGCTGCAAGTGCTTGCCATTCCAAAATAAAGTGCTAATTTTGGGGGCTGAAAAGAACAAGTAAATTATTCATCAAAAACAGACGACAATGGCAATAAAAGGAGCAATTGTAGTTGATATTGAGCGTTGCAAGGGATGCGGAGTTTGTGCTTCGGTATGCCCTAAGCAGGTAATCGCCTTATCAGCAAATGTAAATGGTAAAGGTTACAACTACGCCGAACAGATTAAAGATGATTGCATCGGCTGTGCAAGCTGCGGAATGGTTTGTCCCGACGGAGTTATAACGGTTTACAAGGCTAAATTATAAACGACTAAACTTTAAGGAAATGGCAAAGGAATTGAAATTGATGAAAGGTAACGAAGCGATTGCCGAGGCAGCAATCCGCTCCGGTTGCGACGGCTATTTCGGATACCCTATAACTCCGCAGTCAGAGGTTATGGAACACCTTATGGCAGAAATGCCTTGGGAGAAAACCGGAATGGTAGTGTTACAGGCAGAAAGTGAGATGGCCTCAATCAATATGGTATATGGAGGTGCAGCCACAGGAAAGAAAGTCATGACATCTTCCTCTTCACCCGGAATGAGTTTGATGCAGGAAGGCTTGACATACCTTGCAGGTGCCGAATTGCCTTGCTTGGTTGTTAACGTTGTTCGTGGAGGTCCGGGATTGGGAACAATCCAACCATCGCAAGCCGACTATAACCAAGCCACAAAAGGCGGCGGACACGGAGACTACCAAATGTACGTATTGGCTCCCGCAACAGTTCAAGAAATGTACGACTTCGTATTCGATGCATGGGATATAGCATTCAAATATCGTACTCCGGTAATGATACTTTCCGATGGAGCAATCGGACAAGCAATGGAGAAATTGTATGTAGGCGACCATGTTCCTCGTTGGACAAAAGAAGAAATCGCAGCCAAAGCACCATGGGCAGCATTCGGAAAGCCTGCAACAAGAGGACACAACATAGTAACCTCCTTGGAACTTGACTCCGTAAAACAAGAACAATTCAACCACAAACTTCAAGCCAAGTATCGTGAAATGGAAAAGAACGATACAAGATATGAAGAAATCATGTGTGAAGATGCCGATTACATCATCGTAGCATACGGTTCAAGTGCCAGAATTTCGCACAAAGCTCTTCAACTTGCAAGAGAAAAAGGCATAAAGGTAGGATTGTTAAGACCAATCACCCTCTTCCCATTCCCAAGCGAACCAATCAAGAAATTGGCTCAAAGAGTAAAGGGCATACTCACTGTTGAGATGTCCGCAGGTCAAATGGTGAAAGATGTACAGTTGGCATCCGAGTTCAAATGTCCGGTAAAATACTTCGGACGTTACGGAGGAATAATCCCGACACCTCAAGAAGTGTTGGCAGCATTGGAAAACGATATAATTAAAGGCTAAGATTATGTTTAACGAAGAGATAATAAAACCCGAAAACCTTGTTTACAAGAAAACAAGCGTTATGACAGATGCAATTATGCACTATTGCCCCGGCTGTCCGCACGGAACAATACATAGAATAATTGCAGAAGTAATAGACGAAATGGGAATCCAAGATCAAACAATAGGTATTGCCCCTGTGGGTTGCTCCGTATTGGCATATAACTATTTCGATGTGGATTTCGTTGAAGCGGCTCACGGAAGAGCTCCCGCATTGGCTACCGCAATACAAAGACTTCACCCTGATATGCACACATTCACATATCAAGGAGACGGAGACCTTGCAGCGATAGGAACAGGCGAAACAATCCACGCTTGCAACAGAGGAGAGAACATAGTAATCTTCTTTGTCAACAACGCAATCTACGGTATGACCGGAGGACAAATGGCACCTACCACTTTGTTAGGCATGAAAACGGCAACCACTCCTTACGGACGTAGAGTGGATTTGAACGGTTATCCTTTGCAAATAACCGAACTTGTGGCACAGTTGCCGGGTACATACTACGTAACCCGTCAATCCGCTTCCACACCGGCAGCCGTAAAGAAAGCAAAAGAAGCCGTAAGAAAAGCCTTCGAGAACCAATCAAACAAGAAAGGAACTTCTTTCGTAGAATTCGTTTCCACATGCAACTCCGGTTGGAAAATGACCCCTGTTCAAGCAAACGAATGGATGAAAGAACACATGTTTGAAAAATACGTTCCCGGCGACATAAAAGTCGATGGACAATTAGTAAGATAGTAACCCATTAAAAAACACATCAAAATGACAGAGGAAATAATAATAGCAGGCTTTGGAGGACAAGGAGTTTTATCAATGGGTAAAATACTTGCTTACTCGGGAGCAATGCAAAATAAGGAAGTCAGCTGGATGCCGTCATACGGACCTGAAATGAGAGGTGGTACAGCCAATGTTTCTGTTATCATCTCCGACGAGAGAATATCCTCTCCTATTATCAGCCAATTCGATACGGCAATCATACTTAATCAACAATCCTTGGATAAGTTCGAGCAATCGGTAAAACCCGGCGGAGTATTGTTGTACGACCCTAACGGAATCGTTCACCCTCCTACAAGAAAGGATATAAACATTTACAAGGTTGCTGCAACAGAAAAAAGTGCAGAACTCGGAATGTCAAAAGTTTTCAATATGATAGTGTTGGGAGCATTCCTTCAAGTAAAACCGGTTGTAACCGAAGAATTTATCGAAAAAGGTTTACAAAAATCCTTGCCTGAAAGACATCATAAATTGATACCTGCAAACCTTGAAGCAGTTCAAACAGGCAAAAAACTCGTTGAAACCGTGCAAACGATCTAAACGTGTAATAACTCTCATAATGAAAGACAGGAAGCAAATAAACTTCCTGTCTTTTTCTTTTATCAAGCAGTTAAAGACTCGAACTGCTCCCGCTTTGACACAGTCTCTCGTAATCAATCATGCAACAAGGCGAAAACATAACTTGAAAAGCATTCTGCCAAACTCTTTCGGCGTTTTAATTTTACGAAACGCCGTTCCGGCAAAATAAAAAGGCGTTTCAGTAAAGCCGAAAAGGCGAAATTCTTTCGCCTGACTTTTCTTGCATTCTCCCCCTCCGGAAGACCTCTTCTCCTATCTATAAATCGAAGTTTTTTTCGAGAGGGAACAAGGCGAAAATTCTACCTCGAAATTACGATTTCACCGCTTGAAAAAGGGTAAAACAAGGGGAAGAAAGCGGAAAATTTCCCACACGAAAATGTTAAAAGCGAAATGTGAATAAAAATTTATCTTTCATAGCCACACAAAGCCCCCAAGAAAGGATTTATAAAACCAATAAAAATTCAGACCTTAATTTTACCCCCCCCATAAATTAACATGATAATAAATACAAAGGCTCATCGCAAGCGAGCAAGCACGTTAACATTTAGAGATTGAGCGATTTGGCTTGTTTGAATTTCTTCCGTATCTTTGCAATTCCTTAAAAAGGGGAAATTGTATCTTGTCCGGAAAATAAATTACAAGTATATAAATTCAAATTCGAAGAAAACATGAAGAAAACCTTAGTATCAGCAGCCTCTATGTTGCTTATTTGCGGAGGGCTTTTCGCTCAACCCAAACCGCCGGCAGACCCTGAAAATATGGCAGAACAAGGTATCAGAAGGAACACCCCATCATCGGTACCTGTTGCACCGGCAACGATATTGCTTCTTTCATTGGCAGGCGGATTTGTTGGCGGAAAGATTTGTAAAAACGCTTTTTCAAGTAAAAACAAACAGTAAAAGACAAGGAGGAAAAGATGAAAAAATTATTTCTCAGCGTGATTGCCATGCTGTGTTGCGGTCTTGCGTGGTCGCAAACAACATGGAGTGGCAGCGGCACCGAAGCCGACCCTTATTTGATTCAAGATACCAATGATTTCAAGAAAATAGACAACGGCATATCGGGCAACTTTTATGCAGGAAAGTACTTCAAGCAGATGGCTGACTTGAACTTCGGTAATATGGGTACGAAAGAGCAGTCATTTATTCGTATATTTGCAGGTAACTATGACGGAAACGGCAAAAGTATTTCTTATAACGGAACTTTTGCAGGAACATCTCACGGTAGTGAAGCGAACGACCACACAACTACTTTCGGCGGACACGGAGATTACGGACTATTCGGTTTGGTAACCGGTTCTGCTGTGATTAAGAACCTCAATGTGAATGCACAAATTGTTTTCACCGAAAAGAACCCGAGAGACTGTGCCAATATGAATGCAGGACTTCTTTGCGGACATTTGGACAGTTATGCTAAAATAAGCTATTGCAATGTTACGGGAGAGGTGGCTTCTAAAATTGAAGCGTCCAACGGAGGCGGAGGAGATGTGGGACTTCTCTGCGGACAGAGTCGCGGCACGGAAGAATATTGCACCGGCTCAGGCACTGTTACCGGAAAAGGTTGGGTAGGCGGACTTATAGGAGCTCAAGAGAGCGGCAAAATACATGGCTGCTCGTTCAAAGGAACCGTAACAGCTATCACTCCCGCAGGAAATAACTGCAACGATACAGTTGGTTTGCGAAATGGTTGGGGCAGTTTTGCGGGAGGCATAGTAGGAATGGCAGGTGTAACAGGTAGCGGCGGCAACGGTCTTACCATTTCTTTCTGCGTTGTAAATGCCAATGTTACATCAGGATGTATAAGTTCAGGCGTAGCTTCGCTTGCACTTGGCGGAGGTTCGGCAAGAATAGAAAACTGCGTAGGTGGAGGCGAAGTACACGGAGAACATACTCTCAACGACATCTCCAACTCTTCGAGCTTAACCAACTGTCATACCACCAATGGAAAGACAGATGAACAAATACAGTCAATAATAGACAGCCTTAATAATTCCAGCCAAAATGCAGGCGATAAAATAGCATTTGGTTATTCCAACGGAAATATAATAATCTATCCTGAGGGCAAGCCGGAAGAGCCTTGTGCCGTGCCGACTAATCTTGTTATTACAAAAACAGGAAGTGGAGTACGTGCAAGTTGGGAAGGCTCTGCAAACGAGTACGAAACCCGCCTTACAGGAGGCGATCTCACAAGTGAGCAAACTTCCACAGTAACGAATGCCTCTTGGTCGCAGACTTCATTGCCGGCAAGCGTAAATGAGTATGTCTTTTCAGTCAGAGCCAAATGTTCCGACAGAACAAAGCCAGAGAATATGCAATCCGATTGGGTTTCTTCCTCTTTCACCATTGACTGCCCTGAGGTAAGCAATCTGCAAATGCAAGAAAAAAACTCCAATTCACTAAAAATCACATGGGAAGCAACGACAGACGATTTGAAACTCACCCTTAAGAAAGGGGAAACAAAGGTTAGGTCAATAACAACAGGACTTAACTCTCCATATACAATAACAGGCTTGGAAGCCAATACGGCATACACAATTTCTCTATCTGCAAAGTGTGGCGAAAATTACGTCAACACTCAACAGATAACGCTTACAACAAACAAGCCTTCCGTACCGCAGAACCTTAAAGCCGAACCATACTATGACGGAACCCAACAAAAGGGTAAAGTTACAATACAATGGGACGCAGTTGCGGAAGCCGGTGAATACGAATACGAATTAAGCGGCAGCAACAATGCCACAATAGAAACGACTACCATCACAAACACCTCTTTTACTAAAGATCCTTATGACTTGGGAGCATATAACATTAAGGTTCGTTCCAAACAAGGCGAAGTCTATTCGGATTGGAGCAATACTTTGAGTTTTGTTATCTCCAACCCTCTCGCACCTAAGAATCCGAAAACTACATTTACCGTAAGTCAGAGCGATAACAGCAAGAAAGACGTTACCGTCTCATGGGAAGCAGGCAATACGGAGCAAACACCGACAAGCTGGACAATAAACGGCAATACTGTTTCCTACAATACCAACCCGTCCTACACTTTCTCGGATCAAGTGCCCGGAAGTCGTATGAACGTTTCCATAGTAGAGAATATAAATGGAGGGAACAGTGCTGCATTGACATTCCCCATAGATGTACCATGTCTCGATATGGATGCACCGAACATAAGCGACATTACGCAAACCTCCGCAACAATAAACGGACTTGCAAACGGTGATAAGATTTACTTGGGCAGAAGCGAGCAGGCAACAGCAACGGCAACGGCAAGTTCCTATTCTTTCTCCGATCTTTTACCGGGAACACATTACGATGTGGAAGTAAGACGCTACTGCAATGCAACCAACGGTATTTACTCCGCTAAAAACGTAACATTCACCACATACGCATGCTCTAAGCCTAAGAACCTTTCTTCCTCAAACATAAGTACCACTTCGGCTACAATCACATGGGATAAAGGAAATGAGAACTTGGATTTGAGCTTTGAGCTTAAGCTGTTCAAAGACGGCGAGACAACAGCTGTACAAACAATAAATATCAATGAAACGACATATACATTCAACACCCTTCTCCCCGGAACAAGCTATAAGGTAAGCATAGCCGAGAAATGCCAAAACGGTTACGGCGAGCCGGTAAGCCATACTTTCACCACAAAAGCCGGAGAGTTCGTTGCCGTAAGTAGTAATGCATGGGACAACACCTTAACTTGGAAAAACGGTCAAATCCCAACCGGCAGTGAAGCAAACATAATCATAAATCCGGATGTTAATGTAAATCTTGGTTCAGGCACTTTGAAACTGACAGATACTTATACCTTGACAAACAACGGTACATTGACGTTGACCACATCTTCTCAAATCATCAACCTTTCGGAAAACAACGACTTGGGTAAGATAAGTATTCCTATAATTGTCAAGCAGAGAAATTGGAATCTTATCGGAGCTCCTTTTGCAAATACATATAAGTTGGAAGCAATAGAGCCTGTAAGTAATTCGGATGTGGCTGTGGTATTGTATGATTACGGACAAGGAAAATGGAGTACCGATTGGGCTACCGTTACAAACTCTGTGCAGCAAGGGGAAGCATTCTTCGCATGGCCTTTCCACAGCGGAAACCTCACTTTCTCCACAAAATTGGAAAGCAGTACGGAAACAGACTATCGCCTTAACAACGGAGACGTTACCATCTCCAAACGCATAGTTAACAGCGAGAATGGCAACTGGCTTCCGCTTGCAAACCCTTATCCTGCCGTATTAAGTGCGAAGAAGTTCACAAAAACAATAGCCGGCTTGCAAGGAGGAAATACAATATATCTTTATGATGCTTCTAACGGTAGTTTTGTTCTCAAAGACTTAGACTTAATTTCTTCTACAGATGTCGGAATAGGATTATGCACCGGCTTTTTCATCAACTTCGTTTCCGCAGGAGATAAGAGCGTTACCTTTAAGAAAGAGCATTTGAGAGATTGGCCTACAACTACTGCGAAGAGTTGCTGCAAGAGCAGCTCGAGAGAAGTGGTGAAAATAGATTTGGAACATAATTACATAAACGTTCCTCTCTACTTTGTACACAATCTCGAAGCAGAGCAAGGCTACGACATTTGGGACGCAAACAAACTGTTCTCAACCTCAGGCATTCCGGAACCGTACTTCGTAACAGAGGGCGTAAACTTGGTGAAAGAGGAAGTTAATGAATTGCCATACTACGCCACCGTAAACATACGCAGCGAGAAAGACACCGTAGTAACTCTTATTGCCAAGACTATACCGGAGGGATATGCCGTAAGTCTGATAGACGGAGAGAGAGAAACAGACCTGAACGAGGGAGGACGTTATCCAATCGAGATAACAGCAGGCGAAAATGCCGATCGTTTCAAACTCTTGGTAAGAAAGAACGTAGGTTTGGAAGAGGTTGCAAACACCGATATCAAGATAAGCAATAATAACCGCCACATCACCATAACGGCACAAGACAAAGTTAAAGTCTCTGTGTATAACGCTTTGGGACAAAAAGTCTATGAGACCACCAAGAGCATTTTTACCTTGGAGGGTGTAGCGGCAGGAGCATACGTGATAAAAGTACAAAGCGGCAATGCCGTACAATCGCAGAAAGTAATTATCCGATAGATTTTTTCATAATCTAAATATTGATAAATTATGCCGGCCTCGCAGGTGTGAACCTCCGAGGCTTTTTTATTGCCAAGAAAAGACGTTATAGAAACTTTTTCTAACTTTGCAAACTGAACATGGCTTTTGCGATTTGAATTTAATAGATCATGACAATAGAGGATGTCCGGAAATTGATAGCTCATGATGAGCATATTTCATTAGAGATAAAGAAAACCACAGGCGAATTAAAGGACGGTATGCATTCGGCATGTGCTTTCCTTAATACGAATGGAGGTTGGCTGCTCTTCGGAATAGCTCCTTCTACACTGAAAATTATCGGTCAACAGGTAACAGACAATACACAACGAGAGATTGCTCAAGCTCTCAGTTATTTCTATCCTGCCATATTTGTAAAAGTTGAATATATAGAGATACCCGAACGTCCGAATTACAAAGTTATAGCAATGCATTTCGATGGATGGACATGGGGCAAAGAACCATATACTTACCATGGTTGTCCATACTACAAGGTTGAAAGTACTACGAAAGAAATGCCTCGTCCTATGTATGATGAGCGACTACGAGCTTCAAAGCCTCAATTCTTTGCATGGGAACGACAAATTGCGGAATACTTTTCTATTGATGATATAAGCGAAAAATGGCTTATGAATGCTATTCGAATGGGTATTCGTGGAGGACGCATGCCTAATTCGGCTCAAAGTATGTCTGTCGTTGAGATACTTGAAAATTTCAATTTGATTCGTAATGAGAAACTCATCAACGCAGCTATCATGCTTTTCGCTAAAAGCACAAAAGATTTTCCGCAACTATTATTACGCATGGCTCGTTTTCGTGGTAATGACAACAAGGAATTTATAGATACACAACGGGTAAATGGAAATTTCTTCGAGTTGCTTGATGCCGGTATGGCGTTTTGCTTCAAACACATGAACCTTAATGGCAGAGTGGTGGGACTCAGGAGAGAAGAGCATTTGGAAATTCCGGTAGAAGCTTTGCGAGAAGCCTTAGTAAATGCTTTATGTCATAGAATATATGATAAGCCGGGAACAAGTGTAGGTCTTGCAATTTTTGATGATAGGGTAGAGATTGAAAATCCGGGGCGATTACCTGAGGGCATGACTGCCGAAAACATCAAAAACTCTCATAAGTCGCAACCGTATAATCCCTTGATTGCTGATGTTTTGTATAAGACCTCATGGCTTGAAAGTTGGGGTACGGGGGTAAGCCGTATGATTGATGCTTGCAAGTCGCAAAATATTCCGGAACCATATTATACAATCACCCCCGGTTTTGTTACTGTCGTGTTCAAAAAGGGGGCTTATGCAAAGGAAAGTTGCATAAATGATTGCACAAGTCAACTTTCAGAGAGACAAAAAGATGTATTAAATTTGATAACTGCAAATTGCAACATTACTGCAAAACAAGTTGCAGAAGCATTGCACGTCAGTATGAGAACTGCTTCGGGAGATATTTCATTTCTACGGAAAAAAGGATTTATCGATAAATCGACTAAGGATAATCGAAGCCCTTGGGTTATTGTTAAAAGAGAAGAGTCATAAATTATAGCAAAGCCGTACAATCGCAAAAGGTGATTATTCGATAGATTTTTTCATAATTCTATATTTACCAAGCCTCGGAGGTTTTCACCTCCGAGGCTTTTTTATTGTCTGTTCCTTATTGCTATCCACAACTCCACTAATTCCGGTTTAATCCAATGTTCCCCAAATTACAGAGCTATTCAATAAAAGCCTTTCAGGAACAGGCTTGTTTGTACGAGACATGCTATATTCTTTCTTCCTTTTTATTCGTATCTTTGCGGTGTAATTCTTTTCGAGAGAGATATGGGAACTTTGTCCGATAGAAAAATAGAATTTGTAAAAGGGGTTGGCGATAAAAGGGCAGGTATTCTGAATAAGGAGCTTGGGATTTTTACGCTTGGGGATTTGCTGACTTATTATCCTTATCGTTACGTGGATAAGAGTCGGTTCGCAAAGATTTCGGAGATACGTTCGGCTGATGTTTATATTCAGTTTATTGCAAAGGTAGTGGGAAAAGAGTTGGCAGGAAAAGGAAAGTCTCAGCGTTTGGTTGTGAAGGTGGCTGATGAAACGGGAATAACGGAATTGGTATTTTTCAGAGCTTTGAAGTGGGTGAATGAGAGTTTGACTGTGGGCGGGATTTATGTGATATTCGGGAAACCGAACTATTTCAATGGTATTTTCAATTTTGCTCACCCTGAGTTTGAAGTTTTCGACCGCAATAAGGATTATACGAGTGAGAAGTTCATGCCGATGTATAATACGAGTGAAAGAATGAAAAATGCTTTTCTTGCTTCCAAGCAGCTTTCAAAAATCATTCGCATTGTTGTTGCGGAATATGCCGATAAGATAGAGGAGACTCTTCCGGATTATTTGATAAGTGCTTATCTCCTTATTTCTCGAAAAGAGGCTTTATTGAATATTCATGTTCCGAAGAGTGAGGAGTTGTTGGCAAGAGCAAAGTTTCGTTTGAAGTTCGAAGAGTTGTTCTTTATGCAGTTGGAACATTTGGTGAAGAGGTCGAATCGAAACAGCAGAAGTGTAGGTTTTGTTTTTTCGACTGTGGGAGAAAGGTTCAATGATTTCTTTTACAATCATCTGCCTTTCAAACTTACTGAGGCTCAAAAGAGGGTTATTAAGGAAATAAGAAATAATATGCGGACAGGGGCTCAGATGAACAGACTTTTGCAGGGTGATGTGGGTAGCGGGAAGACCTTGGTTGCTTTGATGTGCATGTTGATTGCTTTGGATAATGGGTTTCAGGCAACTTTGATTGTCCCTACTGAAATTCTTGCTATGCAACATTTCAACAGTATTGTCAATATGCTTGGGAATATGGATGTGAGGGTGGCTCTACTGACCGGCAGTTCCAAAAAGCGAGAACGCAATATTATTTCAGAGGACTTGAAGACAGGCAAGACGAATATCCTTGTGGGTACTCATGCGGTGTTGGAGGATAGTGTGGTGTTTGCAAACCTCGGACTTGTGGTTATTGATGAACAGCATAGATTTGGGGTGGAACAGAGGGCAAAGATGTGGGCAAAGAATACTATTGCTCCCCATGTTCTCGTAATGACGGCAACGCCTATTTGCAGGACATTGGCTATGACTTTGTACGGAGATTTGGAATATTCGGTGATTGACGAGCTACCGGCAGGCAGAAAAGCTGTTCAGACTACACATCTTTATGACAGAGATATTTTGAAGTTGTTTCGTTTCATGCACAGGGAAATTGCTTTGGGAAGACAGGTGTATGTGGTTTATCCTTTGATTAAAGAGAGTGCGAAGTCTGATTTGAAAGATTTGATGGACGGTTATGAGAGTATAGTCAGAGAGTTTCCGTTGCCAAAATATCAAATCAGCATTGTACATGGGCAGATGAAAGCGGAGGACAAAGAGTATGAGATGATGCGATTCAAGAAAGGTATCAGCAATATAATGGTTGCAACTACTGTGATTGAGGTGGGTGTAGATGTTCCCAATGCTACGGTTATGGTAATCGAGAATGCGGAAAGATTTGGTTTGGCTCAACTACATCAGTTGAGAGGACGTGTCGGCAGAGGGGCAGAACAGAGTTATTGTATTTTGAGGACAAAGGATCAATTATCTTCGGAAGCAAAGTTCAGGATTGATACTATGTGTGCAACGAATGATGGTTTCAAGATTTCATTGGCTGATTTACAGTTGCGAGGTCCCGGAGATATGGCAGGTACACAACAAAGCGGGGTATTGGATTTGAAACTTGCGGATATTGTGAAAGACGAAGGGTTAATGCAACAAAGCCGTCAAACAGCTCAGGAAATTATAGAGACAGACCCATGCTTGGAGTCTCCTCAAAATGCTGTCCTACGAAAATATTTCATGGAAAAGCACAAGGTTAGCGACTTTTCCATGATTTCTTAGATTTCGGCATTATTTTACTAATCCGAAAGATTGTTCTTGACAGGGTAGTCTGTATTGTAGTGAAGACCTACGCTTTCTTTACGTTCGCTTGCCATTTTGATAATAAGGTAACTGTTGGCGATAAGATTTCTAAGTTCGCATAACTTTGGCGTAAGAACGCTTCGTTGATATAGTTCTTCCGTTTCTTTGTATATAAGTCCCATTCTGACGAAAGCTTTATGCAGTCTGAGATTACTACGAACTATTCCTACATAGTTGGTCATTATCTGCTGAACTTCTTTCACGGATTGGGTTATAAGGCTTATTTCTTCGTTCAATACCATACCTTCGGCATTCCAATCCGGTATCGCATCACAGAAATCTGTTGTTGCTATATTCTTTACGGAGTCAAGGTATGCTCTATGGGAGTAAACAAGGCTTTCCAAAAGAGAATTTGAGGCTAATCTGTTTGCTCCATGCAGACCGGTGCAGGCACACTCGCCGGAGGCATAAAGTCCGGATATGCTTGTCCTTGCATAATTATCTACTTCGATACCTCCGCAACAATAGTGGGCTGCAGGGACTATCGGTATCATTTCCCTTGTTATGTTTATTCCTATTTCCAAACATTTGGCGTATATGTTAGGGAAGTGTCGCATGATTTCGTCCTTGCTTACGCCTCTACAATCAAGGTATTCATGGTCATCACCTCGTCTTGTCATCTCATTGTTGACGGCACGGGCTACAATGTCTCGTGGAGCCAAGGAGCCTCGCTCGTCATATTTTTCCATGAAACTTTCTCCGTCAAGGGTTTTGAGTATTCCTCCTGCACCTCTCATTGCTTCCGTGATAAGAAATGAGGGTTTTTCTCTCGGATTATACAAGGAAGTCGGGTGGAATTGTACAAACTCCATGTGCTTTAACTTACCCTTCGCCCTATGTACCATTGCCTGCCCGTCTCCTGTGGCAATAATGGGACTTGTAGTGGTTGAATAGACATTACCGTTACTTCCTGTACAAAGCATGGTTACTTTTGCGAGATAAGTATCTATGCTGCCGGTGTCTTTATTGAGAATATACGCTCCGAAACATTTTATGTCTTTTCGTCTGCGGTTTACTTCTTCTCCCAAATGGTGCTGGGTTATCAAATCAACGGTGTATTGATTTTCTTTTAACTCTATGTTCGGGTGTTGTCTTGCTTTTTCAAGCAGGGCTCGTTCTATCTCAAATCCTGTGTTATCCTGATGATGGAGTATTCTGAACTCGGAATGTCCGCCTTCCTTGGCAAGGTCATACATTCCTGTCTGCTTCTTGTCGAAGTGAGTTCCCCATTCTATCAATTCTTTTATTCTGTCGGTGGACTCGGTAATAGTCAAGCGTACGCTTTCTTCGTCGCAAAGCCCTGCTCCTGCTATCAGGGTATCCTTGATGTGCTTTTCATAGGAATCAGGACCGTACATGACGGCTGCTATCCCTCCTTGGGCATATTTTGTCGAGCTTTCAGACGCATCGGCTTTTGTCAAAATACAAACTTTACCATAATCCGCCACCTTTAAGGCGTAGCTTAATCCTGCTATGCCGGAGCCTATTACAAGGAAGTCTATTTTGTAACGCATAGTTTTATCCGTTTAAGGCTTCCGCCCCGCTACATATCTCGATAATTTCGTTAGTGATGGCAGCCTGCCTTGCTTTATTGTATGTCAGTTTTAATTCTTTCAACAAATTACCGGCATTGTCCGTTGCTTTGTGCATTGAGGTCATTCTTGCTCCATGTTCGGAAGCAAAGGAGTCCAAAAAGCATTTGAACAATTGCATTTTCAGTGATTGAGGTATAACGTTGGAGATTATTTCTTCTTTGGAAGGTTCGAAGATATAGTCGTTTTTATGCTCGCTACCTGCATTTGCCGATACCGTATTCAGTTCTATAGGAAGGAAAGTTTCGCATTGAAGAATCTGCGTACTTGCATTCTTGAACTGATTGTAAACTATTTCGACCCTGTCATATTTTTTGTCTATAAACGACTGCATAAGGAAGTCGGCAACGGGACTTACTCTATCAAAAGTAAGTCCGTCCCATATATTATCTTCCTCTCCTATGTAGTTAAACTCGCTTTGTTTTTTCAGAAAATCAGAACCCCTCTTGCCAAAACTCTTGACATCTACTTTTATGTATTTGTCAAGTTGGCGATAATAAGCAACCCTCTGCATAGCTGCTTTTATGATGTTGGCATTGAAACTTGAACACAAGCCTTTATTTGATGTAAGGACAAGCAAAAGAACACTCTCCGTTTTGTCTTTCCTTGCAAGCGGCATGTCTTCTATTTCACTATCACAAAGATTCTGCATTATTTCCGTCATCTTTGCAGAGTACGGACGCAACTTCATAATGGCGTTTTGGGATTTTCTCAACTTTGATGCCGAAACCATCTTCATGGCACTCGTTATCTGTTGAGTGGAACCGACAGAAGCTATCCTTGTTCTGATTTCTTTTAAGTTTGCCATGGTTTATACCTTATATTTTCTGCTTATGTCTTTCGCAACACTTTCCAATTTGGAAAGAATTTCGTCGTCCATCTTACCCGCTTTCAAATCATTCAACAAAGCCTTTTCCTTATTCTCCAAATGGAAAAGGAATTCGTCTTCAAAGTTTCTGACTTTATCGACAGGTATATCCTGCAACCAACCTTTTGTTCCGCATGCGATGATTGCAACTTGATGTTCTACTTTCATCGGTGTATATTGCGGTTGTTTCAAAATCTCGACATTCCTCTTTCCTTTTTCCAATACGAACTTGGTTGCAGAGTCCAAATCGGAACCGAATTTGGAAAATGCTTCCAGCTCTCTGTATTGAGCTTGGTCAAGTTTCAATGTTCCGGCAACTTTCTTCATGGACTTGATTTGAGCCTTTCCGCCCACACGAGAGACAGAAATACCTACATTTATCGCAGGTCTTATGCCTGCATTGAACAAATTCGTCTCCAAGAAAATTTGTCCGTCCGTAATCGATATAACGTTTGTCGGAATATATGCCGAAACGTCTCCTGCCTGTGTTTCTATTATAGGTAACGCAGTAAGAGAGCCGCCACCCTTCACAATAGGTTTCAAGCACTCCGGCAAATCGTTCATGTTCTTTGCCACATTATCCTCACCAATTATCTTTCCCGCTCTTTCCAAAAGTCTTGAATGCAGATAGAAGACATCTCCCGGATAAGCCTCACGTCCCGGCGGACGACGAAGCAACAAGGATACTTCACGATAAGCAACAGCCTGCTTACTTAAATCGTCATATACAACCAAGGCTGCACGTCCGGTGTCTCTGAAATACTCCCCTATTGCAGCTCCCGCAAAAGGTGCATAGAACTGCATGGCAGCAGAATCCGATGCAGTTGCAGCAAGAACGACCGTATAATTCATCGCTCCTTTTTCTTCCAACGTTCTGACGATATTTGCCACCGTGGAGCCTTTCTGTCCGCAGGCTACATATATACAATATACAGGGTTACCGTTATCGTAGAACTCTTTTTGGTTCAAAATCGTATCAATGGCGATTGCAGTCTTTCCTGTTTGTCTGTCTCCGATTATTAACTCTCTTTGACCTCTTCCTATCGGAATCATAGAGTCCACTGCTTTCAATCCTGTCTGCAAAGGTTCTTCAACAGGTTGACGGTATATAACCCCCGGTGCTTTCCTTTCAAGAGGCATTTCATATAACTCTCCTTCAATCTTACCTTTGCCGTCTATCGGTTCACCAATGGTATTTATCACTCTTCCCAACAAGCCCTCTCCCACTTTTATCGAGGCTATACGTTTGGTTCTTTTGACAACATCACCTTCACTTATAGAATCCGCATTTCCCAAAATCACAACTCCGACATTATCCTCCTCAAGGTTCTGCACAATCGCCTGAACTCCGTTATCAAATTCAACCAACTCTCCTGCCTGCACATTATTCAACCCGTAAATTCTCGCAATGCCGTCTCCGGCAGTGAGAACTGTTCCAACCTCTTCCAACCCTATTTCAAGGTCTGCATTGGAGAGTTGCTTCCGTAATATTGCCGTTACCTCCGACGGTTTAATTTCTGCCATATTACAAACTATTTTATATCATTACTACTCTGTTCATTTCCTTTTTCGACCAAAGAACGCCTTAAAAGGTTTTCTCATATATATTCTTGGCGAAATCCTTTTTCAATTTCATGAATTGATTCATAAAACTTGCGTCATACTGCATTCCGTCCACAAACAGGCAAAAGCCTCCTATAAGTTTAGGATTAACCTTAGTCTGTAAATCCACCTTTGCCGACAACTCCTCCTCTATCTTTCGCACTATCATTTCCGCAATTCCTTTATCCAAGGTCTCTGCTGTTGTAAGGATTGCGGTCTTTATGTTGTTATACTCCTTATATATCTCAGTATATCTTTCTGCAATCTCATAGAGCAAAACATCTCTACGCTTTTTTATCAACAAATCCATGAACGCCAAAGACAAATCCTTAATCTTTCCTTTGAATATCTCGTTTACGATATCTCTTTTGTCCGATGGTTTTATCACAGGATTTTTCAATATCACCCTAAGCTCACGATTTTGCATACATACTTGCATGACGCATTGCATATCCTCATATACAAGTTCGGAGATACCTTGCTCAAAAGCAAGATCAAACAAAGACTGAGCATAACGGGTTTGTAGCTTATAACTGTTCATGACTTACAGTTTTATTTCAGAAATCCTCTTTTCTATAATTTCGTTGCTCCTCGCCTTATCCGAAAGTTCATGCATCAACAAATCCTCCGCAATCTCTATTGAAAGATTCGCTATCTGATTTTTCAGCTCAGTCATTGCATGCAACTTCTCATAGTTTATTGCCTCTCTTGCATCAAGAATTATTCTTTGAGCTTCCTGTTGAGCGCTCTGCTTAGCCTCCTCTATTATCTTTTCTTTCAATAGTTTCGTTTGTCTAAGCATTTCGTCTCTTTCCTCCTGAGCCTGTTTTAAAAGCAATTCGTTGTTACACTGCAACTGCTGCATTTCTTCCTTTGCCCTATCGGCTGCTTCCAAGGATTGTTTTATGTTTTCCTCTCTGTCTTTCATCATCTTCAAGACGACCGGCCAACCGAATTTGCCCAATACGAACAAAAGAATGGCAAAAACCAAAAACATCCAAACGAACAAGCCTAATCCCGGCGTAAGTAATCCCATATCTCTGACAATTTAATGTTCAACACAAACATGGCAACCCAATCAATCATCAAGTTGCCATGTTAATCCGAATGTTTGTTATTTCATCAAGATGACCAACAAACAAACCACATTGGCAAACAAAGCAACGGCTTCGACCAATGCAGCAGCGATAATCATATTGGAACGAATATCGCCCGTAGCCTCCGGTTGTCTTGCAATAGCTTCCATACCGCTTTTTCCGATATTTCCGATACCCAATCCTGCGCCAATCGCAGCAAGACCTGCACCTATTCCGGCCAAACCATAGCCGAACGGAGCCAAATTGCTAACAACTTCCAACAATACTGATAAAGATGTCATAACTGCTATTATTAGTACTTTAACCATTAAAACCCTACTTGAAACCCTTCAAATAGGAGCCCCAAAGATATATCTTTTTTCGCTACACGCACACAGCCGAAATGCTAAAAAAAATAAACCGAAACACAATCAGCTAACAAACAAGTGTTTGCAAAGAACAGTAAAAGTTTTCCCGAAAATTCTTTGCCAAATCTGAACAAATGCCTACCTTTGCAAACGCAAAAGCAAGCCGAAACAGCTGCTTTTAAAAGTCTTCGTAGCTCAGTTGGTAGAGCAATTGACTCTTAATCAATGGGTCCAGGGTTCGAGTCCCTGCGAGGACACTCACATAACCTCAGATTAAGCTGAGCATGCCACTTTAGCTCAGTTGGTAGAGCGCCGCATTCGTAATGCGTAGGTCTGCGGTTCGAGTCCGCAATGTGGCTCAATGAACATTCAAGAACAAATCAGGAATTTAGCAAAACATCACTTCGGTGATGTTCTTGCTTTACGCAGGCATCTGCACCAATATCCCGAATTATCCAAGCAGGAAAAAGAAACAGCAGACTTCATTTGCGATTACCTTGGCAAACTGCAAGGCGTATCTTTCCGAAGAGATATAGCCGGACACGGCATCTGCGGATTTGTCGAAGGCAAACACTCAAACAAATGCGTAGCACTGAGAGCAGACATGGACGCATTGCCCATCTGTGAGAATACAAACCTTGACTTCAAATCAAAAAACGAAGGAGTAATGCACGCCTGCGGACACGACGTACACATGTCCGTACTGCTTGGAGCAATAACAATACTCTCCGAACTCAGAGAGCAATTCTTCGGCAAAGTAATGTTCATCTTTCAACCCTCCGAAGAACACTACCCGGGCGGAGCAATAACAATGCTCAATTCAGGAATATTCAACAACATAAGTCCGTCGAAAATATTCGCTCTTCACACGACGCCCGAAATGGATACAGGCAAAATAGGCATAAAAGAAGGCAAATACATGGCATCAACCGATGAGATATATATAGAAGTAAGGGGCAAGGGCGGACACGGAGCCACCCCCGAACTCGACATAGACCCCATCGTAGCAGCCTCACATATTGTCATTGCACTCCAAACCCTTGTCAGTCGCAACGCCAATCCCACAATGCCGACAACCTTTTCCGTCGGAAGATTCATAGCCGAAGGAAGAACCAATATCATACCCTCGAAAGTAGATATGGAATGCATAATCCGCACCTTTGACGAAGATTGGCGAAAACAAGCACACAAACTCATACATCGCATAGCCGAAAATACGGCAAAAGCATACGGAGCAACAGCCGATGTCTTCATCGACCACGGTTACCCCTACGTATATAATAATCCCGAACTTGTCAGAGAAGCAAGAAGTCTTGCAAAAGAATACTTGGGAGAAGAGAACGTCTTGGACATAAACATGAGAATGACAGCTGAAGACTTCTCGTACTTTGCCCAAAAAGTACCCGCATGTTACTTCCGTTTGGGAACAAGAATAGCAGGCAAACCGATAACCAACCTTCACACCGCAAACTTCGATGTAGATGAACGATGCCTCGAATACGGCATGGGCATATCGGCTCTTTTCGCTATAAAAGGTTTAGAAACCATCGAGTAAGGTAATCCGTTTGCACCGCAATCTGTTTCATCACCCATAATTCACAGCTCAACACCCAAGCTGCAAACTCTCCGAGAACAGGCACGGAAGCGAAAACGAGCAAACATATAATCGAAACCAAAATCAGCCCGACAAAAGGAAGCACCAACACATTTGCAAAGAGAAAGAACAAGGGAAAGCTATGAAAACGCCAAACAACCATCGGCAACACAAATAACTGAGCCGATAAAGTAACGGCAGCCGTTCTGCAAACCCCGCGTAAAGGAGGACACAATTCTTTCCGAATAAAGCAATCCGCCCGCGGCATACAAATCATTATTCCCGCAACAGCAAGAAACGACATCTGAAAGCCCACATCGAAGAGCAGCAAAGGATCAAACAACAACATCACAAAACAACTGACAGCCAATACATTCAAACCATCGGAAGAATAAGCCGTTATATTCGTACCCAAAGCAATCGTCAACATAAGAGCCGTCCTCAAAGCCGAAGGCGTACACCCCACAAGGAAAGCCATCGCCCATGCAATAAGTATCAACAAAAGCCGTCTCAAATAAAACCCTCCCATTCCTATCCAATGCAGAAAACACAACACAACATTGAATACACCTACCAATATACCTATATGTAAACCGGAGACACAAAGAATATGAGACAAACCCGCAACAGAAAAACTCAACTTCAAATCATCACCCAACTCCCTCTTATCCCCCAAAAGCATAGACACCGACAAAGCCGCATCCTCCCTGCTCAAATCCGAAGCATATAATCTCCTCTTCAAAAACTCATTGCAATCACCCGCCACAGACAATACACCGAGCTTTCGCACCCCCTCTCTCACCTTATAATCCCAAGCATACACAATATTATACAAACGCTTATGCCTCATATATCTCTCATAATCGAAAGATGAATTTGCGAAATTCCTTATCCTGTGCATCCTCGCATCAGACTCCACATAAGTCCCGTACACCAAATTCAACGAATCCTGCTTCGGGAGACAAAGCACAACATCTCCCGCTGTCTTCCGCCATGAACAACCATCATAAAACTCTGCAACCTCAGCCCGATAAACCTCATAATTCACTCTATCCTTATATCTCTCCTTAACAACATAACGAAAACGCTCCGCCACATCAAAATGCCGTGAATAATGCTCCCGCACAATAAAGACCGGCACCAAAGCATCAAACACGATAATGCCCAAAATAAATAACGCCAAAGGCACAAGCACAGGACGAGAGATTATCCCATCATGCTTTCCCGCAACATTCTGACGTAACATAAATTTCATACCACACCTATCTTTTCCAAATCGCAAAGATACAGCATTCCCCCTTATGCAAACAAAAAAACATACGAGAATGCAGTAAAACGGCAGCTTAGCGTTCCAATGACTTATGTAACTGTTTCCTCCCTTGACGGCAACTTGAAAAATTGACACTTTTACATCAGAAAACTGACACTTTTATAGTAGAAAATTGACACTTTTTGACTGCAAAATTGACACTTTTGCACTACAGAATTGACACTTTTTCATCGTAAAAGTGTCAATTTTCTCACCTTCCCATCAAGCTTGCAGACAATAGGCTCAACTTCAAGCATTTTCCCATCAGGTTTTGCGACGATTAAAACAGGGCGAAAGGGCAAGAAAAAAGCCTCGGAGGTTCTCACCTGCGAGGCTCACATAAATAATGTATACTTAAATCATGAAAAAATCTATCGGATAATCACCTTTTGCGATTGTACTCATACCTTATAGGTTTTATCCCTTCAAAAATAAGGAAGAAGTTATTTCTGTCGCAAATAGTTCGCTACTCCACAACAAAACTTTTATCTATCAAATTACCAAAGTACACGGGAGGAAGCACATAGCTGCTTAAAGGAGTACCCATGCTCTTTGCAAATATAACGCCACGTATAGAACCATAACACAAGGAGGCAAACTGAACCAATAAAGGAGGAGCAAATGTAATGCGACCGTCCTTATTCAATCCTTTCATTGAATCGGAGTGAATAAGGAAATAGCTCTTCAATTCTGCCTTTACCAAGGGTTTTTCATCTGCCGACATATTCACCACAATCCGACTGCAAAGCATTAAATTCTCCTTGTCAAAAGAAAACTGAGCCTCTGTCTGAAACAGAACATCTTGTTTTCCATCTCTCTCACAATAATTCTCCTCGAACATTGCAAATTGTTCCAGTTCCATTTTCTCATATTTGTACATCACTTGTTGTTCCATATCTCCCTCCATTTATGCAGCAACACCGACTGCCTGTACATACTCGCCTCTTGTTTGTTGATGACCATGGAATTTTACACTGCTTACTGCAAAAGCAGAAAATTGCGGCATGGTCGAAAAAGATACCACCGTACGATTCATATACGGCTTTGCCACGGAAATCAAATCCTCACCAATCACCCGCTGTATCTTACAAATAGTTTCCAATGTCAGATTTTCTCCTCCTTTAAGCAACTTTCCGACATACACAGCCGACACGCCCATCTTATCAGCCATATCCTTTTGCGTCATACCGGAAGTACGCAAATAGTAGTGTAATCCGAGGGCAATTTCTTGTGAAATCTTCAGCCAATCTCTATTCTTTTTTCGAGCCTCGGCAGCAAGTCTGCCGGTCTCACTTCTCAGCTTTGCTATCTGTGCAAGTTTTTCCTTATCAAATGGCATATTCCTCTGTCGTTTATGGTTAATATATATCATTCATATCATCACTGTCGAAAATACCTTGCTCGCAAAGGTATCTTCTCACTCTATCAATATCCTGCAACACATAATCTTTCAATCTCGGAGAATTTTGAATTGTATCCGCAAGCTTAATACCGCCGCCCGTTATCAAGTAAACATTACTATCCATCTTGATAGCATAGAGTCTAAGTAAAGACGGTCTGACTGTGCCATAAGACTTCATAGGTATCCATTCCAATTCATATTTGTATTTCCCCTCCAAATAGTGAAAATATGAATCATAATCGGGGTATTCGCCTCGTTTGCTATTCTCGTACAATGTTTCAAACAATTTCTCCAAATCCTCAGCCTCCGTCAACACTTGCTTTGCTGCATCTTCGGGTTCAGAGACTTTCACCCATATATCATCTTTCAAGAAATCTTTATTTCCCTCGATAAAAGAGATTACGCAATCAACGTCATTCCATGATCGGAACAACCTATCAAACTCATTTTCATCTCTGCCCTCATATCTCACACTGTAAATGTGCGGAGGGTAAATTTCCTCAATTTCCAACGTTAAAAGATAACTTATAAGTTTACTGCTCTGAAATTCGGTGCAAAAGTAATACTTTTTCGGGACACTTGCAACTTTGGGGATAAAATTATTGCGAACCTTACAAAAGGCAGCAACAAACCGAGAACTTTGCTTGCAAATAAGGAAAAGAATGGGAGAGGCGAAAGAGATAAAGATGGCAAGAAAAAAGCCTCGGAGGTTCTCACCTGCGAGGCTCACATAAATAATATATACTTAAATCATGTAAAAATCTATCGGATAATCATCTTGTGGGATTGTACTGCGTTGCCGCTTTGTACTTTCACTACGTAGGCTCCGGCTTCCATGCCTTCCAAGGTGAAGTTTCTCTTGGTGGTTTCATATACTTTTTGTCCCAAGGTATTATAGACCTCTGCTCTGATGTTCTTACCGCCCTCGATGATGATGTTGCGGTTGTTGTTTCGGATTGAAAGGTCTGCCACTTTCTCGACATCGGTGATGGATACGTTCTTCTCGCCTATCTTCAATTTGAAGCGGTCGGCATTCTCTCCGCTTGCGATGTTCACTGTATAAATGTCGCCTTGGTTCATCGCTATCTCTTCTTCGCCGTCAAGCAGAACAAGGCTGTATCCCTCGGGTATCTTATCGGCAATGATTTCAACGCTTTGTGCTTCGCCTGACTTGATATTCATAGTTGCAGTATAAGGCAAGCTGTTCACTTCTTCCTTGCAAAGATTGATACCCTTGCAAACCAAATAAGGCTCTGCCAAGCTGCCGTCGCCGAATAATTTATTGGCGTCGAAGATATCGTAATCCTCTCTTGCCGCTTCATTCTTTGCAAACATCACAGGGACTTTGTACCCATTGGTAGAAACAGAAACAGTCAGAAACTCTCTCTTGGCAACTGCGGATTTAGCGGCAGGACTGTTGCTATAACCCTTTATCATGTTTTTGTCAAAGGTGAAAGAGTTAGTTCCTGCCGGCATATTTACCATAAAGCCGCGACCGGCAGGAATTGACGGCAAGCTTGTAGCCCAAGTATTCAACTCTGATACATAAACATATAAAAGCTGTCCCTGTACAGATACGGAGTTTAAAACAGCCGATGGATCTATTGCAGCAGGATAAGGGTTTGCAAATGCCATCCATCTGCCTGTGGAATCATTGCCGGTAACATTATTCATTACAGTAAGCGAAGAGTTCACTGTCTGTCCGGTTACGATAGGAGAGTATTCAGAACTGCTGTAAGCCATTATGCCGTTTCCTGCCTGTATTTTGTCTTTCTGCCCCTCGTTATAGTGGAGGAAGGTCTCGCTCCATTTGTTGTTGTTATAGTCGAATGCCAATGCCCATATATCCGGAGCGTCAGATGCTGCAAGAGGGGCTAAATCACTCTCTCCCTCAACAGGGAAACCTATAAAAGTCCAGAAGTTAGTTAAAAGTGTTTGAGGTCTAAGACTTGCATAAACTGCATTGTTTGTTCTATTGATAAGGTTACCTTCGTATTCCACCTCTATTCCTATTCCCTCAGGTAAAATATCTCCGTCTTCTATGCTTACGCTTGTTCCACTCTTTATTATGTATTTAGGGCTTGTAGCATAGCTTGTCTTTTCCCATGTGCTTTTGATGTCGAAACGGCTGCCACTTGCTTTACTTTCATAAACGCCACCATCTGCTGCCGTTACGGTAACAATCTCTCCATTCTCCACAACAAAGGCAGGAGAGGTCAATCCGCTGTTCAAGACTGCAATTATAGCATTCAGATTATCATTTCCACCGCTTATTACGTTGGTATTCGTAGTATTACCATGAATAGCCTCTTTGTCTGTGCCGTTATAGCAGTTGGAGATGGTTACGCTATTTGCAGAAGAAGATGGATTTCCTGCTATTCCGCAAGCATAAGAATCACTATCCCCGTTTTTTACCTTTATTGTTCCTGAAGCATAGCAGGCATTGATTGTTCCTCCGGAAATCTCTCCGACTATACCGCCTGCATAACAAGGATCTATCAAATTGCCCAACTGACATTCTGCACTTACTGCATTTCCTGTAAAAGAGGAATACTTTACTGTTCCGCCTGTCATTTGACCTATCAAACCTCCCGTTATTTCTCGGCTCGTTATTGTGGTTCCCTTGACACAGCAGTTGCTTACAGTTCCACCATTCATGATACCTATCAAACCTCCGGAGGGTCTATGGTTAATAGTGGCTTCGGTTGAATTAGAATAATTACAATTTGTAACTGTAATGTTCTCTATTCGTCCATTGCTGAATTGTTTGCACAACAAGCCTCCTGAACTTACCAAACCTTCGGATACCGTTACCCCGTCAATCACAAGGTTCTTTACTTCTCCGCCGCTTATCTCATTAAAAAGAGTCTTACCTTGCGTTTTGCTCGATTTAATAGAAAAACCTTGTCCGTCATAGTATCCGGAGAAGTTTATTTTTTTGAATTTGGTTTTATTACTATTGTCAAACATCAAGTCGGCAGTCTGCTTATAATATTTGCTGCGGTATTGTTCTCCGCCCATTTTGTTGAACTGCTCGGCAGTTGCAATCAAGTATGGGTCGCTTTGTGTTCCGCTACCTCCTGCAAAAAATTGTGCCATAGCCTTTCCGCCGGACAATATGGCAAGGGTGAATAGGATTGTCGCCAAAAATAATCTTTTCATGATACTATTCCTCCTTTTTGTTGTTACGATAAATCTTTACTCCGGCAAAGCCTCCTGCCAAACCCAACAATAATAATGTTGCAGGGGCAATGGGAGTTCCTGCTCCTTTAACGGTGTTTTGAGTTGTTCTACCATTCGTCTCGTTAAACCCGCCGGTTCCAAACGGAACAGGTGGCTGTGGCGTTTGTGCCATAACTGCCGATGACAGGCATAAGAATAATGCCATAATGGAAATCGCTTTCTTCATAATCTCAATCCTTATTTTTGTTGTTATTGAATAAATTATACCTTTTAACAGTTTGCAAAAATACAAGCTCCGCACAAAATGACAAAATCCTGATTGACAGACTTGTTAAAACCCAAGCCCTCTATTCCTTTCCTATTGTAATTATTTGGGATTTTAATTTTCGGGGGGGTAATTTTAAGGTTTGATTTTTTATCGGTCTTACAATTCCTTTCTCAGAACATTCGCAGAGCTATAAAGGATAAATTTTTGTTCACAATTCACTTTTAACACTTTCGGGTGGAGATTTCCCGCTTCCGACCCCTTGTTTTGCCACTCTTCAAGCGGCGAAATCGTAATTTCGAGGCAGAATTTTCGCTCTGTTTTCACTCAAAATCTCTCCTATTCACAGATAAGAGAAGCGAACTTCCGGAGGGGAAGAAAAGGAAGAAAAAGTCAGTTGAAATTCTTACGCCTTTTCGGCTTTATCGAAACGCCGAAAGAATTTCACGAAACGCCCTTTTAGAAAATTAAAAGGGCGTTTCGCTAAGCGGGTCGGCAAATTTGCGTACCTTTGTAGGTTCAAATAATGGATTAAATCAGTAATATTTTAAGATGGATATGGAGTTTAGAGAAGCTGTCGTGGAGGGTATTCCCGACTATTTGCCTGAATTGCAAGAGTATGACAAGAGCATAAGTCATGCTCCCAAGCGTAAGGATATTTTGACCAAGGCTCAAAAGAAGTTGGCTTTAAGGAATGCTTTGAGGTATTTCGACAAGAAGTTCCACCCTGTGTTGGCGAAAGAGTTTGCAGAGGAATTGGAAGAATACGGTCGTATTTATATGTATCGTTTTCGCCCTTCGTACAAGATGTATGCCCGTCCTATAGAGGAATATCCTGCGAAATGCAAGCAGGCTGCGGCTATAATGTTGATGATTCAAAATAATCTCGACCCTGCAGTTGCTCAACATCCTCATGAATTGATTACTTATGGCGGGAATGGTGCTGTTTTCCAAAACTGGGCTCAGTATCGTTTGGCGATGAAGTACCTTTCGGAGATGACGGAAGAGCAGACGCTTGCAATGTATTCGGGTCATCCGATGGGTTTGTTCCCTTCGCATAAAGATGCTCCGAGGGTTGTGGTTACAAACGGTATGGTTATTCCGAATTATTCCAAGCCCGATGATTGGGAAAGGTTCAATGCTTTGGGAGTAAGCCAATACGGACAGATGACGGCGGGCAGTTATATGTATATAGGTCCGCAAGGAATTGTTCACGGCACCACTATAACGGTATTGAATGCGGGAAGAAAGATAAGCAAGGACGGTTTGGGCGGCAAATTGTTCGTAACCGCCGGATTGGGCGGCATGAGCGGAGCTCAACCAAAGGCAGGTAATATTGCGGGTGTTGTTTCAATAACGGCGGAAATAAATCCTGCGGCAACGAATAAGCGTCATTCGCAAGGCTGGGTAGATGAGGTTTACTCGGATTTGGATAAGCTGATGGCGAGAGTGAAGAAGGCAAGGGAGAATAAGGAGGTTGTTTCTTTCGCTTATCAAGGAAATGTGGTTGATTTGTGGGAATACATGGTGGAACATGACATTCATGTCGATTTAGGTTCGGATCAGACTTCTCTTCACAATCCTTGGGCAGGCGGTTATTACCCTGTGGGCTTGACTTTTGAGGAGTCGCAAGTCATGATGGCAGAACAACCGGAATTGTTCAAACAAAAAGTCGAGGAGTCTTTGAGAAGGCAGGTTGCGGCTATCAATAAATTGACGGCTAAGGGTATGTACTTCTTCGATTACGGTAATGCGTTCTTATTGGAATCCTCAAGGGCAGGTGCGGATATTATGAAGGAGGACGGCACATTCCGTTATCCGTCATACGTTCAGGATATAATGGGACCTATGTGCTTTGATTACGGCTTCGGTCCTTTCCGCTGGGTCTGCACATCGGGCAAAGCGGAGGATTTGGACGTGTCCGACCATATCGCAATGGAGGTATTGGAAGAGATTGCAAAGAACTCTCCTGCCGAAATCCGACAACAAATGCACGACAACATCACTTGGATAAAGGGAGCAAAGGCCAATCACCTTGTTGTGGGTTCTCAGGCTCGTATATTGTATGCCGATGCAGAGGGAAGAACCAAGATTGCGGCTGCTTTCAATAAGGCAATAAAAGAAGGCAGGATTTCCGCTCCTATCGTTTTGGGAAGAGACCATCATGATGTATCGGGAACGGATTCTCCTTTCAGAGAAACATCCAATATCTATGATGGCAGTTCGTTCACTGCCGATATGGCTGTTCAAAACTGCATAGGCGACAGTTTCAGAGGTGCAACATGGGTTTCCATTCACAACGGAGGCGGCGTCGGTTGGGGCGAGGTTATCAACGGAGGCTTCGGTATGGTTATAGACGGAAGCGATGATGCCGACAGACGATTGAGAAGTATGTTGTTCTGGGACGTTAACAACGGTATAAGCAGACGTTCATGGGCAAGAAACGAAGGTGCAATGTTTGCAATCAAGAGAGCAATGCAGGCAGAGCCCAAGCTGAAAGTAACAATGCCTAATATAGCCGACGATTCTTTGATAGACAACATATTTTAATTCATATTCAACTTGACGAGGGAGGGAAGGAATATTTTCTTCCCTCGTTTTTTCAAAAGTATTGAAATGAACGAACTTGCAACAAAAGAAACGATAGAAAAGGAGAGACATTGGTATGCTCTTTATGTGCAGCCGAGGAAAGAGAAGGTGGTACATAGGGAATTGCAAAAGAGAGATTTTGAATGTTATCTGCCATTGAAAAAAGAGATACGCAAATGGGCAGACAGGAAAAAGCAGGTCGAATTACCTTTATTTACTTCTTACGTCTTCGTGAAGATAGATGAATATAAGCAATGGGACGTGCTGCAAGTTCCGGGGGCTGTGAAGTTTATTTGGTTCGGAGGAAAGGCTGTGCCTATTCCGGAGCATCAGATTGAATCGATAAAAATTCTTATCGCAAGAGACATAGCGTTTGAACTAATACCGCAACAAATCCGTAAGGGCGATTTGGTAAGAATAAAGGAGGGACCTTTTGAAGGCTTGGTCGGCACGGTGTTGCGTAATGATAATAAGACGAGATTTCTTATTTCGGTTAACTCGATAGGAACGGATATACGCTTGGAGATAGGTGAGGAGGATTTGATTTCAATAGAGAAAGAAAAAAATAAGATTTTGTAATGAAGCAGTTTTTCAAGTTTACTCTTGCCTCGCTTGTGGGCTTTCTGATTGCGGGCATTTTGTTTGTATTGATTGCAACAGGTATTTTTACGTCTTTGGTATCCTCGACAAACAAAGTTCCGGAGATAGGAGAAAATACGGTATTGCTTATCAAGTTCGATAAAGCGATTTACGACAGAGAGGTGAGCGATTTGTCGATGTTGAGTGATGTCATGAGCGGCGATATGGGTACTTCAATGGGCTTGACGGAGTTTTTGGAGGTTATGAACAGGGCAAAGACGGACTCAAAAATAAAGGCAGTGATGTTGGATTTGTCAATTCTGCAAACCAACGGCTGGGCGACGGTGGAGGAAATGCGGGAAGCCTTGATAGACTTCAAGTCTTCGGGCAAGAAAATCTATGCTTACAGCGATATGTTTACACAATCGGCTTATTATTTAGCTTCTGCTGCCGATGAGCTTGTACTTAATCCGGCAGGAATGTTGACTTTGACGGGTCTTGGTGCGGAGGTGATGTATTACAAAGACCTTTTGGATAAGTTCGATATCGATGTGGACTTGATAAGACCGAGAAACAATGCTTACAAGAGTGCGGGTGAGAGATATATAAAGAACAAGATGTCGGAGGAGAACAGGGAACAAGTTAAGGTTTACCTGAATGCTATATGGGATTATGCGGCAGAGAATATGGCAAAGAGCAGGCATTTGGATGTAAATGTTCTTAACAGCATGGTTTCTTCTCTTGAGGCTTGTTTACCGGAGGACGCTTTACGCAATAAGTTGGTCGATAAGTTGAGTTTCCGCTCTGATGTGCAGGATATGATATGTAATGAAGTGAGGAAGAAGCATAAACTCGGCGAAAAGGCAAAGGTAAGTTTCGTAAAGTACTCGCAATACCGCAAAACAATGCCGGATATATTTCTTCCGCAAAAGGAGAATATCGCAGTGGTGTATGCTTTCGGTGATGTGAACAGAGGAAAGGGCTCGGAGGTCTCCATAGGTAGCGAAACGATAGTCAAGGCTTTGCAAAAGGCTGTGGCAAACAAAAGAGTTAAGGCAATAGTTTTGAGAGTTAACTCTCCGGGAGGCGACGCTGTCGCTTCGGAACTTATAACCAACGAAGTCATCAAAGCAAAAAAGAAAAAACCGCTTATTGTTTCAATGGGTGATGTGGCAGCTTCGGCAGGTTATGAGATGAGTTCCAATGCCACGAAAATTGTTGCTTCTCCAATAACGATTACGGGTTCAATCGGTGTGTTCGGCGTAATGCCTAATTTTGCCCGCAGTTTGAAGAATAATTTGGGGATTACGTTCGATACGGTCAAAACGCATGATAACGCCATTGCCTTGACTGTTACTTCTCCTGTTTCGCAAGATGTAAGATTGATGATGCAAAGAAATGTGGAGAACTTCTATGATAATTTCATCACAAGGGTTGCAACAGGACGACAAAGGGATAAGGCATATATCGATTCCATTGCAAGGGGCAGAGTTTGGGCAGGTACGCAAGCCAAGGAGTTGGGTTTGGTTGATGAGTTCGGCGGTTTAAGAACAGCAATAGAAATGGCAGCAAAAGAAGCAGGGATAAAGGGTTCTTACGGCATTGTTGCATATCCGAAAGCAAAGGATTTGGCAACTCAAATCATGGAGGCATTTTCGGGAGAGGCAAGATTGAAGAGCTTTACCGAACAACTCGGCAAACCTTATTCGTTTTTCCTTGAACTAAGGAATATTTGCATGATGCAGGGCGTACAGGCAAGAATGCCTTACTTAATCGATTTCTGATTGTGCGGCATATATATTCGATAGGAGTTTGTCGTATTTTACCCTTTCTATCGGACTGTGTTTGCGAGCTTTGTTGAAGTCTTGTCTTTCAAGACTTCTGTTTTTTATTTTGTCTATCAAGCTCAGCATTTCGGGGCTTGGAGCAAATTCTTCGGCTTGATATTTCATGGCTTTCTTATTCCAAATGCAGGCATTCAGACAAATATCACAACCGTATATGTAGCCTTGCAAGTGAATGCCGGCAGGAACGGAGGCTTTGTTCTCTATGGTTTGGTATGAGATACATCGATTGCTGTCTATTATGCCGTTTGATTTTATGGCTTGGTTGGGACAGCTTTCGACACAGCGTTTGCAAGTTCCACATCGGTTTTTCTGTTCTTCGCAATAGTCGCTTGTATAATTGCAAACCATTTCTGCAAGAAAGATTCGGTTACCGAAAGTTCGATTCACCAAGCAGGCATTCTTCCCTATCCAACCTAAGCCGGCTTTGACAGCCCATTGTCGTTCCATCAGGGGAGCAGAATCCACAAATACCCTTGCTTCAAAATCAGGATAGAGAGTTCGGATTATTTGCAGGAGTTTATATAGTTTGGTCTTCAAGACTTTGTGATAGTCCTCGCCCAAAGCATAAGCGGCAAAACCGCTTTGTATATCTTCGGTTTGATTGCCGTTGTACGAAATAAGGAAAGAGAAAACAGTTTGGGCGTATGGGACAAGTTGTTTGATGTCTATGCGTTTTTCTTTATTCCTTTCCATGTATTCCATGTCCGCATGATAGCCCTTATGAAGCCAAAAATTCAATTGTTCGGACTTCAAAACCTCAACTTTTGCGGCTCCGCAATCTTGAAAACCTAATCGCAAAGCCTCCTGCCTGACAAAATCCAACGGAATGTATCTTTCCATCAGAAAGCTCGCTTTGCTAATCTGCACGATGTAATATGCTGCGAAATGGAACTCTTGTTCAAAGAATTGCAAAAGGCAGATACATCGACCTTATGCTTATTGCATTTCATGTTCAGCATTATGCTGTGATCATCACTGTCGATTATCTGCATTGAAATAGGGGTTTTCCCTTTGGAAGTCTTACATAGCTTTTCCAAATCATGGATAAACGATTCCGAAACGCTGTTCTCCAAGATACTTATCGTCAAACCGGAAACATAGTTCTTCAATACATCTTCCAAGAGTTCTATTTTCTGAATAGAGATTTCAAGTTCTTTGGCGTCTTGTTCGCTTTTAGCCCATTGTTTTTCTTGAACAATCGCCTTTATCAATACATACAAATCATGTTTGCAGTAATTTGAGAAAGTAACATACTTATTGCCGAAAAGGGTAATGCGGAAAGAACCGCTTTCGTCCTCTATGACAAACTCGCCATAGGGTTTGCCTGTCTTGGTCGTCTTTATCGCAGCCGATGTTATCAGCCCTGCGAAACATACTTCGCTGCATTTCAGGCTTGATAAGTCGTTTAAACTTTGTATTTCTATATTTGTGAAATTCTTTATGGCAAGTCTGTACATATCCAAGGGATGTCCGGAGATATAAAAGCCCAACATCTCTTTCTCAAAACCCAAACTCTCCATCTTTGTCCATGGTTCGCAATCCGGAACAAGAGGGTCTTCAACAGCCGCCTCGTCATTTACATCGAATAAAGAGGCTTGCGAAGTCATTTGATTTTCTTTTGTCTGTACTCCGAACTTTATCAACTTATCGAGAAAGAGAGAACCATCCGGACCTTCGGGCGAATAGAAATATTGAGCCCTGTGAATATTTTGAAAGCAATCAAAAGCTCCTGCTTTAATCAGGGCTTCTATACACTTTTTATTGATGGTTCTGAGATTTACTCTTTTGATAAAATCGAAAGGACTTGCGAATGCTCCGTTTGTCTCACGTTCTTTTATGATTTCTTCTGCCGCAGCAGCTCCCACTCCTTTTATTGCTGCCAATCCGAATAGGATTTTACCTTTCTTGTTCACCATGAAATTCAAATCCGATTCGTTGATATTGGGACCTAAAACAGCTATTTGCAATTTCTTACACTCCTCTATGTATTGCGTAATCTGCTTTATATCGGAAAGGTTATGCGTCAATACGGAAGACATATACTCTGCCGGATAGTGGGCTTTAAGATATGCTGTTTGGAATGCCACATAGGCATAACAGGTTGAGTGAGATTTATTGAAGGCATACTCTGCGAATTTTTTCCAATCCTCCCAAATCTTCTCCACCTTCTGCTTATCGAGACCTTTCTTCTCACAACCTTTGATGAATTTCTCTCTCAATTCCTCCATAACCGCAATCTGCTTCTTTCCCATGGCTTTTCGCAATTTGTCTGCCTGCCCGGGAGTAAAGCCTGCAAGGGCTTGCGAAAGCTGCATGACTTGCTCCTGATACACGGTTATGCCGTATGTCTCGGACAAGTATTTTTCCATTTCGGGAAACTCATAGACGATTTCTTCCTTACCATGTTTTCTCGCAATAAAATTGGGTATGTATTGCATAGGACCGGGGCGATACAAAGCATTCATGGCTATCAGATCCTCGAATTTGTCCGGTTTAAGATTCTGCAAATGCTGTTTCATTCCATCAGACTCAAATTGGAAAGTTCCCATCGTCAAACCTTTTTGGAATAATTCGAGAGTTAATTGGTCGTCCAGACTTATTTCGCTTGGGTTTATCTCTATATTATGGCTCTTTTTGATGTTCTCGCAAGCGTCTTTTATTATAGAGAGGTTCCTCAATCCGAGAAAGTCCATCTTAATCATGCCTACGCTTTCTATCAACTTACCTTCAAACTGCGTAGCCATCATATCGGACTCCTTACTGTCTGCCAAAGGGACATAATTCGATATATCATCGGGACCTATTATCACTCCGCAAGCATGTATTCCCGTATTTCTTATCGAACCCTCCAATTTCCTTGCAAGGTTCAGCACATCTTTCACAAGCGGAGAACCATTTTCCAATTCGTTTTTAAGTTCCGGAGACTCCTTGAATGCTTTTTCAAATGTTATACCGGGCTTTGAAGGAACATAATTTGCCAATCTGTTACTCTCGCTTATCGAAAGCTCTTTCACCCTTGCAACATCTTTTATGGCACTTTTGACTGCCATTGTGCCGAAAGTTGTTATCTGTGCCACATGGTCGGCACCATACTTCTGTCTTACGTAAGCCAAGGTCTTCGCTCTACCCTCGTCATCGAAGTCAACGTCTATATCGGGTAAGGATATTCTGTCGGGATTCAAAAATCGCTCAAACAGCAAACCGTATTTCAAAGGTTCTATTGCCGTTATACCCAGACAATAGGCGACAACGCTGCCTGCTGCCGAGCCTCTGCCCGGTCCCACTATCACTCCGAGATGTTCTCGAGAATAATTGATGAAATCCTGAACTATCAGGAAGTATCCCGGAAAGCCCATCCACTCTATTGTCTTTAACTCACTCTCCAATCTCTCTCTTACGTTTTCCGGCAAAGGGTCTCCGTACTTCTGCTTAGCTCCCTCAAAGGTAAGATGTCTCAAATAATCGGCATCAAACTTCGTTCTGACGATTTTTTTGTACCCTCCTTTGGATTGCAGAATTTTATCGATGACCTCAGCTTTCCTTTCTTCCTTTCTGTCCTCTTCCGAAGTCTTGGGATTGTTCAATATTTCATTATAGAGTTCTTCTTTGACTTTCTCCAAAGTATATTCTTCCAAATACTTTTCCATGGAACCGAAACTCTCCGGAATATCGAAGACAGGCAAAATCGGATCTCTTGCCATTTTATATATCTCGACCTTTTCTGCTATCTCCATACTGTTGCTTATGGCATCGGGATATTCTTTGAAAAGCTCTGCCATCTCTTCCGGAGTCTTCAAGTACTCATGACCGGTGTACATCATCTTTATATTCTCGCTCAACTTCGTACCCGTATTCAAGCATATCAATATCTTGTGAGCTTCGTAGTCATCGGCATTGATAAAGTGGACATCATTGGTTGCAACCATCTTAATATCCAACTTCTTGGCAATTTTGACCAACTCAACCATGACTTTCTTCTGCAATTCCAGTCCATGGTCCTGCAATTCTATGTAATAATCATCACCGAAGACCTCTTTATACTCTGCCGCCGTTCGTTCTGCCCCTTCTATATCCCCTGCCGCTATCAACTTCGGCAAAACGCCTCCTAAGCATGCAGAACAACATATCAAGCCTTCGTGATGTTCAAATAATAAATCCTTATCTATTCTCGGCGTTCTATACTTGGCTTCTTTTGCAAATGCCAAAGAGTCCAGCTTTATCAGATTCTTATATCCCGTCTCATTCTTCGCCAACAGTATAAGGTGGTGTCCGCTGAAATGCACACCGTCCTTGATAAACCTGCTGGTTGGAGACACATACATCTCACAACCTAAAATAGGCTTTACGTCGTTTTTCATGCACGTATTATAGAACTCCAACACTCCGAACATATTTCCATGATCTGTGATGGCAATGGCATTCATGCCAAGTTCCTTTGTCTTTTTTATCAATGCACCTATCTCCGCCGCTCCGTCCAATATAGAATATTGTGTATGCACATGCAAATGAGTAAATGCGACTTTCTCTCTATTTTCGGTAGAATCCATCTCTTACTACGTAACTTAGATAATATGACTGTTTGAAACCAAGGAAGCGAACGTTGACCGAAGACACAAACACCGGCAAAACGAAACCTCAACTTCGACTTCTGCAAAATTAGAAAAAAAATCCATACCCCCTCTCCTCAATTTCCCTGTTCGTAAGTAAGCAAAGCCAAATGCAAGGACAAGAAAACGACAAGGACGAGCAAGATTTTCCAATCTCATCGTCCTTGTCGCTCTAATCTTTTATCGATCGAATAAATCGAACAGGGGCTATTCGTTGACCACCTCTATCAAAACATCATTCTTGCTTACGTTCTGACCTTCTTTGATGTTAACCGATTTCACAATGCCGTCCATTGTAGAACATATTTGGTTATCCATCTTCATGGCATGCAGAGAGCAAAGCGCATCTCCCTTTTTCACTGCCTGTCCTTCTTCAACGAATACCTTCATTATCGTACCGGGAATGAAAGCATATATCTCTCCCGGAGCAACCTTCACATACAACTGACGATAATGCGTTCTCATGTTTTTATTGTCTTCCATCTTTCTGTCTTCTTAAATTGTTTGATTCTTATGATACCCTGTGGTATTACAATTAAATGCCTTCTTTCTGTAACATCAGAAAGGAGGAAGTCCGTGTTTCTTGTTTGGATTGGTTTGTTGCTTGTTCTTGCAAACTTCCAAAGCATGAAGGAGATAATCCCTCGTTTCGTTCGGTTGGATAACTGCATCAACATATCCGTAAGATGCCGCAACGTATGGATTGGCAAACTTCTGCTTGTATTCCTCTATCTTTTCCTTACGCGTTTTCTCCGGATTATCGGATTTCATTATCTCACTCCTGAATATGATGTTCGCCGCACCCTCAGGACCCATCACTGCAATTTCGGCAGTCGGCCATGCAAAGACAAAATCCGCTTTCAAATGGCTTGAACACATCGCTATGTATCCGCCACCGTATGCCTTACGAAGAATAACCGTTATTTTAGGAACGGTAGCTTCCGAATAAGCATAAAGGATTTTCGCTCCGTGTCTGATAACTCCCGCATGCTCTTGATCGACTCCCGGCAAGTATCCCGGCAAGTCTTCAAGCGTTATCAAAGGAATGTTGAAGGCATCACAGAACCTTATGAAGCGGGCAGCCTTATCCGAAGAGTTGCAATCCAACACTCCTGCCAAGGCAATAGGTTGGTTAGCCACGAAACCGACAGTATCACCGCCTATTCTCGCAAAGCCTATCACTATATTAGGAGCAAACAATTCCTGCACCTCCAAGAACTCCGAATTATCCACCACGCTTTTTATGATGTTTCTCACATCATAAGGCTTCGCAGGGTCGGAAGGGAATACATTTCCTATTCTATATTCCTTCACCTTAGGCTTCTTTGTTGCAAAAGACTCCGCCTTCTTTTCGTTGTTCCATGGAATATAAGTAAACAAACTCTTTATTTGATCGAAACACTCCTGCTCACTCTCCGCAAAGAAATGAGCATTACCGGAAATCTCTGCATGCACCCTTGCACCACCAAGGTCTTCCTGAGATATTTCCTCACCCAAAACTGTTTTTATCACATCGGGACCTGTTATGAACATCTTGGAAATTTTATCCACAACGAAAACAAAATCCGTCAAAGCTGGCGAATAAACCGCTCCACCGGCACAAGGTCCCAAAATAACGGAGATTTGAGGGATTACCCCCGACGCCATGGTATTTCGATAGAAAATTTCACCATAGCCCGACAAAGCATTGACACCCTCCTGTATTCTCGCACCACCTGAATCATTTATACCGATAATCGGAGTTTTCAACTTCATGGCATGATCCATTATCTTGCAAATCTTCTTTGCGTGCATGAATCCCAAAGAACCTCCTGCCACTGTGAAGTCTTGGGCATAAATACAAACAGGATAACCGCTTATCGTTCCTGTACCCGTAACCACACCATCTCCCGGAAGAGTCTTTTTGTCCATATCGAAATCCCTTCCCGAGTGCTGGATAAACAAGTCATATTCATGAAAAGAACCTTCGTCCAAGAGTTCCAAAATCCTCTCTCGAGCAGTCAATTTACCCGTCGCTTTCTGCTTCTCCACCGCTTTCTGACCGCCGCCCTGAAGGACAAGTTGCATTCTTTGTTTTAGTTCGTGCGTTTTACTGTTCACTGACATAACCTAAGAATTTAATTACACACCAAATAATCTCGGCAAAGGTACGAAAAAAAAATCATACGGCTGCAACGCCCGCCCCTCTCCCTCTTACATTCCTCTATGTCCGAATTTTGCAAAATGGAAAGTGTTCGATAATGAAAAGAAAACTCTAATTCCAAAGGAAATCTGCCCTTATCACACCGGATAAAAGCAATAAGCCACGCCGGTTCTGCACAAATATGTTGACAAAAACGGCAACCCGAGACTGAAAAACTGTTCCAAATGCCAACGAAACTTCGGACTTATCTGCCATTCCACGCCGCAACCTCCGTTAAGCGACATCATCTTATAGGTTCTGTCTGCTATCTGCTGCTCTGTCATGCCTATTCCGACATATTCGCCGTTTTCATCTCGAATTATGTTGTTCCTGAACAAAGCATCAAAAATACCGTTCGTTCTATATCCGTATGCGAAACCGACTCCCGTAATGAGATAAAAGCGAAAACTTCTCTTGCCGAACACAATGTTCAGGTCGGCATTGCAGTCCCACAACCTGCCGTCATTAACGCTACGCAGCTTTGTCGTTCCCTCATATACGTCCATGCTGTTCTTGGCTGTCAGATAATACGTCCCGTCAACGGAAAGACGCCAACGAGAAGAGAAAGCATAATCGCAACGGGCAGCTATGCCGTTCCTATACCAATTAGAAGCGAACTGCATTCCCGCAGAAAGCCTCCCGTCCTGAGCCTTCGCTTCTGAAAAAACCACTGCCGCAAGAAAGATTGCCGCTATTACAAATCTGTTCATATCCTTCCGTTGTCTTCAAATCACAAATGCAACTTATCAATCGGAGCATTTGTCAGGTACGCAAAGTTAGCAAAAGTTTCATATACAGTCTCCCATTGGCAAGAAAAAAGCCTCGGAGGTTCTCACCTGCGAGGCTCACATAAATAATATATACTTAA